>ERZ772957.1980-NODE-1980-length-12355-cov-7.828780_pt1 | contig 12355 bp, 9 predicted proteins | sample MGYA00580682_ERZ772957 | MGnify/ENA primary metagenome ERZ772957 (study PRJEB29015, sample SAMEA2737921) | human oral metagenome | biome: human oral; feature: human-associated habitat; material: dental | place: China | collected 2025 ...
GGGAACCGAGCACCTGCTCCGGGCCATCGGCCACCGTCAGGGGCGAGGTCGTGGAGTGCAGCAGCCGTCCCGTCCGGTCGGTCACCCCGAGCTGCGCGTGGTTGCCACCCAGTTCCGCCACCAGCAGGTGTCCGGGGGGACGGTTGAGGCGGAGCCTGCGGCGGGGGCGTCCGCCTCCGGATGCGACCAGTCCGTCCTCAACCACGACCCCCGCGTCGATGAGCTGCCCGACCCAGGCCGAGGCGGTCGACGGGGCGACCCGCAGCAGACGCGCGATGTCCGAACGCGACGAGGCCGACCCGTCGGCCAGCAGCTCCGTGATGCGCGGATGTGGACGTGCCATGGACTAACTTTAGCCAACGCCGAACTAAAAAGTTTTGCTCACGGAAATTTTTTAGGACGGCCGAGTCGCGGGAACCATCCTCCCGAAGGTGGCCGAGCCGGCCTGCTTGCTTGGTGAGCTGGTCGTGTCGAAACCAGGGGGAGGGTGGTTGGGTCTGGCTGTTCGGGTGTGGGGTGGTTTCGACTCGGGTCGCTCGTTCCTTGCGCCCCGGTTCAACCGGCTTTGGGAGGGGTGTTCGCGCCCGGCTCAGCCGGCTTGGGGGCGGAAGTTGGTTGAGCCGACCTGCGAGCGTCAGCGAGTGGGTCGTGTCGAAACCATTTCGTGGGTGTCCGGGGACTTGTGGTTCTGCCCGTACGCCCGTCAGGTCACGGTTTTGCAACGGTGTGCCCTTCCCGTCTTGCGTCTGTCAATCTGCCTGCCCTAAGCTCACTTCCGCCAGAAAGGCACTCAACTTATTTCGAAGGAGAATTAAGTGTGCGGGATCGAGGAGAAGAGATGAAGATCAATTTCCGCAGGGCCGTCGCGTTGGCGGCAGTCACCGCGCTGGCGTTCACCGGATGCTCAAGCAAGGGAGGTGGCAGCGACACCACCGGTTCGGATGGCAGGACGAGGATCGTCGTCGACATGTGGGCCGGCGGTGAGAAGGACACCGAGGCCATCAAGAAGCAGGTGGAGATCGCCCAGAAGGCCCTCCCTGACATCCAGATCGAGCTGCGCACCGCCCCCTGGGGCGACTTCTTCACCAAGCTCACCACCAACATGGGCACCGACAACATGGCCTGCGTGACGGGTATGAACTCCGGGAAGCTGTCCGACTACAAGGCCGGTTTCGCGGAGCTCACCGAGGCCGATCTCGCCACTGCGGGGCTCAAGTCCTCCGACTTCGCCCCACGCGCCACGGACATCCTCAGCAACGGTGGCACCATGTACGGCCTGCCCTTCGACATGGCAACCATGCTCACCTACTACAACGCCGACATGATCAACGCCACGGGCGCGCCCCAGCCGAAGAACGGCTGGACCTTCGACGACTTCGAGGCCACCGCCACTGCGGCCACCAAGGATGGCAAGCAGGGCTTCGGTATCGGCATGGGCGACTTCCAGTGGCAGGCCCTGCCGATCGCCAAGTCCGGCACCCAGCCGGTGACCGCCGACGGCAAGCTGGACATTGCCAACCCGGCCTTCGTCGAGGCCTCCACCTGGTACGCGGGTCTGGTCACCGAGAAGAAGGTTGCGCTGCCCGTCGGATCGGCCTCCGACGCAGGCTGGGGCGAGGACCAGTTCTCCAACGGCAACGCCGCGATGGCCGTCGACGGAACCTGGAACGCCAGCAGCTACCTCAAGAACGATGCAGGCTTCAAGGTCGGCATGACGAACCTGCCCGCACCCGCTGGCGGCAAGGCGACCGGACTGATTCTCGGATCGGGCTACGGCATCGCCAAGAGCTGCAAGGACAAGAACGCGGCCCTGAAAGTGCTGGGAGCCCTGCTCAGCAAGGAGGCCCAGGACCACATCGCCAGCTCCGGCCGGTCCTACCCGGCCCGCGTCGAGTCGCAGCCGCTGTACTTCAACTCCATCGACGAGCAGTACCGCGACGTGGTCAAGCAGGCCTTCGAAGCCGCCTTCGCCAATGTCGAGGCGCAGCGCGTCTCCCCGAACTGGTCCAAGGTCAACTCCTACATCCAGCCCGAACTGGTGAGCGTCTACAACGGCTCCAAGCCGATGTCCGATGTGCTGAACTCCGCCCAGAAGCAGTTCCAGCAGTGACGGGGAAAGGGTCCTGAATGTCCTCCCCCAGAAAAGGGGCCCTTCGCAGGGCCGAGGCCCGCCAGGCGTTGGGTTTCGTCAGCCCGGCCCTGCTGGGCCTCGGCCTGTTCACGCTCTTCCCGGTGGGCCTGTCCATCGTCATGAGCCTGTTCAACTGGCCCACCTTCGGTGCGCGCACCTTCAACGGGCTCGGCAACTACATCAAGCTGTTCACCGTCAGCCCGGACTTCTGGCCGGCGATGCGCAACACCTTCGTGTTCGCCATCACCTACGTCCCCATCAACATCGCCCTGTCGCTCGGGCTGGCGGTGGCGCTCAACTCCCGTATCCGTGGGCGTGGGGTGCTGCGGGTGTTGTTCTTCATCCCCGTGGTCACCCCGATGGTCGCGAACATCCTGGTGTGGAAGATGCTGCTGCAACCCAAGGGCGCGCTGAACGGCATCAGCGAGGGACTGTTCAACCACACCCTGCCCAGTTTCCTGGCCGATCCGTTCTGGGCGATGGTCATGGTGGTGACCATGTCGGTGTGGCAGGGCCTCGGCTACAACATGCTGATCTTCTCGGCGGTGCTGGAACAGCTTCCCGACAGCGTCATCGAGGCGGCCCGCATCGACGGCGCGACGGGGGCCCGCCTGTTCTTCCGCGTGACGCTGCCCATGATCTCCCCGGCCGTGTTCTTCGCCACCGTGATGACGATGATCGGTTCGCTGCAGGTCTTCGCCCAGCCCCAGCTGCTGACCGGCGGTGGCCCCGGCAACTCGACCCAGCCGATCGTCCAGTTCATCTACAACAACGGCTTCCGGTTCCAGGACCTCGGTCTGGCCGCCGCGGCCGCCTGGATCCTGTTCGCCGTCATCATCGTCCTGACGGCCCTGCAGTTCCAGGCGCAGAAGAAATGGGTGCACTATGAGTACTGAGACCAGGAAGAAGGGCGGGGGTGCCCGCTCGGTGCTCGCCCACGTCAGCATCTACATCGCCGCCCTGGTCTTCGCGTCGCCGCTGATCTATGCCCTGTTCTCCGCGATGAAACCGAACAACGAGATGTTCACATCCCCGCCGAGGCTGATCGGGTCTCAGATCAAGTGGACGAACTTCATTGAGGTGTTCACCTACGGCCCGTTCGTCACCTACATGCTGAACTCGCTGTTCGTGTCGGTGGCCGGGACGATCCTGGTGCTGATCGTCTCCTCCGCGTCGGCGTTCGCATTCGCCCGGCTCCGCTGGAAGGGACGCGACGCCGTGTTCCTGCTGTTCCTGGCCACCCTCATGGTGCCCGCGGAGGTCGTGATGATCCCGATGTACACCCTGATGGACTGGTTCGGGTGGATCAACAGCTATCAGGCCCTGATCATCCCGTTCGCGTTCAGCGCCTTCGGCACCTTCCTGCTGCGCCAGTTCTACCGGGGCATTCCCTTCGAGCTGGATGAAGCCGCCCGGGTCGACGGTGCGGGGGCGATACGTATCTACCTCAACATCATTCTGCCCCTGTCGCGTTCCGCGATCGCGGTGCTGGCCGTGTTCACCTTCCTGGGCTTCTGGAACTCCTACCTGTGGCCGCTGATCGTCACCGTCGACTACTCCACCCTCGGCACCCTGCCGGTGGGCCTGGCGACGTTCTCCACGCAGCAGGGCACCCGGTGGGACCTGCAGATGGCCGCCGCCGTGATCTCGATGGTGCCCACCACCGCGCTCGTGATAGCGCTGCAGAAACACCTCGTGAAGGGCATCGCCCTGGCCGGGCTGGGTGGTCGCTGATGCTCAGGATCCCGTCGCCGGATGATGTGCTGCACGGCCCCGTGGTGGCCGGTGTCGACATCGGAGGCACCAAGATCACCGCGGTGCTGGCGGACGTGGACGGCAACGTCCTGGCCTCCGACACCACCGCCTCGGGGTGCGGTGGTCAGGCGCTGATCGATGCCGCCGCAGGCCTGGTGACCCGCATCGAGACCTGCTCCGGGCTGCGGGCCGCAGCCGTCGGCGCCGGTGCCGCGGGGGTGATCGATCCCGACTCGGGCGAGGTGCTGGCCGCATCCGGGACCTTCCCTGACTGGCGGGGTCGCCGCCCCGCTGAGGCTATCGCCGACCGCACCGGACGCCCCGTGAAACTGGTCAACGACGTCAACGCGTTCTTGTGCGGGGAAGCCCGCTGGGGTGCGCTGCGCGGCGTCAGCGACGGCCTGGCCATCATGCTCGGCACCGGGGTCGGGGGTGCCCTGCTGATCGGAGGACGCCCCCACCATGGGCCGCGCGGCGGCGCGGGGGAGATCGGGCACACCCCCGGTTATCCCGGACACCGCTGCACCTGCGGTGGAGTGGGGCATCTCGAAACCCTCGCCTCGGGGCGTTCCCTCGCTCTGCGCTACGCCGACCTGACGGGCCGGACCGGACTAACCGGATCCGACATCGCGACCGCAGCCAGAAGAGGTGACAGCGCCGCCGTCGAGGTGTTCACCCGCGCCGCGCAGGCCCTGGCGCAGGGCATCGTCGTGGCCACCACCCTGCTCGATCTGACCGACGTCGTGGTCGGGGGAGGGGTGACGGCGGCCTGGGACCTGCTCGGACCGCTGCTCACCGAGGCCCTGGCCACCGACCCGCCCATCACCGTGCCGATCCCCGGTGTGCACCGCGCCACCCTCGTCAACCCCGCCCTCGGGGCCGCCGCCCTCGCCCTCGACCTGAAGGAAACCGTCCCATGACCACAGCCGCCGACATCTGGTGCCCGCCCCTGCCACCCGCCGCCGACGGGGGAATCGCACGGCCTAGGATCGCCATCGCAGGCATGTCCATCGAGTCCAGCACCTTCTCCCCGCACCTGAGCGGCGACGAGGCGTTCACCCGCCGCGAGGGCGACGAGCTGCTGTCCTACTACCCGTTCCTCGACGCGGGCAGGGAACTCCGGGAGGCCGTCGACTGGGTGCCGCTGCACCACGGCCGTTCCCTGCCGGGAGGTGCGGTTCGCCCGGAGACCTACCAGGACATCAAGGCCCGCATCCTGGAGCTGGCCGCATCCAAGGGGCCGTTCGACGGGCTGCTGCTCGACATCCACGGCGCGATGAGCGTCGTCGGGATGCGCGACGCGGAGGGCGACCTGGCCACTGCGCTGCGGGAGGTGATCGGCCCCGACTGCCTGGTCTCGGCCACCCTCGACCTGCACGGCAACGTCTCCGCGGCCCTCGTCGACCAGGTGGACCTGATCACCTGCTACCGCATGGCCCCGCACGAGGACGTGATGAACACCAAGGAACGTGCGGCCTGGAACCTGATCGCCCGGCTGCGTTCCGGGGTCGGTGCGGACGTCGCCGCCAGGCGGCCGTGGAAGGCGTTCGTGCCCGTTCCGCTGCTGCTGCCCGGCGAGAAGACCTCCACCCGCGTGGAACCCGCGGCCTCGATCTACGCCCGGGTGCCGGAGATCGAGGCCCGCAACGGGGTGATCGACGCGGCCCTGTGGGTTGGCTACGCATGGGCCGACGAACCCCGCTGCCAGGCCGCCGTCGTCGTCACCGGCGATGACCGGGAGGCCATCGCCGCCGGAGCCTCGGAGCTGGCCGAGGCATGGTGGGCGGCCCGCGACGATTTCTGTTTCGTCGGCCCCACCGACACCCTCGACGGTGCCCTGGCGACGGCGCTCGCCAAGGACGCACCCAGACCCTTCGTGATCTCCGACTCCGGCGACAACCCCACCGCGGGCGGTGCCGGGGACGTGTCGTGGACGGTGCGTGAACTGCTGGCCCACCCCGGCCTGACCGACGGGGGCCGCGTCGTGATCCACGCCTCCACCTTCGACCCCGAGGCCGTAGCGGCCTGCTTCGATGCCGGGGTCGGCGGGGCGGTGGATGTGCGGGTCGGCGGGAACGTCGATGCGGTCGCACCACCCGCCGAGGTGCGCGGGGAGGTGTTCTCCCTGACCGAGGGCGATCCCGTCGCAGGCCGCCAGGCGGTGGTCAGATGCGGGTCGGTGCACGTGATCATCACGGAACGCCGCAAACCCTTCCACCTTCTCGACGACTTCCGTCAGCTCGGCCTGGAACCCGAGGAAGCCGACGTCGTGCTGGTCAAGATCGGCTACCTGGAACCGGAGCTGTTCACCCTGGCGAAGGCATGGGTCATGGCCCTCACCCCTGGTGGCGTCGACCAGGACCTGCTGCGGCTCGGGCACCGCAATCTCGTTCCCGGGACCTGGCCCTTCGACCGCTCCAATCCCGACCCGGACCTGACCCCGTCGATCACCCGCCGAGGTGCCGGATGCTGAACTTCGACGAGCGCACCGGCCCGGCCCTTGGCGTCGACTACCCGGACGTCACCGTCCCCGACTGGTATCGCGACGCCAAGTTGGGCGTCTTCATCCACTGGGGCATCTTCTCCCTGCCGGCCTGGGCCGAACCCCACGACGGGCGGGTACCGGTCGAGGACGCCTACGCGCGGCACCGCTACGCCGAGTGGTACGGCAACACTGTACGCATCCCCGCCTCGCCCTGCCGCGCCCGGCACGTCGCGCGGTTCGGGGAAGGCACCAGCTACGAGGACCTCGCCGACCGCTGGCGTCCCGGTGACCTCGACGCCGATGCCATGATCCGGGCCGTGCTGCGTTCCGGGGCGCGCTACGTGGTGCCCGTGACGAAACACCACGACGGTTTCTGCCTGTGGGACACCGCCACCACCAGTTTCAACGCGGCCCGGCGGGGGCCGGGTCGCGACCTGATCCGGCAGTTCGCCGACGCGACCCGGGCCGCCGGGGTGCGGTTCGGGGTGTACTTCTCCGGGGCCCTCGACTGGCACGTCTCGGACCTGCCGCCCATCCAGTCCGACCGCGATCTGTTCCTGCTGCGCCGCAACGACGAGGGGTTCGCGCGCTACGCGGCCGAGCAGCTGACCGAGCTGATCGACCGTTTCCGGCCGTCGGTGCTGTGGAACGACATCGAATGGCCCGACGGCGGCAAGGGAGACGACGGATTCGGGGTCGCGGCGCTGTGGCGGCACTACCTGGAGACGGTGCCCGACGGTGTGGTCAATGACCGCTGGGGGGTGCCCGCGCACGGGTTCCTGACCCGCGAGTACAGCGACGTCGACGGGGTTCAGGAGAAGGTCTGGGAGGCCACCCGCGGACTCGGCCTGTCCTTCGGCTACAACGCCGAGGAGGACGAGGCCCACAGCCTGGATGCCGTCGGGCTGATCCGCTACTTCGTCGATGTTGTCGCGAAGAACGGCAACCTCCTGATCAACGTCGGTCCGCGTGCCGACGGGTCGATTCCGCAGCTCCAACAGCGGGCCCTCGACGGATTGGGGGCCTGGCTCGAAGTCAATGGGACGGCGATCTTCGGATCGCGGCCGTGGAGACGCGCCGCCGATGGGGAAGTCCGCTACACCGTCGTCGACGGGGTGGTCCATGCATTTCTGCTGTCCCCCGCCTCCGGGGAACTGCGACTGCCCGCTGAACTGGCGCAGGCGGAGTCGGTGGCCTGGTTGGGAGTGGGTGCGGCGCCGGTTGCAGGTGGCGTCGCACCCGTCCCGGAATCGCTTCGTGCGCAACCGGTCGCGGTGGCTGCGATTCCGGTTCAATGAAGTTCACTGAACAATGCAGAGGGGCCCGGTTTGACCGGGCCCCTCTGGACGCATTGTTGATCTGCGCGGATACGCCTGCTTCGTGACCGCCAGGGACTCGCAGGGTTTCCCTGCCGGGCTGTCGGTGCACGTGTTTGGTCTGTTGGCCGGATGCGCTGTGCCAGCAGCGCTTGGGGTCCGGAACGCATGGGCATCCTTGATCTCCGGGACGACCACTATGCCAATCGATGAGGCCCTGGAAAGCCTCCTGCGCGGGTCATGAAAAACCTTCTGCCTCCCACCCGGTGGGAGGCAGAAGCAGCTCAGGGCCGGACCGTGGATCTTCTCAGCTGCCGGTCCTCGGCAGGCCCGGTTTTTTGGCCGGGATGCCCGGCCCGGGCGTCGGGGTGCTCGCTGACGGCGTCGGTGAGGGCGACGGGCTCGGTGAGGGCGACGGGCTGGGAGAAGGACTCGGAGCCTTCGCGGGGGCCCAGCTGACCTCGCCCCGAGCGGTTACGGTGACCTGCTTGGTCTTGGCGATGATCAGGGTCTGCCAGCGTCCGCTCCGGGCGACCAGGAGGTGGCTCGTGTGGGTGTCCCCGGTGAGGCTGGCGGTGATGTCGGCCTTCCCGGCGGGCGCGTCGGCGGGAACCTTCAGGAACAGGTCCGTCCCGGTGGGAACCGCGGAGAGATCCACCTCGTTGCCCTGGGCATCCACCAACGGGTAGGGGAGCGCGGCCAAGGCGACGGTCTGCTGGGTGGCGGTCAGACGAATCGGACCGACCAGTTCACCACTGGTTCCGGGAGCCTTGGGAGCGGTGACCTCCACGCTCGGGCCGGAACTCTCCGGAAGACCGGCGTTGGCCGGGCCCAGCAGGTAGTCGTACAGCTTCTTGACGCGCTGTGCCCGCTCGGATGCGGTGTCGTGCCGGGGCTCCTCCCAGCTGTGCAGACCGTTGAAGGCGAAGTTGTCGGTCAGATGCCAGATGGCGGCCTGAGTGGCGGTGATGGCCTCCCGCTCAGTCAACCCGGGCACGCCCGCAGCTGCCGCCACCTGGGCGACGCCGGTCTGCGGGTAGCTGCGGTGAATGATCCAGGAAACCTTTGAACGCACCTGCGGGTTCTTCGCGAATTCGTTGCTACCGGGGAAGGCCGAGAAATCAGTCTGCTGCAGTTCGCCGCCCCAATTGGAATGGACGTCGAGTTCAATGCAGTAGGCCAGGATCCTGCCGCCCCTGTCGTCGGTGTGAACGGTCAGCAGCTGGGTTCCCAGCGCCCCATCACGGTACAGGTCGTGGCCATAGACGAGTTCGGAGTCCTGTCCGAGTTTCGGATACCCCAGCTGGTACTCGTCGGCTCGGGCGTTCGGCGCCCCGACCGCCAGGACGGCGGCCACGAACGTGGCGACGAAGGCCAGGAGTCCTTTGGCGAACCTGCCTGTGGAGAATGCTCCCATGCTTTGATCCCCCCTTCTTCTCATCCCAGCACCCAAGGTGATTTAAGGCGCAAGGAGTTTTGGTTTCTGGAAAGTTAGCGCAAGGCTGTGGGATTGTCACATCGGGGTCATTTCGGTCGGTCCGTTGGAACGTCCGGGCACACCGGGGTGTGAAAAGGGGCCGGGCATCGGCCCGGCCCCTTTTCTCAGGGGGTGATCAGGTGATCAGATGGTGCCGGTCCTCGGCAGGCCCGGCTTCTTGGGGGTGCCGGGTTTGGGAGTCGACGGCTCGGACTTGGACGGCTTGGGGGCCGGTGTGGAGTTGGACGGCGTGGGGGTCGGGGTCGGGGCCGGGGTCGTCGCCTTGGGGACGGCATTCCACTTGAGCACGGCGGAGGCTTCGACGGTGACTTCCTTGTTGGAGCCGATGATGATGGTCTGGCTGCGGTTGCCCTTCGAGATCAGCAGCTTGCCGGCGTAGACGCTACCGGTGGCGGAGACCTTGAACTCCTGCTCGCCCGCCGGGGCGTCGGCCGGAACCTTGAGGAACAGATCGGTGCCGGTGGGAACAGCGTTCTTGTCCACCGCCTTGCCGTCCTTGTCGACCAGGTCGTACTTGAGTTCGTTGGTCAGCTTGACGGTGGCCTGGTTGGACTCGAAGCGGATCGGGCCTACCGGGTCGCCCGCCTTGAAGGTGCCGTTTTCGCCCTTGATTTCGACGGTGGGCTTGGCGGTTTCCTTCAGACCGACGTTCTTCTCGCCGGTCAGGTACTTGTACAGCGCCCCGACACGGTCGGCCGTCGCCTGGTCGGTGCCGTCCAGGCCCTGGTACTCGAAGTCATTGGTGAAGTGCCAGATGGCTGCTTGGGTGGCGGTGATGGCGTCCTTCTCGGTCAGGCCCTGGACGCCGGAGGCCTTGGTGACCTCGGCCAGATTGGTCTGGGGGTAGCTGCGCTGGGCGATCCATGCGACCTTGGCCTGGATACCCGGGTTGTCCTTGAACTTGTTCGTGCCCGGGAAGTCCTTCCAGGCGCCGACCTTCAGATCAGATTCGTACTTGACATTGACCTCAAGCTCGATGCAGTAGGCCCTGATATTACCTTCTTTGGCCGGGCTGGTGTGGACCGTGAATAGCGTGGTGGCTACGTGGGTGTCCTTGTATTTCAGGCTGTGGCCGCGATCGGCCTCGTCTTTCGTGCCGAGTTTCGGGTAACCCTCGGGGTAGGTGAAGTCGTCCGCGTGCGCGGTCGGGGTGCCGAAGGCAAGGACGGCCGCCAGCGAGGTGGCGGCGAGTGCCAGGAACTTGCGCGTCCTGGTCCGCGATGAAGCAGCCTTCATAGGTTTCCTCAATTCTTTAGGGGTTCACGGCCTGCGGACAGGCCACTCACGGCCTTCCTACAGGGTCGCTTCGCGAACTATAACCCATACGGCTGCACTTTAGGGAGGGAGGGTGAACATTGCGCCTCCCGATCAGCATCATGCCTAGTCGGAGCGCTTTTGCTTTAGTTAATCGAATAATCTACTGTTTACGTCCGGGCGTGTCGCGGTCGGGGTTGCGGGCTTCTGACTAGCAGCTTCGGCCGAAAGTACTACAGGAAATTTTCAACTATCGATCCCTCGGTTCTGGGCCGGCGGGTGACGGAGGGTCGGGTGGACGTGAGAAGGGGCCGGGCGATGCCCGGCCCCTTCTCCGTATCTGGGGGTTTGCTGATCAGTCGCCGGTCCTCGGCAGGCCCGGCTTGCGAACGACCGGGGGATCAGCCGACTTGGTGACGGTCACGGTGCTCGTGGCGGTCGTCGATGGCTGAGTCGGGGTGATCGGCTGACTCGTCGGGGGTGCCGAGGTCGGCGGGGGTGCCGAGGTCGTCGGGGGTGCCGAGGTCGGCGGCTGACTCGTCGGGGGTGCCGAGGTCGTCGGAGGTGCCGAGGTCGTCGGAGGTGCCGAGGTCGTCGGAGGTGCCGAGGTCGGCGGCTGACTCGTCGGAGGTGCCGGAGGGGTCTGCTGGGGGGCGGACCACGTGACCTTGCCCTGGCTGTCGGCCGGGATCTCATCGGTGGAGACGGTGATGATGGTCTGGCCGTGCTTGCCGCTCTTGGTGATGAACAGCTTGCCCGCCTGGACGGTGCTGGTGACGGAGGCCGTGAACTCCTGCTCGCCCGAGGTCTTGTCGGCCGGCACCTTGAGGTACAGGTCGGTGCCGGTGGGAATGGCATTCCTGTCGACCGCCTTGCCGTCCTTGTCGACCAGCTCGTACTTGAGTTCGCTGGTCAGCTTGGCGGTGGGCTGGTTGGACTCGAAGCGGATCGGCCCGACCTTGCCCTCGGTCTTGGCGTCGTTGAGGGCGAAGGGAAGGTCGCCACCCTTGATTCCGATGGTGGGGTGGGCGGGCTCCTTCAGTCCACCGTTCTTCTCGCCGAGCAGGTAGTCGTACAGCTTCCCGGTGCGGTCCTTCGTCGCCTGGTCGCCTTCCGCCAGGTCCAGCGACGGGGTTTCGTCGGGGTTGGTGAGGTGCCAGATGGCCGCCTGGGTGGCGGTGATGGCTTCCCTCTCGGTCAGGCCGGCGATGCCAGTGGTCTGGGTGACCTTGGCCAGGTCGGTCTGGGGGTAGCTGTTCTGGGCGATCCAGGCGACCTTGGCTTGGACATCCGGGTTGTCCTTGAACTTGTTCGTGCCCGGGAAGTCCTTCCAGCCGCCGATGCGCAGGCTGGAGCCGTAGATGACGTCGATCTCGATCTCGATGCAGTAGGCCTTGATGACCCCCTTCTCGGTGTGCACGGTGAACAGGTGAGGCGTGACATGGTTGGGCTGTGGTTTGCCGTCCTCAATCTTCTTGACGTTCAGACGGTAGCCGGGCACGCTCTCGCTGCTCGTCCCGATCTTCGGGTAGCCGCTGTCTGGGGGGTCGTCGGCGTGTGCCGGCGACATACTGAAGGTCAGGGTTGCCGCGAGGGCCGCGGCGACTGATGCCAAGAGCTTCCGCGCCCTGGCGCATGATGAAGCAGCTTTCATAAACTTCCTCAATTCTTTAGGATTTTACAACCCGCGGTTGGGGTTAGCTGCCCGCCCAAGGGGGTGCTCTGTGAAGCATAACCCACGAGGATGAACTTTTGGGAGGGGAAACGCATGGATCTGGACTTTCTGGCGTCGCCCCTAGTGAGGCTGCACTCGCCTTGGTTAAATAAAACCCCTACTCTTTGTCAGCCATAAATCCAGAAGGGCCCCGGGAGGCGACGGCGGGACGGGTCGGAGACGTGACGACAAAGGGGTCGCG
>ERZ772957.1981-NODE-1981-length-12355-cov-4.237967_pt1 | contig 12355 bp, 7 predicted proteins | sample MGYA00580682_ERZ772957 | MGnify/ENA primary metagenome ERZ772957 (study PRJEB29015, sample SAMEA2737921) | human oral metagenome | biome: human oral; feature: human-associated habitat; material: dental | place: China | collected 2025 ...
CGCGGCCTTCAGGTCCACCTCGCCGTCCAGTGGAGCATCCTTTCCGATCTTGACGCCATCCGCAAGCGTCAGGACGCCATCCGTGACCGTTATCTTGTTAACAGTATCCACAAGCCCACGATTCAACGTCAGGTTGCCCTTCGTGATCGTCACCGGGGCTGCCACTGCCGGCAGAGCGTTAGCCACGTCAACGTCCAGCGTGCCACCCTCCGTGATCTTCAGATCTGTGACCCCCGACACCGGAGCCGCCAGAACCAGCGTCCCCTTGCCGAGGAGTTGCAGCTCGCCAGCACCCGTAATCTTCTTCCCTGTGAGGGTAAGAACCGCGTCGTCCCCGACATTGAAGATGGAGTTGGTGTCCGCGACGACAAACTTGTCGTCGTCTCCCTCGGCGTTAACCGTGGCCTTCTTGCCCGCCTCGACCGTAATCTTCTTGACCGTCAACGACTTATTATCAGCATCCTTGTTCAAGGTCAGCGTGGCGTCGCCCGTGAACTTCAGCTCACCGACAGTGGTATCAGCATTCCCAATGCCATCGATCACGACATCCTTGTTAAAGATAGCCGCCTCACCAGCACCCGGAGCAGTGCTATCACTCCAGTTAGTGGTATCACTCCAAGTCCCGCTTGCCCCACCTATCCACGTCCTATCCGCCGCCAGCGCGGTCCCGGCGAGGCCCAGGGCAAAGACCGCCCCCAGCGCCGCCGTGCGCAAAAAGCGCAAAAACCTCCTGCTCAAAACCATCTCTCATCCTCCCTCACAAACTCACAAACTCACAAAAAATATCTGCCATTGCAGACCCAACCCTGAGACGGAGTCCAATCCCTCTGCCCGCTCTATTCAGACGTTGGGATAAGGCTCGGGGCCTTCCATCCCCCATCGATCCTCGTCCTGTCCGGGCAGTAGATGCGCAGGAACAGGTGGAACCCGCCCTGCCCCGTGGGCAGCCAGTTGGCCTTGAGGGGATCCTCGTCCTTTGGAGCCTCGGGCTGGAGCAGCAGTTCCAGCGAGCCGTCCGCGTTATAGGTGACAGGACTGCGGTCGTTGATGCAGTAGCGGTTCAATGGGTTCGCAATCAAAAAGTCGTCGTCGCCGTAGGCCGTTACCGACCAGAACCCGCCCTCCTGTACCGGCGGCAGCGCCCCCTTCTCGAAGCGCACCTTATAGCGTGTCCCCGCCTTCAGGGCCCGTCCCGAGGAGTCCTTGTTCGCGCTGGCGTATATGGCGGCCGATACCGGGTTGGCCCCCAGCCCCCTCCAGGCGACCATCGCGCGGTAGTCGTACTCCGTCCCGAACTCGGCGATCGGCGCACCGAGGTACTGCCATGGCCCCCAATGCACGAGGAACTTCTGGCTGTTCGCGGTGACCCGCGCCTGGACCCTCTTGATCATCGCCCGCCACTCCGCCTCCCGACCCTGCGCGTCCGCCCCCAGCACCGCGGGATCGAAGCTGAGACCGGGCCCTACGCCCAGCACACGGATTCTGTCCAGGAGGGGCCCATCCCCGGAAAGCGGAGGGTTGTCCCGCATCAGGGCGTTGGCCTCGCCGAAGAATTGCTCGGGCGTCATCCTCAAAACGTAGTCCACGGGGATCACGCCGTCGTACCGGGGGTCGTGGGTCCCCTTTGGGGGGACATAGCCTCCGCCCCGGAGGTAGTCGGCCAGCGGCAGCAGCCTCATCCGCTTCTGAAGGGTCCGGACGTTTTCCAGGTCGTCCTCGCCCCTGCACAGGGTGCGCCCGATGATCCAGCCGAGGTTCCCGGAGAAGCGAAAGGGCGTCATCCCCGCCGGAACGGTCGTTTTGTCGTCCGACCGCATCAGCAGGCAAACCTGCTCCCCGGACGTGCCCTCCCTGCCCCCCGTGCCGGCAATCCCCACGCTGTTCGTCCAGGCGTCCAGGAACTGCGCCGAGCAGTAACGGTCTGCGGCCGGCTTGACGAACACCAAAGGCCCGCCCTTCAGGTCGATGAACGCCTGAGAATAGAGCGTATCGACGTTCGGCGTGACGACATCCTTGAAGTCCGGCCCAGCCAACCTCTGCGCGTGGCGCAGCTGGTTCACGGGCACTTTTGCGGAGGTGGCCTCGACGACGTTCGTCGCCACCCTCTGGGACACGGACATCATGACCAGCGGATAGCAGTAGACGTAGGCGTCGTCGAGCGTCGCCGCAGAGCCGGACTCGTGCCTGTCGCCCCCACCGCCGCAGCCCCCCAAGAGAAACAGCAGCAGGGCTATGGCTGCGGCCAGGGGCAAAACGCCCCCGCCGCTCTTTCCTCTCCCTTTACTCACGAACACGATCTTCTCTCCCCTTTCGACGGACTCCGAGACCCGAGGCCCCGCGTCATTCGATGTCGATCCCCATGTCCCGGAAGATCTCCAGCACCTCGTCAAGGCTGTGATAGCCAACCTCCTGACGAACGACATCGCCGTTGTCGTCCAGAAAGAGGAGGGCGGGGAGGTAGGTCACGTTGTACTCCTTAGCGAGCTCGGGATACTCGTCCACGTCCACCGCTTCCGCTGCCAGCCTGCCCTCATACCGGTCATTGATCGCATCCAAAACCTTGGACATCTGTTTGCAGGCCGGTCAACCGGCCCCGGACAGGGATACCAGAGTCGGCAAGTCCTTTCCCTCGGCATGAACGGGACAAAAAATGAAAGCCAAAAAAAGGAAAATCGACACAAGCACCGTTCTCATTACCGAACCCTTCCTTTCGCTTCTAAAGAATGTGTTCCTTTCGCTTTCAGCAGGAATACCGCAGCAAGAACCAGCGCCAACCCACTCCCGCCCGCCGCGTCGCACCCGCCGCCGCTCTTACTGCTTTTGCCGCCGGGCGCGGGAGGATCCTTCGGATCGTTCGCGTCCCCGCGCGGCCAGTGGAGGCTCACGCCCTTGTCCCCGACGAGGTCGACGGCCAGGGTCCCCTCGCGCATCCTGCTCGGCGACACGATGAACGAGAGGCTGCGCTCCGTGTTCGGGAAGATCGCCGGGATGGTCCGCGTCACAACGCGGCTCTCGCTGCCGTCGCCCTTGACCCGGCTCACCGTCAGGCGCAGGTTCGTCAGCGTCTCGGAGCCACTGTACCGAATGGTGGCATGGGCGCGGAAGTCCCCGGTCTGTTTCAGGAGCTCCGCGCGGAACTCCGGAAGCGTCAGCTGCGTGCGCGTGTCGTCCGACCGGATGGGCTTGAAGGTCATGCTGAAGTCCCCCTCCGTCGCGACTGCACGAACCACCTGGCCGGACACGACCGCCAGGCCCGCGGCGGCCTTCGGCTCCTCGGCCAGAACGGCGATCGGATAGCGGCCGACGTTGTTGCCGCCCGGATCGTTCTTGTAGTCCCATTCCTCGTGGAGCTCGTCGAGTTTGTTGTCCGGGTCCACCACAAAGTGCAGGTCATAGTTGCCGGGGGCGAGGTCGTTTGGAACGGTCCACGTGAACGAGGCGGTCGCCTTGTTGGCCTCCACGCCCTGCGTCCAGCCCCCAAGCTGAACGATCTGCCGGTCCAGCGTCCGCAGGTCCGCGTCCCCGCCCTGAGCGCGAAGGCGCATCTCGACCTCGACGTCACCCGCGTCCTTGAAGCTCGCGTTGTAGAGCGGGATCTGGATTTTGTACTGTCCGCCGCGGACGAGGGCCGACGTCGCCCACCTCTGAGCGCCCTCGTCCCGGAACCCGATTCCGCGCACCTGCGTCGCCGAGAGCCTGTCCTCGTTGGCGGACCAGACCACCCGGGTCGTGCCGCTCTCGGACAACTGGACGCGGCGGTTGTAGCGCGCCGGCAGGACGAGCGCGGGGTCGGGCTTGTCGGCGTAGAGGCCGCCCGGCGCGTTTCTCCAGACCAGCGCGTTGCTGTCGGCCAAGTCCACCGCGAAGGCCACCTTCATCACTCCGGCGGCGTCGGCGTAGAGCTGGGTCTCGATGAGGTGCTTGACGTAACTGGAGTTGAACGGGAGCTGCGCGTTGTTGAGGGTCACGGTAAACTTCTCGGACTCCTGGTACGTCTTGGTGAAGGTCTCGGTGTTCGTCAGCTCGTTGGAATAGCCGACCGTGCTCGTGACCCCGACGCTGAAGACCTTCGGCGCGCCGAGCGAGACGTTGAGCGAGCCGTTCGCCGCCTTCTTCGACTTGGTGGTGACGCCGGACACGTCGGACTCGACCTGCGAGACCGCGAGATCCAGCACCGTCCTGCCGCCGACGGCCGAGTTCAGCCTGTTCGACAGCACCCGCTGGAGGTCGCCGTAATACGGCGTGTTCTCAACCTTCGTCGGATACGAGAAGAGGTTGCCCTCCTCGTGGATGGGGTTGTAGTCGTCGAACTGCAGGCTCTGGCCGGCGTCGCCCTGGACGATCGTCGGCGCGTCGCAGAGCGAGAAGGTCATGAACCGGTCCCCGTTGAGCTTCTCCCCCTCCTTGAGCGGCGCGTCCGGGGCCTGGGGCGCGGGGCCCAGAACCGGGTAGCGCCACACGTGCCGGTCGGTCTTGTACAGGACGACGTTGTCCGATCCGTCCGTGACGCTGGTGATGGTCGTCGCGACCGTCGCCTGGGAGCTGTTGGCCTTGCTCTCGACCCTGGCCGACGTGTCCTTGTAGCCGCCCGAGGCGTTGGCGCCAATAAGCTTGTACCGCCCTCCGACGGACGCCGACACCCCCCACTCCAGCGCGCTGGTCGCGCTGAACGACGTGTCGGCCTTGCTGCTCTCGGTCTGGCTCTTCGAGTACGCGACGGACGAGCCCATCCAGGACAGGTTCATCACGGACTTCCTCTCCGGCCGGACGCCGTTGACCTCAAATGGGGCCTGGACGTAGTCCACGTGGTAGGGGGGCGTCTGAATCTCCGCGGCGTAGCTGCGCTCGTTGGCGAAGACCAGGTGCGTCGGTTCGCCCAGGGCCACGGACTCGCCGTAGAAGTCCTCGGGCAGGAGCGCCAGGGCGCGCCCCGCGCCGCCCTGCGCGTGAAGGACGGGCGAGGAAAGGCCCGTGAGGCTGCCGCCCGAGATCTCGGGCGACAGGTACCACAGTCTGTCGCCGGTGAAGTAATCGCTCGACCGCTTGTCCGTATCGTCGCCCTGGGAGAGCGAGAAGAACACCTTTCGGAGCGGGGCCCCCCGCTCCGATGTCCCTCCCAGGGGCACAAGCGCAAGCGACGCGCTGCGGAGCAGGTAACTGCACTCCGCCCTGTCCACGCCGCCGACCCCGCCGTATCCGGCGAGGTCCTGTCCCGTGCTGCGCCAGAACTTACGCGCGGGCTTCAGGGCGCCGTCCGTCCCCCACACCGAGACCTGGAGCTCTCCGCCGCTGCTCCCATACTTCGCGGACAGGAAGACAATCTCGTCCTTCCCGTCGCCGTCCAGGTCTCCGGCAGAAGCGATCATCCCGTAGTGCGGGACGTACACCAGCGTCCACGACGTGCCGCCCACCCGCTGATCGTCGTCATCCAGCCGCGTCTCGGAGCCGCTGAACCCGGAACCGTTCCACCCGAATGTCCGAACGGTCGGATAGGCGTCGCTGTCCTTCCACTTGTCGGCGTAGACCGCCGCGAGCTCCGTCCTCCCGTCGCCGTTGAAGTCGCCGGCCACCACGTCGCAGCCGTCGACCTTCTCGCCCTTGCCGTCCCGGCTGCCGAGGCCGGTCTCGTATATCGGGGACGCCTCGACGCCCCCCGACGCGCTCCTCGAGGCGCGATAGACCTGAAGAAAATAGTTGTTGTCCCTGCCGGTGCGGATGAGGGCGAACTCGTTGGCCCTGCCGTCGTGGTCGAGGTCCCCCGCCGCCACGCGAACCGACGGGAAATAAGCGTTCATCGCCCCGAGCTGTCGGGTCTCGACGCGCTTAGCAGCGGGGTCGACGAAGGCCAGCCAGGCGGTGTAGGTCTGCTCGTACCCGGGGCGTTTCTTCCCCCACGGATCCCCGCCCGCCGTGAAGTAGGCGACGACGAAGGCCTCGGAGCCGCCCTCGCCGTCGGGGAAGAGCCCGGCAGCCGAGTCCGTGACGTAGGGGTACCCGGACGCCTCGATCGTCGTGCTCCAGCCTTTCGCCGCGGCGAGCCCGCCCTTCCCGTCCGGCTTCACCTGCGCGAAGCGGAGGGTGACGCCCTTTTCGTTGGAGGACGGATACATCACGACGAGGGAGCCGTCCTCGGCCCGTTTTTTGCCGACAGTCGGGTGAAGGCCCGTGTTGGTGTACCCGCCGTCATCCTCGAGGTTGACCTGAGCTTTCTCGGACGGACTTCCCTTGTCGTCCCCCTGAGTGGGATAGAACCGGAACTTGCCGTCGTTTGCCTTCAAGAACTTCAAAAGCGATTCCTTCACGACACCGCGCGAGCCGGTCGTCTCCTTCACGATGTCGTCGATCTGAGCGAGCGGCTTGCCGTTGATCAAAACCGACGAGGCGGCGTCCGACGGCGCGCCCTGGAGCAGCAGCACCCCCGCGCACAGGACGCAGGCCCGCGCCAGAGGCAAAATCCTTCCGAGGCCAGTTTCCTTCGAGCCCCCTGGCCTTCGCGTTTCCCATCGCGTTTTCCATGAACCAAACAATCTCCGCACCTTCCCCCACCTCAACTCCATAAAGAATAAGTAAACAACAGGTACGGCGTAAACCAAACGCCGTACCTGTCAAGATCCCACTCAAACGCAACGGCGGCAAAGCCCGTCCGCAATATTCCCCGGATGTTCCTCATATTCAAGGCGAAACGCCCCGAGAGAACGACATCCCCCCGCTTGTCTTATTTGTGGTTATTTCCCCTGTATGGAGTCGATGAGGGCCTCCAGCTTGGGGTTCTGCCCCGTGATGACGAGCAGCAGGTAGTTATCGCCCTCCGTGTTCAGGATCGCCCTGCTCTCCACGCCGGCCTCGTTCTTGAAGTCGAAATGGTACACGTCGTCCTCAAACACCGGCTCCGAGCCCTTCAGCTTCTCTGCGAAAGCCGCAGCCAGGTCCTTGGCCTCCATTCCATCCCGCTTGTCCATCGTGATGCTCACCGCCGCAGAGTTGTCGTTGGCCACAATCCCCACGGTCGTGCCGTTCTGCGTCGCGGTCCAGTCGTCCGGGACATCCACGGTGAAATCCTTGAAATCCTGCACGGCCGCGAAGGCCGCAGCGGAGAACACGAGGACCGCCAACACAGACAAGACACCAATACGCTTGCTCCACATTCACAAAAACTCCCTTCCCGATAACAAGGCTGAATACGGACAGAGGTCGAATCCCTCTATCCGCGATATTCTATGCCCTGCCCCAGGGAGCGTCCATAACCCGAGGTTATGATTACAGCCCAAAGAAGCAACTTTTTTCCGCAAAAGAGAAACTTTTCGGCCCGCCGCCAGCCCCAAAACGCCGACCTCAGCCCTCATCACGTTCCTGTATAATTATGCTGGAATAAAGATACGCTTGAATCCATCACGAAGAACATCCAGGGAGAATAGACCATGTCCGAGGAACACTTCCTTCCGCCCCGTGCAGGAAAGGGGATCCTGCCCCGTGCGAGGGTGAACGCGATTCTGGACGCCGCGAAGGAGCGCGGAGGACACTGGGTCTACGTCGGGGCTCCCGGCGGGTTCGGAAAGAGCCTCGCCGTCTCGCAGTGGCTGGCCCCGCAGCGCAACAAGCACGCCTGGATCACGCTGGATCCCTACGACAACAACGAGGGCCGTTTCGTCCGCAAGTTCCTGGGGGGGCTCGCCTTCGCCCAGAGGGCCAACCGGAGGCTGGCCCGGGCCGCGGAGCGGGTGAAGCCCCCCTTTCTGGAGTACCTCTTCGACGCCCTGGATCTGCTCCTGTCCAACACCAAAAAGTACGTCCTGGTCCTGGACGACCTTCATCACCTGCGGGACGGGGCGGTGCCGCGGGCACTCCCCCTGCTCCGGAAACGCCTCCCCTCCGCTTTCACCGTCTGCCTTTTGAGCCGGGACGAGCCCTCGGACATCTTCCTGGACGCCATCCTGAAGGGCGATATGACCGTCCTGGACTCCCGAGACCTGGCCTTCGACGAGGAGGAACTGCGAAGGCTTCTGACTCGAAACGGCCTTTCCCCCCACCAGGCGCCCGACCTCCTGAGGAGGACCGCGGGCTGGCCCATAGCGGTGAGGGCCATTTTGATGGGGCACGGGACACCGGGAGAGGAACGGGAAAGGGGGGAAATTTCCCCCGACGGAGCCCTGCAGGGGGAGGAGCTGCTGCGCCGCTACCTGGACGTTCACGTCTGGAGCGGCTGGGACACTTGGGTTCGGGACTTCCTGATGCAGGCTTCCCTGCCCGCCCTGCTGGACGGGCCGTTGTGCCGCCGTCTGACGGGACGACCGGACAGCGCCGAAATCCTCGGGTCCCTGGCCTTCGTCTCCCGTCTGGGGGACGGGCGTTACCGCCTGCACGACCTCTTTCGGGACTTTCTGAGGGAGAAGCTCAACGAAAGCCGAAGTGCCGAAGAAATTCACGCCCTCGAGAAAAAGGTGGCCGACGCGCTCTTCGAGGAGGAGGATTACTACGCCGCCGCCGCGCACTACATCCGATGCTCCGATTCCAGGGGACTGTCCGCCTGCTGCGCGGCCTTTCGGCGGATCGCCGCCTTCAGTTCGATCGAGGATCGCATCGCGTTCTTCAAGGAATACGTGATCGGTGGACGCGAGGAACTCCCCCTGGACCTTTTTGAGGGGAACCTTCCCATACTGACCCAATGCGCGTTCGTGTACTACGTGGAGGGTAACGCCCGGCACTTCCTCCGGCTTATGGATAAGATGGAACGAGAGCTGGAAAGCCGAAGCTCGAAGGGCTACCCCCTCGAAAAGGCGGACAGGGATGCCATCCAGCTCTTCTGTGCGCTCCGGGCCCTGGATTTCCGCAGGCCCCTGGACCGCTATACGGACAAGTTCCTGGAGGGACGAAAGGACCTGGAGCATCTCCTGCCCGACGGACAGCTCCGGGTGGGGACCTTCACCGCGGCCATGCCCATGCTGCACCGCTCCCTGATGGACCACTCGGACCTGGCTCGGGGCCGCGATCTCTACGTCCAGGCCGCCAGGAGGCGGAGGGCCTTTACTCCCCTTTTGGGAAACGAGCATCAAGTCATGCTGGAATGCCAGCTTGCGGGGATCCTCTACGAGAGCAGCCGCCTCCCCGAGGCCTGTTTCCGGGCCCTGAGGGCCCAGGAGATGATGGAGACGACGCCCTGTAGGGCGGAGGTGCGTTTCTCCGCGGACCTGATCCTGTCGGCCATCCTGAGGGGGATGGGGCGGACGGATGAGGCCGCCAGGATCGAGGCGGAAACGGAACGGCGCATCGAGAGGGAAGGCCTCCTGTCCCTGCGCTCCAGCCTCAGGGCCTGGCGCTATGCCTCCCGCATCGCCGGCGGAGACGGGACAGCGGCGCGGGAGTGGCTGGATACCTACGCCCCCCCCCTCGCCGACCGCCTGCCCCTGTACCGGATGCACCAGCACTTCGTCACGGTCCGGGCGCTGCTCGCCGTCCGGGAGGACGCCTTGGCCGTCCTGTTCGGGGAGAGGCTACTGCGGCTGGGGATGAATTTTCGGCGCCGACTGGACATGATTGAGGCCTCCCTGCTGCTCTCGATCGCCCACAGGAACCTGGGAAACCGCAAAAAAAGCCTCTTTTACATAGAACGGGCGCTCAAGATCGCGGCGCTCTGCAATTTTCCGAGGCTCTTCATCGACGACGCGCCCGCCCTCGCTCCGATCCTCGACGCCCTGCTGCAGACCCACAAAACGCACAAGGCACTCTGGATCGACTTCGCGGTCCGGGTCCGGGCGGCCATGGCGGGGACCGATACGGCGTCTCCGCCTCCGTCAAAAGCGGAGGCGGAGACGGTTCCCCTCCTGAACGGCAGGCAGGTTCGGATTCTGGAACTTCTTGAGAGGAACGCGAGCTACGGGGAGATCGCGAGGGACCTCGGAATCGCCCACAGCACGGCAAAATACCACGTCCTCAGGCTCTACCGCACATTGGGAGCCTCGAGCGCCGCCGAGGCCCTTGCCCGTGCAGGCCGTGCCGGGCCCCACACCCCCGGCGCCCCGAGCTGAAGCGCGGGGCGGCCCCTCGGGGGACGCCTCAGTCGAGCTTCCGCAGGTTCAGGACGTCGTCGGACCAGCCCCGTTCGCTCTCGCCCGTGTCGCCCCGGTAGAGCTCCGCGCTCTCGACGACCTGGTCGCGCAGGGTGAAGGCCAGGGTCAGATCGTGATCGGGCAGCTCGTAGGAGAGGATGCTGATCTCCGGCTCCCCGCTCGGGGTCTCCCGGACCGTCGGGGTCCCCACCTTGCTTCTCAATGCGTCCTTGCTCATGCCCACGGCCTCGAAGCCCAGGAACGCCTTGCAGGCGGAAGCCGTATTGGCCTTGAAGTAGAGGTCCTCGGCGCTCTTCCCCTCGCCCGAGATCTGAAACACGGCCCCCTTGGAGGTCCAGGTGTCGACCTCGGCGTCCCTGCCCTGGACGCTCTCCTCCCGGGTCCAGCCCCTGGGCGTCTTGTCGGCAATCTTCAGCCGCGCCGCGGCGTAGCGCTTATAGATGTTGGCCGCGGCCTTGCTCTTGGGGCCCATCCTCAGCCGAACGCCCTCCTGATAGAGCCAGCCGGTCCTTCCGTCCACCTTCACCTTGTACCAGAGCATATCCTCCTTGTCGCGGATGGCGCTCGGGACCGCAACGCCCGATTCCGGAAGGCTGACCTCCCACGACTTCGCCTCCTTGTCGGGCTTGGCGTAGAGCGTGAGCTCCTCCTCCAGGGCGAAGGCCCTCTGCTCCGCCGCCTCGGCCCCCAGGGCCGTCGCCATCGCCAGCAAGACGACCGCCGCAACCGTCCAGATTCTCCTCATCGTCGTTCCGCCTCCTGATATAGCTGAGATAGATAGATGTTGTCCTGAATCGTTATCGCACAAGGACATTCTATCCCGTAGGTTCGGAGGTTGGAAAGGACGGATTTTCCCACCCCCCGGCGTGGGTCCGGCCGTCCCCTGTGCCCTTTGCGGGGCCTGCGGCTATTTACCGAACGCCCTCACGATGCGGTCCAGCGCCTCCTCCAGGATGCTGCGGGGGCAGGCCAGCACGATGCGCTCGAACCCGTTCCCCTCGGGTCCGAAGACCCACCCCTCGTCGAGCCACACGTTCGCCTCGGTCAGCATCCGCTTCTGCAGGAGGTACGGGTCCGGCTCCAGGGCGTTGAAGTCCATCCAGGCCAGGAAGGTGCCCTCGAGCGGCATCACCCGGACCTGGGGAAGGCGCTCCTTCAGATAATTCACCAGAAAGTCGTAGTTCCCCTCGATGTAGACCAGAAGCTCGTCCAGCCACCTCTCCCCATGCTTGTAGGCGGCCTCGAGCCCCGTTATGGCGAAGAGGTTGGGGCGGGGGATGCTGTTCCGGGCCAGGACGTTCTCGTAGAGGAGGCGCATCCGGGGATTGGGCGTGATGACGACCGTCGCCTGGAGTCCGGCGAGGTTGAAGGTCTTGCTGGGCGCGATGACCGTCATGGAGTTGTCCCGGCAGACGGCATCGACGTTCCCGAACGGGTGATGCTTGCAGCCGGACATCAGGATGTCGCAGTGCAGCTCGTCCGCGAACACCCGGACGCCGTTTCTGGCGCAGATGTCGCCGAGTCGCTCCAGGTCCTCCCGGCTCCAGACCCGCCCTACGGGGTTGTGGGGGCTGCACAGGATGAAGAGGGTCGTGCGGGGGTCCCGCGCCTGGCGCTCGAAGCCCTCGAAGTCGATCTCGTAGCGCCCGTTGCGCAGGACCAGGGGGTTGTTGGCTATCTGGGCGCCGTTGTCCAGCACCGTGCGGAAGAAGGGATAATAGACGGGCTGCTGGATGATGATCCGGTCCCCCGGCTGGCAGAAGGCCTGGACGGCCATGTGCGCCGCGGGGACCGCGCCGGGGGCGAAGTGGATCCACTCCCTCTCGATCCTCCAGCCGTGGCGGCGGGCCTCCCAGTCGATGATCGCGTCGTAGCAGGAGTCGGGGATGATCGTGTAGCCGAAGACCCCGTGCCGGGCCCTCTCGGTCAGCGCCCTTGTGATCTCCGGCGCCACCTCGAAATCCATATCCGCTATCCACAGCGGGAGCGGGGAACCGACGGGATAGTCCGCCCCCTCGATCGTCCGGGGGTCCGTGTCCCACTTGGAACAGTTCGTCCCGCGCCTCTCGATGACCCTGTCGAAGTCGTAAGCCATAAAAAATTCTCCTCTCGGAAATGGAATGTTTTGCGCTGCGCTTTTTGATATGATATCGTATCGGCACTCTTTCGGACGCCGTAAATTTCGGGAGGGCACAAAGAATCGGAGACGGGAGGGGGACGCCGCCATGCGGAAAAAGAACAGGACCTCGGCGCTTCGGCGCATTCTGACGGGCCTCGTCTGTGCCGCCGCG
>ERZ772957.1984-NODE-1984-length-12328-cov-6.970993_pt1 | contig 12328 bp, 15 predicted proteins | sample MGYA00580682_ERZ772957 | MGnify/ENA primary metagenome ERZ772957 (study PRJEB29015, sample SAMEA2737921) | human oral metagenome | biome: human oral; feature: human-associated habitat; material: dental | place: China | collected 2025 ...
AACCCCTTGGAACGTTTGTTTTTCTCAAAAATGATTGTTCCAACCCCTTGGAACGCTTGTTTTTCTCAAAACCGGTTGTTCCAACCCCTTGGAACGTCCGTTCGGGCTGCTTTAAAACTAAAAGAGCATGTCCCAATGGGCATGCTCTCTCGGTATCTGTTATCAAAGAATGTGTGCAGTTGTTTATTCGTTAACGAGCTTCATCCCTTCTTCTACGGCTTGCATGTTGAGGGGGATGAGGCCGTGATGGCGTTCGGGGAGCGTCTTGTAGAGCGCTTTTTGCAGCCCGTCGGTGCTCACAATGGGGCACACTTTGAGCAATGCACCGAGCACAATCATGTTAAACACTTTGGCATTCTTCATTTCTGCCGCCTTGTCCATCGCGTCAACACGATAAATGCGTATGTCGTCGCGTTGGGGCGGATTGACAATTCCAAAACCATCGTAGATGAGTATGCCGCCGGGTTTGAGCTTGGGCATGAACTTGTCTAACGAGGGTTGGTTGAGCACAATGGCTACATCATATTTACTGAGGATGGGCGAGGAGATGCGCTCGTCGCTCACAATGACGGTGACATTGGCTGTTCCGCCGCGCTGTTCTGGGCCGTAAGCAGGCATCCAGGTCACTTCTTTATTTTCGAGCAGACCCGAATAGGCTAAGATTTTGCCCATAGAGAGCACGCCCTGTCCGCCAAAGCCTGCGATGATAATTTCTGTTTTCATAAACCAAGTTGTTGTTAACCTTGCGTAGTATCCTTGAGGTCGCCCTTGGGATACTGTTTAAACATGTTTTCTTGCATCCATTTGTTGGCATCTACGGGCGACATTTTCCAACCGCTGTTGCAGGTGGACACAATCTCAACCAAGCTCGAACCTAAGCCTTTCATCGATGCTTCAAACGCTTTTCGAATGGCTTTCTTGGCCTTTTGAATAGCCCCCACGGTTTCAACGCTTTGGCGCGTCACGTAGCAAGTGCCGTCTAATCGTGAAGCTAAATCGGTGAGGTTGAGTGGATAGCCATGCAAATCGGGCTCGCGTCCATAGGGGCATGTTGCGGTCTTTTGACCTAACAGTGTTGTCGGAGCCATCTGTCCACCCGTCATACCATAAATGGCATTGTTGATGAAAATGATGGCGATGTGTTCGCCGCGGTTGAGGGCATGAATAGCTTCTGCCGTTCCGATGCAGGCCAAGTCGCCATCGCCTTGATAGGTGAACACCAGGCGATCGGGCCACAAACGTTTCACACCTGTTGCCAAAGCCGGCGCGCGACCATGAGGCGCTTCTTGCCAATCAATGTCGATATAGCGGTAGGCAAAGACAGCACAGCCCACGGGACTGATGCCCACAGCCTTGTCTTCCATGCCCATCTCGGCAATCACCTCGGCCACTAATTTGTGCACCACGCCATGCGAACAGCCTGCACAATAGTGCATGGCCGTGTCGTTCATGAGAGCCGGCTTCTCGTAAACTAAGTTCTCGGGTGAAATAATATCGTTATTCATTGCTCATCAGTTTTGTTTGAATTGCGTGTACAATCTCTTCGGGATCGGGCACAATTCCTCCCAATCGACCGAAGTGTTCCACAGGAACGCTATTTCCCAAGGCAATCTTTACGTCTTGAATCATCTGTCCGGCATTGATTTCTGCAACTAAAATGCCACGTTTTCCCTTTGCGGTCTTTTGCAGTTCTTTCTCGGGGAATGGCCAAAGCGTAATCGGACGGAATAGGCCTACTTTAATACCTTGCTTGCGCGCTGTCTCCATGCTCTTCTCGGCGATGCGCGAAGCACTGCCAAAGGCCACGATGATATAGTCTGCATCATCGCAGTTTGTCATCTCGCAGCGTGTTTCCGTGTCGCGGATTTGCTGGTATTTGGCTTGCAAATGCAAATTCTTTTGCTCCATCACCTCGGGCATCAGCTCCAACGATGTGATGATGTTGGGTTGGCGATCGTGTGTCCTTCCCGTTGAAGCCCAGGGACATTCTTTCAAGATTTCTTCCTCGGTGCGGCGGGGTTTCATCGGCGGCAGCACCACCTTCTCCATCATCTGACCAATCACACCATCGCTCAAAATCATTGCAGGGTTGCGGTATTTGAACGCTAAGGTGAAGGCCAAATCAACGAAGTCGGCCATCTCTTGCACCGATGCAGGAGCCAAAACAATGACGTTGTAGTCGCCATTTCCACCGCCACGCGTAGCCTGATTATAGTCGCTCTGGCTGGGTTGGATGGTTCCTAAGCCCGGACCTCCGCGCTGCACATTGACAATCACGCCGGGGAGTTCGGCTCCGGCCATGTAAGAAATGCCTTCTTGCATGAGTGCAACGCCTGGACTTGAACTCGATGTGAGCACACGTTTGCCGGCTCCAGCACCGCCATAAAGCATGTTAATCGATGCCACTTCGCTCTCGGCTTGCAGCACCACCATGCCCGTTGTCTCCCAAGGCTTAAGCAAAGCCAAGGTTTCGATAATCTCACTCTGTGGAGTTATGGGATAACCAAAATAGCCATCGGTGCCGCAACGGATAGCCGCGTGGGCAATGGCCTCGTTCCCTTTCATTAATTTTACTTCTTGATCTTCCATAGATTTTTCTCCTTTCAATCAATTTTCTTTCGATAAACCGTAATGCAGCCGTCAGGGCAAACGACGCCGCAAGCCGCACAACCGATGCAATCATCGGGACGGATGGCTTCTACATACGGATAGCCATGAACATTGACTTTCTTTCCTGCCAATTCAATTACAGCCTTGGGGCAGGCCACAACGCACAGCGAGCAGCCTTTACACCGGTCTGTATTGACAACAATGGCACCAACGATTTTTCCCATAATGTGTTCTATACTATGTGTTGTTAACGTGGATGGCGAGCTTCAAGGATTATAAATGTCTTTGCAATAAAAAGCATAAATGTCACGTAACATTTTGTATGCCTCTGCTGCCGGACTCTCGGGATCAAGTGCCATGGCTTCTAAATAAGCTTCCATGGCTTGCTTGTAGTTTCCCTCTCGGCGAAGCTGGTTGCCTCGCTCGTAAAATTCTTCGGCTGTCATCTTTACCTAATGTCTTTGTTGGCGACAAAAATACAAGTAGAAAAGATGTATAGAAGAATGTGAGGACTGATTTTAAACTATATTAAAGTTGTTTTGCTAAAAAGTGCGCACACACTACTTTGAGTGTGCAAAAAAGGAACTAAAGTTATCCCAATCACCATTAAAGGATTTGATTTTGTCATAAAGCAGATGGGCACCTTGCTCAAGAAGTGCCGCGTTGGGCAATGGCCCGCTATTGATAGCCACAGTAAAAATATGTGCATTTACTCCGGCTTTCACGCCCAAAGGGGCATTCTCCACCACGATACCTTCAAAGGGTTTCAAGCCTCCTGCCTTCTCAAGACCTTTTAAATAAGGGTCGGCAAAGGGCTTGCCACGCGCTACGTCATAGGCCGTGGTGATGTGTTTCTCGTCTAAAAATTGACTGAAGTCGTGCAATAAGCGCTGAATAAGTGAGCGCTGTCCACTTCCCGTCACGACATTTACGGATAGGCCGGCTTGTCTAATTTTCTCCATCAAGGGGATGACACCGTCAAAGATAGGTGCTTCGGGCATTTCGTGAAAGATGCGACTCTTTTCGTCATACATACGTTGCGCCTCCTCCAAGGTGATGTTACGACCTTGCTGTTTTTTCACAAATTGTCGAATGGTATCCACCCCTCGTGCACCTTCTGTGGCATAAGCGTCGGCCGTTGTGAAACGAATACCAAACTTTTTCATGCTTTCTTGCCATGCAACAGCATGATTGGGCATGCTGTCATAGAGCACACCATCCATATCGAAAAGCACGGCTTTAGGGCTGAAAGTCCCAAAGCCGTTGCTCGAAAGATATTGTTTTATTTGCGTCTCAATCATGCTAAGCGCTCACGAATAGCTTTGCTCTCGGCCTCATAGCCTGGCTTGTTGAGCAGCGCAAACATATTCTTTTTATAGGCTTCCACGCCGGGTTGGTTGAAAGGATTAACTCCGAGCAGGTTGCCACTGATGCCACAAGCTATCTCAAAGAAATAAATCAACTGGCCAATGTAGAAGGCATTGAGTTGCGGAATGCTTACCTTGATGTTGGGAACGCCGCCATCGACATGTGCCAACTGGGTGCCCAATTCGGCCATCTTGTTCACATCGTCCACGCGTTTGCCTTCGAGGAAGTTCAGTCCGTCGAGATTTTCATCGTCGTGGGGGAACAACAAGGTCTTTTCGGGGCGCTCAATGCTAATCACTGTTTCGAAAATCGAACGCTCACCCTCTTGAATCCATTGTCCCATGGAGTGCAAATCGGTCGTGAAATCGCAAGCTGCGGGGAAAATGCCCTTGCCCTCTTTGCCTTCACTCTCGCCATAGAGCTGTTTCCACCATTCGGCAAAGAAATGAAGTTTGGGCTGGAAATTCACCACAATCTCAATCTTCTTGCCGGCTTCCTCATAGAGTGCATTGCGCACAGCCGCATATTGTGCGGCAGGATTTTCGGCAAACGGAACATCGGCTGCGCAAGCCTTTTCCATCGCCTGTGCGCCCTTTACCAATTCTTTCACGTCGAAACCTGCGCAGGCAATGGGCAACAAGCCCACCGGTGTCAGCACCGAGAAACGACCACCCACGTTGTCAGGAATAACAAAACTCTTGTAGCCTTCTTTGTCGGCGCAAATGCGTGCAGCACCTTTCTTGGCGTCGGTCACCGCCACAATCACATCTTTGGCTTCTGCTTTGCCACGTTGTGCTTCGCATTGTTTCTTCAATAAGCGGAACGTGAGCGCCGTTTCGGTGGTGGTTCCCGATTTGCTGATGTTGATGACACCAAACTTCTTGCCTTTCAGATATTCGGTGAGTTCAAACAGATAGTCTTCGCCAATGTTGTTACCAGCAAAGAGGATGGTGGGGTTTCTCTTGTCGTTCACCAACCAGGCGAAGCTGTTGCCGAGCGCTTCGATTACTGCACGCGCGCCCAAATAAGAGCCGCCGATGCCTGCAACAACAATCACTTCGCATTTGCAGCGCAGCGTGTTGGCAACAGTTTGAATGTCGTTCAAGAAAGCATCGGTGATGCTTGATGGCAAATGCAGCCATCCTAAGAAGTCGTTACCCGGGCAAGTGCCATTTTCAAGCGACGCTTGCGCTGCTTTCACTTTACTTTCATACGCGGCCACAGCGTTTGCCTTTAAAAACTGCTCGGCCTTTGTAATGTCTAAGCTAATATTCTTCATTATTTTTAATGATTGCGACGCTAACGAGAGCGTCATGTTTTATCTGAAATTTTTTGTGAGCAATTGAATTTCGGTCTTCACTTCAGCCCGTTTGTAGAGAATGCGATAAACGGTTTCGAGAATCGGCATGTCCATTTGCAGCGTTTTGTTGATTTCGTGCATACATTTCGTGCCATAATAGCCCTCGGCAATCATTTCCATCTCGATTTGCGCACTTTTCACCGAATAGCCACGACCAATCATTTTGCCAAAGGTGCGGTTGCGGCTGAATTTGCTGTAGGCTGTCACGAGCAAATCGCCCAAATAGGCGCTGTCGTCAATGCACCGCGGCGTGGCATTCACCGCTTCGAGAAAACGTTTCATTTCCTGTATGGCATTGGAGAGAAACACCGCTTGGAAGTTATCGCCATATTTCAACCCGTTGCAAATGCCGGCAGCGATGGCATAAACATTTTTCAGCACGGCGGCATATTCAATGCCGATGATATCGGTGGAGCATTTCGTCTTAATGAAATCGTTTGCCAAAATCTCGGCCACGGCCCGGGCTTTTTCCACATTGGTGCAGCCGATGGTGAGATAGGACAAGCGCTCCAAGGCCACTTCTTCGGCATGCGAGGGACCGCCGATGCACGTGATGTTGTCGTAAGGCACCTGCCACACCTGATGAAAATACTCCGAAACAATCATGTTTTCATCGGGCACAATCCCCTTGATGGCCGTCACGATGAGTTTATCGCGCAGAGGCACCGTCAGCTTCTGAAGATGCTGTTTCAAATAGGGCGATGGCGTGACGAAGATAAGCGTGTCATATTGTGCCACAATGTCATTGAGATTGCTCGAGAAAGTAATCTCCTTTACATTGAAATGTGCGGTAGTTAGGTAGTCGGGGTTGTGGCCTAAACGCACGAAAGCCTCAATGCGCTCGTCATGACGCATATACCAACCGATGTGATGCGTATGTTGCACCACCAACTTGGCAATGGCTGTGGCCCACGAACCGCTACCAATAATGGCTATGTTTCCGCAACTATCCATTTGCACCGTCAATCCACTTCTGAATATCTTCTAACGCCGGCTTGTCGTAGCCCAATTTATATTTCTTGTTAATCTCCAGCAATTTTTGTTGCAAGCCTTGCGCCTTTTCGTCCTTCAAATCGCTGATGAGGTTGAAACCTGCTTTGCGCAACACGTAGACCCAATCTTCGGGCACGCCCAAAGCCGCCCATTCCTTCACGCTACTTTGCGGCAGTTTGGCTTCGGGTTTCATTTGCGGGAAGAGCAACACTTCTTGGATAAACTCCTTGCCCGTCATGAGCATACAAAGGCGATCGATGCCGATGCCGATGCCCGATGTGGGCGGCATGCCATATTGCAAGGCGCGCAAAAAGTCCTGATCGATAATCATAGCCTCGTCGTCGCCTTTGTCGGCCAATTTCATTTGCTCTTTAAAACGTTCCTCCTGATCGATGGGGTCGTTGAGTTCGGAGTAGGCATTGGCCAGCTCCTTGCCGTTCACCATGAGTTCGAAACGCTCGGTGAGGCCGGGTTTCGAGCGGTGCATCTTCGTGAGCGGGCTCATCTCCACGGGATAATCGGTGATGAAGGTGGGTTGGATGAAGGTGCCTTCGCAGAACTCACCAAAGATTTCGTCGATGAGCTTACCTTTGCCAAACGAGGCGTCGATGCCTTCTAATTTCAGCTCGTCGACGGCAATATGGCGTATTTCGTCTTCGGTTTTGTCCGACAAATCGAAGCCCGTTTTTTCCTTAATGGCCTCGAGGATAGGCAAACGCCGGAAGGGCGCTTTAAACGAAATGACGTTTTCGCCGTTCTTCACCTCGGTCGCACCGTTGTTCACCGCGCGGCAAATGGTTTCTAACAGTTGCTCGGTGAACCGCATCATCCAGTTATAATCTTTATACTGCACGTAGAGCTCCATGCAGGTGAACTCGGGATTGTGGAACTTGTCCATACCCTCGTTGCGGAAGTTTTTGCCAATTTCATACACGCCTTCGAAGCCACCTACAATCAGCCGCTTCAAATAGAGTTCGGTGGCGATGCGCATATACATGTCGATGTTGAGGGCATTGAAATGCGTGATGAACGGGCGTGCGCTGGCACCACCAGCAATGCTTTGCAAGGTGGGCGTCTCCACCTCGGTGTAACCATGCTCGTCGAAGAAGTTGCGCATGGTTTTGAGCACGGTGGCACGTTTCAGAAACGTGTCCTTCACACCTTCGTTGACCACCAAATCAACGTAGCGTTGACGGGCGCGCAGCTCGGGATCGTCGAATTTATCGTAGGCCACACCATCCTTATATTTCACGATGGGCAGCGGTTTGAGGCTTTTGCTCAGCAGGGTTAGCTCTTGTGCGTGCACGCTCACTTCGCCTGTCTGCGTGCGGAAGACAAACCCTTTCACGCCCACGAAATCGCCAATGTCCAAGAGCTTTTTAAACACCTTATTATATAGGTCCTTGTCGTCACCCGGGCAGATGTCGTCGCGCGAGATGTAGACCTGAATGCGGCCGCGGCTGTCTTGCAACTCCATGAAGCTGGCTTTGCCCATGATGCGGCGGCTCATCATGCGCCCGGCAATCACCACTTCGCGTTTCTCTTCGTCGGCATCGAACGCCTTTTTGATGTCAACCGAAAAAGCATTGGTTGGAAACTCGGCGGCAGGATAGGGATTGATGCCCATTTCCTTGAGCTCTTGAAGACATTGTCTGCGAACAATTTCCTGTTCGCTTAACTCTAAAATATTCATTGTTGTTTCGTTGCTGTTTTTTATATTCCGCATGCAAAAATACGAAAAAAAACTGAGTAACGGAGTTTTTTCTATGTTCGTCTTTGCTTTTGGGCAGTTTTTCGATGTGGTAAATACTTCAAGACAGGTTAGCCGAAACTTGCATCCCATTTGCGGAAGTTCCGCAAATGATGTGCAACGGTCGGAGAACTTGTTTCTTCATGATAACAAGACGGCATGCAATGGTTTCATCGCATGCCGTCTTGTTGCTGATTTGTCCGAAAGGGCGGAGGATTGTGCCGCTTTGTTTTTCTTGTTCGTGGCGTTTGGGATGGGCTTGAAAGCTATTCGTTTCGTTCCTCTTTTATCGGGGTTGTCTCATGCGTCACATAGCGTTGCCAATAAACCATGACGAGCGTGGTGAGCGGCAATGCCACGATGAGTCCGATGAAACCCAACAGGGCGCCCCACACCGAGAGCGACAACAACAGAATGGCGGGATTGAGCCCCATGGCTTTGCCCATGATTTTTGGGGTGACGATCATGTCGGTAATCACCTGAACGACGGCGAAAACGAGTAGCGCCAAACCGAAAACCACCCAGAAACTTTGGCCCGTATTGGCGGCCTTGAGCATGGCTAAAAAGGCTGTGGGGATGAGGGCGAAGGTGTGCAAATAAGGCACCAAGTCGAGGATGCCGATTAAAATGCCTAAGCCGATGGCCATGGGGAAGCCGATGATGGTGAAGCCTATGCAGAACATGATGCCCATGCACAGCGCCACGAGCCCCTGGCCGCGAATGTAACTGTTGAGCGCCGTCTTGGCGTCTTGTGACAGCTCGTGCCAAAAGGGACGATATTTCTTGGGAAAGATTTTAATCCAGTTGGCCGTGAGATATTCGTAGTCCAAGAGAATGAAAAACGTGTAGAGTAGCGTGATGAGCGATGCTACGATGCTGAGCAGGATGCTGGCCGTTTGGCTCACCAGCGTGAAAACCTTGGGCATGGCGGTGTGGAGGGCGTCGCTGAAGTTCTTGCTATGCACAAATTCGGTGATTTGTTTTTGGTTGCGTTCAATCCAGTTCGAGATGTATTTTGTGAGGTCGTTGGTGTGGGTCGTCTGGTGCAACCATTGCGAGAGAATGTCCTGCACTTTGTTGAATTGCTCAATCATGGGTGGGATGATGAAATAGAGCATGCCACCGATGACCATCACAACCACCAGGAAAGCCACGATGATGCTCAGCGCCCGTATGCGCAGATGGAGTTTGTCTTCGATGAATTTCACAATCGGATAGAGCAAATAGGCCAGCAGCCATGCAATGAAGAAGGGCAGCAACACGCTGCTCAGATAATTGAGCAGCAGCAGCACGGCCAGCACAATGGCGCCGATGCCTGCCCAACGAATAAATCGGTCGAATGTAATCTCTTTCATCTTGAATGCTTTTTATTTTTCTTCGCGAATAGCCTTTTGGAAACAGTTTCGGCAAAGTGGCTCGTATTCCGTTTGCTCGCCCAGCATCACGCGGTGGGCATTGGCCACCAAACGATGGCTCACATAGGCCAGCGCGCCACATTTCACGCAGATGGCGTGCACCTTAGTTACTTCGTCGGCTACCGCACAGAGCGCCGGCATGGGGCCAAAGGGCACCCCTTTGTAGTCCATGTCTAAGCCGGCCACAATCACCCGAATGCCGCGGTTGGCCAGCGCATTGCACATGTCGACCAACCCATCGTCGAAGAATTGTGCCTCGTCGATGCCCACCACGTCAATGTCGGCCGTGAGCAACATCAGGGCGCCCGATGCGTCAATCGGCGTGGAATGAATGCTGTTTTGATCGTGACTCACCACGTCGTCCTCGGAATAGCGCACGTCGATGGCCGGTTTGAAAATCTCAACCCGTTGTTTAGCAAACTTGGCACGCTTCATGCGGCGGATGAGTTCTTCGGTCTTTCCCGAGAACATCGAACCACAAATCACTTCTATTCGTCCGCGACGACAGGTTTCTCCGATTGAATTTTCCATCATAATGTGTGCAAAGTTAAGAAAAAAAACGAAAAACCATCGGCTTGCATCTAAAAAGAAAAGCCGCCGCCATCGCTATGCACGCAATTCTTTTATTTTAAAAACATATCTTTTCAGTTGCGCGGTTAGATTTTTAAAAATTGCAAAGAAACGCGGGCATCTGTTGGGCATCATGCAGATTTATTATATATTTGCGACACGATATGGGAATATTATATATTATACCAACGCCCGTAGGCAACATGGAAGATATGACGTTTCGAGCCATTCGCTTGTTGAAAGAAGCCGATTTGGTTTTGGCAGAAGACACCCGCACGTCGAGTGTTTTGCTGAAACATTATGACATTAAAAATCGGTTGGTGGCGCATCATAAATTCAATGAGCATGGCACGGCTACCCATATCGTTGAGCGTTTGAAGGCGGGTGAGACCATTGCTTTGGTGAGCGATGCCGGCACACCGGGCGTGAGTGATCCCGGATTTCTGTTGGTGCGTGAGGCTGTCAAGGCGGGTGTTGAGGTGCAAACCTTGCCGGGAAGCACAGCTTGCATTCCGGCTTTGGTTTCGTCGGGCTTGCCTTGCGACCGTTTTTGCTTTGAAGGTTTCTTGCCTCAGAAGAAAGGTCGCCAAACCATTTTGCAAAGTTTGCAGACCGAGCCACGCACGATGGTGTTTTATGAATCGCCTTATCGGCTTGTGAAGACGCTCAAACAATTTGCCGAAGTCTTTGGCAACGACCGCCAAGTGAGCGTGGCACGCGAAATTTCCAAGCTCCACGAAGAGCATGTGCGCGGCACCTTGAGCGAGGTCATTACCCATTTCGAAGAAACAGCGCCACGCGGCGAAATTGTCATCACATTGGCAGGATGTAGTATAAAGAAAACCAAAGATAAACAATTAAAATTAGAGGAGTAAAAAGTTATGAAGAAAATGCTATTCTTATCGGTTGGCGCATTGTTGCTGACCTTTGCAAGTTGCAAACAAAACAAGAGTGAAAACAACCCCGGTAACGCACACCAAAATGATTCGTTGGAGCAGATTCTGTCGCAAAAAGATTCTGAAATCAACGACATGATGGGCTTGATGAACGAGGTGCAGGAGGGATTTCGTCAGATTAACGAAGCCGAGAATCGCGTCACCATTGCGAAAGATGGCGAGGGAGCTGACAAGAAACAAATGTTGCGTGACAATGTGAAGTTCATTGCGGCAACCATGCAAAAAAACCGTGAGCTCATTGCAAAGTTGCGTCAACAGCTTTCGACGAGTTCGTTAAAAGGAACGCAGCTCAAGGCCACTATCGACAATTTGGTGAAGCAATTGGATGAGAAGGATCAGCAGTTGCAACAGTTGCGTGCCGATTTGGATGCCAAGGACATTCACATTGGCGAATTGGACGAAACCATTAGCAACCTCAACACCAACGTGAACCATCTCACCACAGAGAGCAAACAGAAAACGGAGACCATCAATGCGCAAGACAAACAGCTCAACACTGCTTGGTATGTGTTTGGAACAAAGAGCGAACTCAAGGAGCAACGCATCATTGCTGATGGAAAAGTGTTGCAAGGAAACTTCAACAAAAACTATTTCACGAAGATTGATATCCGTGTCGATAAAGTTATCAAGCTCTATTCTAAGTCGGCAAAGTTGCTCACCCTGCACCCGGCGAGCAGCTACACCTTGGCGCGTGATGCCAACAAGCAGTTTGTGTTGACCATCACCAATCCTGAGATTTTCTGGAGCACCAGCAAATATTTGGTCATTCAAGTGAAATAATTCCACATCTCGCTTCCTATTCCATCCTTGCTTTTATTGAAGCAAAAAGAGGATTACCGAAAGCGAAGGTTTCTCCCCATCAAAGGCCGTTAGGTGGCACCTTGCCGCGTAATGGCCTTTGTTGCGTCCACTCTTTCCATTCTCTTGGCGAGTTCCTCTTCAAAAAGTCCCGTCTTTCTGTTGCCCACATCTTGTTGTTTTCGGCATGATTCTTTTTTTCCTCGAAACATTTTTTACGAGTAAATTTGTTGCTTTGCGCAAAAGTTTATAACTTTGCCGCCGAATTAAACAGAAAGTGTTTGTATGCAGACGAAAAATAATTTTTCAAGCAGTGTAAGTTTTAACATCTTTTATTTGGCAGAACCAAATAAAAGTGTAACACACACACACACACACACACACACACACACACACACATTCCAACGGTCTAAGCCTCTCTACAAAGGCGATAGCGGTGCGCCCGGCGCGGGTGTCGGTCCGCCGTTTCAAGCATCTGCAAGGAGCTTTTAAAGCTCTTTGCAGATGC
>ERZ772957.1985-NODE-1985-length-12318-cov-3.334421_pt1 | contig 12318 bp, 9 predicted proteins | sample MGYA00580682_ERZ772957 | MGnify/ENA primary metagenome ERZ772957 (study PRJEB29015, sample SAMEA2737921) | human oral metagenome | biome: human oral; feature: human-associated habitat; material: dental | place: China | collected 2025 ...
CCGCGGCGAATACGCTGCGTCGGGGGCGACGCGGCGCTCCGGATCCCGTCCCAGGGGCACGATGACGCGCCTGCGCAGCAGCCAGGGCGGGGCCCGGGACGTGGGGCGCGTCCTGAACGCGATCTGTACGGCCCTCAAGGTTGAGCGGTGCGAGGTCGGCGCCATACGCCTGAAGGACGACCACGTCATGGTCGAACTGCTGCCCCTGGCCCTCTCCCGTTTGGAGCAGGGACGCGCCGGGCTGGCCCGATGGGGGCTCTACCCGGAGGACGAACCCCGGGGCCGCAGGGGGGCAGATGTCGCTCCCAGATCGCGCTACGGCCGCGGGGGAAGGGATTGATGGTCCCCGAGGTCAGTGCAGCAGGACGTCCGCCCCGCGCTTCTTCCCGGGGGTGACGACCGAGACGTTCGTGAAGGCGCTGCGTCCCTCCTCGTCGACGGCCCCCACGACGTGGCGGCCGTCGGGGACGCGGTGAAAGAAGGTCTCGTTGGGCAGGGCCGAGCCGATGTACGTCCCGTCCAGGTACCACCAGATCCTTCCGACGGCGCCCTCCGCCCTCATCGGGATCCTCTGCCGCAGGTCCAGCGGGGCGGAGGTGTAGACGGCCTCCGCGATGGGGGAGGTGATGGAGAGCACGGCGCGCCTTTGAATCCGCTCCTGCGGCGTCTCCCTCGAGGAGAACTCGGCGGGCAGCATCAGCGTCGGCTGTCCCCGCCGGATGACGTGGAGGCTGCAGGGCGTCGTCTGGGTGACTCCTTCTATCGACCAGTCCAGGCGGGTCGACGTGCAGGCCGCGGTGGGCGGTTGGCCGGAGAGCGCGCATACGGTGCGCAGGACGAGCCCGGCCGGTTTGCCGTACCAGGACGATCTCGGCGAGATCGTTCGCAGAAGTTTGACGGCGACGGGAGCTGCGGCCTTGGCGCCCACCAGACCCGGCCAGGGGTCCCCCTCGGGGTTGCCGACCCACACGACGGCCGTGTAGTCGGGGGTCCAGGCCGCGCTCCATGCGTCCCGAAGCCCATAGGAGGTGCCCGTCTTCAGGGCGACGCGCCAATACTGCCCCAGGGTTTCCCGCGAGAATGTCGTCAGCCGGCTCCTGTTGTCGAGGATGTCGCTGACGATCCAGCAGGCGGCCTCCGAGGCCATCCGGGTCCCCTCCATTCGGGACCCCTCCGGAGGAAGCGGCGATGGAGTGAGGCTCAGGGGGCGGTGAGGCCCCAGCGACGCCAGGGTCGTGTAGGCCTCGAGGGCTTCCATGACGGTGACCTCGCAGCCGCCCAGGATGAGGGAATCGCCGTAGTGTGGGGCTGGCTGGGAAAGATGGGCCAGGCCGCACTCCCGCATCAGCTGTAGTACCCGATCGGGCCCGGCCAGGCGCAGGACGCGCACCGCCGGGGCGTTCAGGGACTCGGCAAGGGCGACCCGGGTGCTGACGGCCCCGCGGTAGCTCAGATCGAAGTTGCGCGGGGCCCGTCCCGAGAAGGCCATGGAGGAGTCCGCCAGGAGGGAGGAGGCGGTCAGGAACCCCCGATCGATGGCGGAGAGATAGGCAAAGGGCTTCAGGAGGGAACCCGGCGAACGGGGAGCCCGTCCGCAGTCCACCCAGGCGTTGCGGCTTCCGTCCCCGAAGCGTGCGTTGCCCACCCACCCCACGAGCCGGGCCGTCCGGTTGTCCACTATTCCCGCGGCCAGGGTGATCTCGCGGGGCAGGTCCGAAAGGGATTGGCGGAGCAGGGACTCCAGCTTCGTTTGGACTTCCAGGTCCAGGGTGGTGTCTATTCTGCCGTCGTCGTTTCCCGCGGCCTCGTCCTCCAGAACGAGCTCCGCGAAGTGGAAGGCGCGCAGGGGGGGGGCGTAGCGGCGACGGGGCAGTTCCTCCAGGAGCGCCCTTTGAGCCGTATCGGAAGTGAGGACGCCCCGAGCCCTCAGGAATCGGATGATGGTGTCCCGACGGCGCCGCGCCGCCTCAGGCCGGAGGTCGGGGCGGTACAGGGTGGGGCCCTTCAGCATCCCGATCATCAGGCAGGCCTCCCCCGGGGAGAGCTTGAGGGCCGGCTTGCCGAAATAGAGCAGGGACGCGGCCTGCACGCCCCGGATGTTGCCGCCGAAGGGCGCCTGATTCAGATAGTTCTCCAAAATCTTTTCCTTCGTCATGACCCGTTCCAGCTTCATGGCCTGGATGAACTCCCGGACCTTGGTCCCCAGGCTGCGGGCCCTCCGCGCCGGGACTGCCGATCCCCGTTCGGAGGGTTCCCTCTCCGATATGGAAAGACGTATGAGCTGGCTGGTTATGGTGGAGGCCCCGGAGACGACGCGCCGGGCGGTGATGTTCTGGACCGTGGCCCTCAGAAGCGCCAGGGGGTCGATGCCGGGATGGTGGTAGAACCGGCCGTCCTCGACGCCGACGGCAACCAGCGGCAGCCATTTTCCCATCTCGGAGAGCGGGATGGGGATCTGCCACTCCGAGTTCGAGGAGAGCCGGAGGTGGAAAAGGCGTCCTTGGGCGTCGTAGAGGGCGGGGGACGGCTCGATGTGGGTCACCTGTTTCGGATCGAGGGGGATGAGGAGGTATAGAAGGGCGAACGCCGCGATCCCTGAGAGGAGCGCCGCCAGAAGAAAGAATAAAAATGCGCGAAGTCTTCCTCGCGTACGGATGGGATTTTTGACCTGCATCGGATTCCTCTTCCATCGTTCATCATTCATTTCATGGTAAGTCCATAAAATAGGTTCATCGGATCTGACCCTTCATGCTTTCTTTTCAATTCAATATTTAATTCATCTTTTTGGTGGTCTCCTGGGCGTTGACCGAGGCGATGTCGCGGGTGAAGTAGGCGATGTTGTGGCTGTGGTCGCCGATGCGCTCGAGGTTGCTCAGGATGTCGATGAAGTGGACGCCCTTCTCGGGATTGCATTCCCCCCGGTTCAATCGGTCGATGTGGTTCCTGCGGTACCGTTTTTCCTGGCTGTCGATGCGGTCCTCGAGGTCGTGGATGACGTAGTCCGCCTTGGCCGTGTCCTCGGCTTTGAGGGACAAAAGAGCGCAGGAGACGGCCTGCTCGGCCGTGTCGAACATGTCCCAGAACTCCTGGGTGGCCCGTTCGGAAAAATGGGAGCCGTCGTCGAAGCGTATCGCGCTCAGCTCCATGAGGTTCTCGAGATGGTCCCCCACCCGTTCGAGATCGCCTGAGGCGTTGACGTAGCAGCCGAGGACCGTGGAGACCTCACCGGAGAGCCCCCGCTGCCAAATTTCCGAGGCGTAGGAGGAAATGGCCTTGTTGATCTCGTTGACGCTCTTCTCCTTGTCCGCGAACTGCGGCATCAGGGGTTCGATGTCCCGCTCCGTGTAGGCCCGGCGGACGATGCGGAGCATGTCCTGGACGATATCGCCCATGTGCATCAGCTCGTCCTTGGCGGCCTCGACGGCCGCCGCCGGAGAGGCGTCGAGGAGCTTCTTGTCCAGGTAGAACACCCTGGAGGCCGACGCGGGCTCCGTGATGGGCAGGATCGCCTGGACCAGCCGGGCGAATTGGGAGGCGAAGGGAATGAAGATGATGGTGTTGACGATGTTGAATATCGTGTGGGCGTTGGCGAGCTGGCGCCCGACGTCCGAGGCCGTTTGGACGACCACGAATTTGTAGAGGGGGAGGAAGGAGAGGAAGATGGCGACGCCGAGAAGGTTGAAGAGCACGTGGGCGGCGGCGGCCTGTTTCGCGTAGCGGTTGGTCCCGAGGGCGGCCAGCACGGCCGTGATGGTGGTGCCGATATTGTCCCCCAGGATGATGGGGATGGCTGCGTCTATTCCCAGAAGCCCCTGCGAGGCCATGGCGATCGTGAGCCCGATGGTGGCGGCGCTGGATTGCACGATCATGGTCAGGAGCATGCCGGCCGCAACCCCGTAGAGCGGGTTGGAGCTGAGAAAGAGCAACAGCTCTCCGTGGGAGGCCATGAAACGAGTGGCGCCCTCCATGGTCTGCATCCCCAGAAAGAGGAGCCCAAAGCCGACGACCCCGTTCCCGAGGTAACGCTGCCGTTTTGACCTGCCGAAGAGGGCCAATGCGACCCCCAGGGCGATGAAGGGGAGGGCGAAGTCGTTGATCTTGAAGGCGATGATCTGGGCCGTCACGGTCGTGCCGATGTTCGCCCCCATGATGATGCCGATGGCCTGCTTCAGGGTCATCAGCCCGGCGTTGACGAAGCTGACGGTCATCACGGTCGTCCCGCTGCTGCTCTGGATGAGCACCGTGACGAGGCTCCCCACGAAGACGCCGCGGAGCGGGGTCTTCGTCAACGTCCCGATCAGGTGGCGCATGCGGTCCCCCGCTATGAACTGCAGGGCCTCGCTCATCAGCTTGATCCCGTAGAGAAAGAGGCCCACGCCGCCGGCTGCGTGAAGCAATACGGATGAGTCCACGAATGATTTACCCCCCAACCGATGTCGTCCCCTGCTTGGGAATACGTTCCTGCAAAAATCTCCTCCATACTTCTTTCCTTTATTTCAGAAGTATAACATTCTTTGGGGCCGGGCGTCCCGCTCCCGCTCACAGGCCCCGGTCCGGCTCCCGTGTCGGAAAAACGTTGCCGTGAATCCCAGGGACAAAAGGACCCAAGCCTTCGTCTTTTTGAGCATTAAGTCCCTTCAGTTATTTTACGCAAGTGATATTGTGGGGTAAAATGTCATAAAGTGGAAGTAAGTAGGAAGAAGTGGGGAAAAGGGGAGCGGCGGTGAGATGCCTTCATGTTGATGGGGACCTTCGAACATCGTCTGGACACGAAGGCTCGCCTGGTCCTTCCGGCGAAGTTCCGGGAGAGGCTGGGCGATACGCTCGTCGCCGCGATCGGGATGGAGCATTGCGTCTCGCTCTATTCCCGGGAGGAGTGGGAGAACTTCACCGCGTGGCTGAAGACGAGCTCCTTCCTGGACAGCGAGAGGACCCGAAAACTCCACAGGCTCATCCTCTCGAGCGCACATGAGCTCGCGCTCGACGGAGCGGGCCGGATTCTGTTGCCCGGGGTGCTCCGCGACTATGCGGCGCTCGACCAGGATGTCGTCGTGAACGGCGTCAACGACCATGCGGAGGTCTGGGACCGCTCGAGGTGGACGGAGTACTGGAACACGGGGCTCGCCATGCTTCCCGAGCTGACGGGGGGCGGCGCGGAGGCATGACGCACGAGCCGGTCCTGTTGCAGGAGGTGATGGAGTTCCTGGCTCCGTTGTCGGAGAGGGAGAGCGGCGGAAGGGTCCTCGACGGGACGCTGGGGCTGGGAGGGTATTCGGAATCGATCCTCGAGGCCTTTTCGGGAATACGGGTCCTGGGCCTGGACCGCGATCTCAGTGCGATATCCCGCTCGGAGCGAAGGCTCGGGCGTTTTGCCCCGAGGTTTCGTGCGGTGCACGGCCGATTCGGGGAGATGGGGACCATCCTGCGGGACGAGGGGCCGTTCGACGCGCTGGTGTTCGACCTCGGGGTCTCCAACATGCAGTTGACGGAGGCGGAGCGGGGCTTTTCCTTCCAGCATGATGGGCCGCTGGACATGAGGATGGATCCCCAGGGAAACGCCCCGACCGCGGCGGAGGTCCTGATGCGGGAGGGCGCCGGAGAGCTCGCCAGGATCTTTTGGGAGTATGGCGGCGAGCGCTATTCCCGCCAGATCGCCGCGCGCGTCGATGCCGAGAGGCGCAGAGGAAGGCGGATAGAGACGACGGGGCAGTTTGTCGCCCTGATCCGGGAGCTCCTTCCGGCGCCGGTTCAGAGGAAGATGGGGATCCACCCGGCGCGGCGCGTCTTTCAGGCGCTTCGGATATACGTCAACGACGAGTTGGGGGAGCTCGAGTCCATGTTATCGGCCCTGCCGGGCCTGGCGGCGAAGGAGGCCGTCGCCGTGATCGTCTCCTATCACTCCCTGGAGGACAGGATCGTCAAGCATCGGTTCCGGGCCTGGGAGAAGGAGGAGGGACGGGGCAGGGTCCTGACCCGCCATCCGGTCCAGCCCGGCACGGAGGAGACGGAGCGGAACTTCAAGGCCAGGAGCGCCAAGCTCAGGGCGTTTTCTTTCTTTTAGGTCAACGCGACAAGTAGGTCGACTCGATAAGATCGACTTGAGGACACAGCATCTATGGACGGGGGCTGTAACTTATGGGGAGAGTCAACAGGGTACGAGCAATGAGAAAGAATTTCATGGCGGGAGTCGTGTTCGGCCTGCTCGTGCTTTTGGCGCTGGGGGCGCTGCGTTATGAAGCGGGCTGTCTGGCGTATCGCCTCGACAGCCTGAACCGGGCTATCGGAAGGTACTCCATGGAGGAGACCGCCCTGAGGCAGGAGTTCTCCGGCCTCGTGGCCCCCATCAGGATCTACAGCTACTGCAAGGAGCAGCTTGGGATGGAGAAGGTTCGGGTCGCGGAGACCATCCTCGTCCGCCCTCGCGGCGGGGATTTGACCGCCGAAGGCGTTTCGGGGCCGGCGAAGGGCTGGCGCGCGCGGGTCGCCTGGATCCTCGGGGAGGGGAACTGAGCGGAGGATGGAGCTCCATGCGGAAGGTCCGGGGGCGCGAGCCCCGCGAAGGGGGCGCTGACTTTTGAGGTGGCGCTTTTTCAGCCCGTGGGGCCTGTTCGTCGTGCTGTTCGCGCTGTTGGGGTGGACGCTGGTCGAGCGTCACTGCTATCCGGACCCCAGGGTGCTCCAGCAATCCCAGCAACAATATTGGAGGCGGGTTCCCGTCAAGGCGAATCGGGGCATCATCCAGGATTCCAAGGGCAACGCCCTGGTCATTCCCGAGGTGGTGTCCAGTTTCGCCGTCGATCCGAAGCTCCTGGAGTCCGCCGATCTCCCGGCCCTTCGCAGCGTGTTCTCCGAGGATGTCGTGGGAAGGCTGCAGCCGAACGGCGAGGGGCGCTTCGTCTGGCTGAAGCGCAAGGTGTCGCAGGAGGAGGCGCAGAAAATTCTGGCGCTGAACATACGGGCCGTCCGCGACATCGGAGAGCAGGAACGGCGCTATCCCAACGGAAGCCTCCTGGCCCACGTGCTGGGGTTCTGTGACATCGACAACCGCGGCCAGGCCGGGATCGAGCAGTCGTGGAACTCCGTCCTTTACGATCCTCCGGGGTACCGCATCATCATCCGGCGTCCGGGGGCCCATTCGATCGGCTTGGGCGGGGACGAACCGGAGCGGAGCCACGTCATGCCCGTCGTGACGCTGACCGTCGACAGCCGGATGCAATACGTGGTCGAAAAGCACCTCGACAAAATCGCGTCGGGAAACGGGGCGAAATGGGCGGCGGCGATCTGTATGGACCCCTGGACGGGGGCGATCCTGTCCATGGCCAGCTGGCCCCCCTTCGATCCCCGGGTCCGGGAGGGGTTTCGAAAGGAACTGCTCTCGAACAACGCCGTCAGCCGCAGCTACGAACCCGGGTCGACGTTCAAGCCCATTTATATGGGCATAGCCCTGGAGCAGGGCTGGGTGCGGACGGACGAGATCTTTCACTGTCCGGCCCGCCTCAAGGTCGCCGACGGTTATGTGGCGGAGGCCTACCCCAGGGCGATGGGGAACATCAGCACGGCTCAGCTCATCGTCAAATCCTCCAATGTGGGGATGGCTCAGATCGGCATCCGGTCCGAGAAGGTCAAGATGTACGAGACCCTCTGGAGCTGGGGGTTCGGCTCGGCGAGCGACGTCGAGCTGCCGGGGGTCGCGAGCGGAATCCTGCCCTTCCCCGAGCAGTGGCGCGGCGTTGTCCCCGCCAACATCGCCATTGGCCAGGGGCTGGCCATCACGCCGCTGCAGTTGGTCAACGCCATGGCAGCCATCGTGAACGGGGGGAAGCTGATGAGTCCCTATATCGTCAAGGAGGCCGTGAACTCGTCGGGGGAGGTCGTCTACAGGGGGGAGCCCCGCGTGATGCGGGAGGTCCTCACCCCCGAGACGGCACAATGGCTGCGAGGGACGATGCGGTCCGCCGTGCTCGAGGGGACCGGAAAGGGAGCGAACACCGCCGTAACCAAGCTGGCGGGGAAGACCGGGACCGCTCAGGTCGCGGAGGCCGGGCGGTACAGCAAGAATCGCCACGTCGCGTCCTTCATCGGCTTCTGGCCCTATGAAAAGCCGCGCTACCTCATGCTCCTGTCCATAGGGGAGCCCACGAGCGGACGCTACTACGGAGGCGAACTGGCTGCCCCTTCCTTTCGGGCTATCGTCGAGGAGATGGCGGAGGTCGAATATTATGCCCCGGGAAAGAATGATCGGTCGTGAGCGCGAATTTTTCCAGCCTGCTTGAGCTCGTTCGGGAGATGGGCCTCCTTCGTGAGGCCGGGGGGGCCGAGGAAGTTGGTGGGAATCCCCGGATAACGGATGTCATGTCCGACAGCCGGAGCGTTCGTCCGGGGGCCCTGTTCTGCTGCATTCGGGGCGAGAGGAGCGACGGGCACGACTACATTCCCATGGCCCGCGAGCTCGGAGCTGCGGCCCTGCTCTGCGAACGGCCCGTCGACGCCGGACTTCCGTCCATCGTGGTCCCGTCCGTGCGCGAGGTCATGGGCGAGGTCTCCGCCGCCGTATACGGAAATCCGTCGGAGAAGCTGCTGATGGTGGGGGTCACGGGGACGAACGGCAAGAGCACGACGACCTACGTCCTGCGCAGCATCCTGGGTGCTGCCGGGATACGCTCCGGGCTCTTGGGCACGATCGTGGAGAGCGACGGGGTGAGGGAGAGGGACGCGGACCGGACGACCCCCGAGAGCTGCATTATACAGCGCCGGCTTGCGGAGATGGTCCGGAACGGATGCGGCGCCTGCGTGATGGAGACCTCCTCCCACGGGCTCTTCCTGGGGCGCCTGAGGGGGTGTCGCTTCGACGTTCCGCTCTTTACGAACCTGAACCCCGAACATCTGGATTTCCACAAGGACATGGAGCACTATTTCCAGGCCAAGCGGCTCTTGTTCTCGCGCTACGCACGGCCCGGATTCGAGGGGGCCGCCAACGCGGATGACACCTACGGGCGCCGCCTGCTGGAGGATTTTCCGGAGAATATGCGGGGGTTCGCCCTCGCCTCCGATACCTTTGCGCGTGTGATGGAGTTCCGGACCGGCCTGGAGGGGACCTCCATGACGGTGTCGATGCGCGGCTTCCCGGACCTGCATCTGCAAAGCCCTCTCGTGGGGAACTTCAACGTCTGGAACGTGCTGGCGGCGGTAACGGCGCTGCGGGGGCGTGTGGAGGACGAGGCCGTGGTCTGCGGTGTCGCCGCGGTCCCGCAGGTCCCCGGACGCCTCGAGAGGCATTCCCTGCCGAACGGCGCCTGCTGCTTCATCGATTTCGCCCACACCCCCGAGGCCCTGAAGAACGTCCTTACCGTGGCTCGGGCGCTCTGCCCGGGCCGTCTGATATCGGTCTTCGGGCATGGGGGGGGACGCTATCCTCTCAACCGCCCCGCCCTTGGCAGGGTCGCCGCCGGCCTGGCCGACCTCGTGATCGTGACCATGGACAACCCAAGGGACGAGGACCCCGCGGAGATCGCAGAGGAAATTGTCGGGGGAGTCCAGGAGTTGGGCGGTGCACGGCATCAGGTTATCCTGGACCGCAGGGAGGCCGTTCGCACCGCTTTGAGCGTGGCCGCTCCCGGGGACGTGGTGGTGGTATCGGGGAAGGGCCCGGAGCGGTACCTGGAGATGCGCGGGGAGAGGATGCCCTACAACGATGCGGAGACGGTGGATTCCTGGATTCGTTCCTCCAGGGGCGACCATTGAAGCTGGACGTGGAAGCTGGATGTGGAAGCTTGATGTGGAAGCCGGACGTGCAGGCCCTCGGCGGATGGGATGGCCGTCCGGTTTGCTGATTCGAGGGGGGAAGACGATGGAGGAGAGAGCCGGGCTTTCCGTGGGCGGGATGTTTGCCCTGATCGGTGCGGAGGTGGAGCGGGAAGTCGAGGGGCTCCCATTCCCCGGCCATGTCGCGACCGACAGCCGCGACGTGGAGCGGGGGGGCGTCTTCGTCGCCCTGGAGGGAGAGCGCGTGGATGGCCACCGATACGTTCCCCAGGCCCTGGAGCGGGGGGCGGGCTTGATCGTCGTCCGCCGGGGGAAGAGGCCCGACGGGCTGCCCGTGCCCTGCGTGGAGTTGGAGGAACCGGAGCGGGACCTGGCCCGGCTGGCCTCGGCCTACCTGAGCAGCCTGGAGGTCCCTGAGGTGGTCGCCGTCACGGGGAGCGTGGGGAAGACCACCACCCGCGCGGCCCTTCAGCAGGTGCTGGGAGGGCGATTCAGGCTGCACGCCGCTGCCCGCAGCCTGAACACGAGGATCGGGTGCGCCTGCACGGTCCTCGCCATGCCGCCGGACGCGGAGGTGCTGCTCCTGGAGTTTGGAGCCAACAAGCCGGGGGAGATATTGGAACTGACGAACCTCTTCCCGCCGACCTCGGCCGCAATCACTCAGGTGGCTCCCGTTCACCTCGAGGGATTCGGTTCCCTGGAAGGGGTGCTTAGGGGTAAAATGGAGATCGTCCGCTCCCCGCGGCTGAGGCGTCTCCTCTACAACTTCGACTGCCTCCCCCTGCGCAACGCGGCGCTGAGCATGGGGGGGAAGGCGGAGACGCTCTCGATAGGAAGCGACAGAGCCGATTGCCGCATCGAAGCCCCACGCTTTGAGATGCGGGGCAATCGACCTGAGCTCACCTTTCGCCTCAGAAGCCGGGACGGGGCGACGGCGCGCTTCAGCGCCGGGGTGTGGGGGACGCACCTCGCCCTGCCCCTTGCCTTCGCCGCGGCGTTCGGTGAGCTCAAGGGGATCGGGCTCGCGGAGTGCGCGGAGGCGTTGAGGGGCTTTCAGCCCCTTGAGGGGCGGGGCAGGATACTGTCGCTGGACGGCGGCAGGAGGTTTTTGGTGGACGATGCCTACAACGCGAACCCCGAGTCGATGCGGGCGTCTTTAGCGACCTTTGGAGGACTGCAGGTCGAGGGAAAGATGGCGATCCTGGGAGAGATGCGGGAGATGGGACGGGAAACGCTCCGCTATCACCGTGAGTTGGAGCCCCTATTGAACGGGTTGCAGAGCGTGGTCCTGGTGGGGGACGCCTGGAGGAGCGCGGTGCCGGAGCGTCCGGGGCTCGCCTTCGTGCGCGACTGGCAGGAGGCGCTCGAGATCGCCGAGGGGACGTCGTGGACCGGCCTCCTGGTCAAGGGGTCGAACAGCCTCGGCCTTCAGAACGTCGTGCAGAGCCTCGCTGTGGAGCATGGGGGAGCCGCCTCATGACGCGGGCGGCCTTGTGGGGGATGGCCTTCTTCTGCCTCAGCCTCGTTCTGCAGTACGTCTGGCTTCGCGTTCAACGGCGCGTGAGCCTGACGCAGGCGCAGAAGAGCTACGGGGTGGGCATCGACGTGGAGGTCAAGGCCGCTACGCCGTCGATGGGCGGCGCGGTGTTCCTGGTGCTGGCCCTGCTGGGCCTGGCCTCGACTTGGAGCGGCGAGTCGCTGACCTTCTGGTCCCTTCCCCTGGCGGGAGGTTTTATTGGCCTCCTGGACGACGGGTTGAAGTTCTTCAGCCGTTCCAGCGAGGGCTTACGCAGCATGACGAAGCTCAAGGTACAGCTCGTCGTCTGCGGCCTGTGGGTCCTGTTGGTCTTTCTGACGGGACGCGCGGGCCTTTGGCCGGGGCTCGACCTCGGTTGGCCGCTCCTGGCCCCCCTGACCTTCATCGGGTGCGTGGGGATGCTGAACGCGGTCAACATAACGGACGGCCTCGACGGCCTGGCGGGAGGGTGCGCAATGATCTCCCTGACGGCCCTGCCCTTTCTGATCCCGGCGTCCGAGTTCAACGTTACGACGGTATCCATGCTGTTCTTCATGACGGCCGGCTTCATGTTTTTCAACCTGCGCCCGGCGCGCACGTTCATGGGGGACACGGGGGCGCACTTTCTCGGAGGCGCTCTGGCCGGGCTCTGCGTGACGAACGGTCGGCTGCTGGCCCTGATCCCGGTGGGGTTCCTGTTCGGGATCGAGATGCTCACGTCGGCCATTCAGATCTTCACGATCCGCAAGCTGAACCGGCGCGTGTTTCTGATGGCGCCTCTCCATCACCATTTTCAGCGGATGGGCTGGGACGAGAGCCTGGTGACGGCACGCTTCTGGCTCGTTCAGGCCGTCGGAGCCGCGTGGCTTTCGCTGCTTCTGCTCTGCGTTGGGGGCGAGGGCTGAGCGGTTGCCGGCAGGGTTTGTAAGCGAGCCGCCCCGGAGGGGTTCCCAAAAGGAGAGCGGGTTCGATCGTTTTTGATGCCGCGCCGCCGGCGCGGCGGACGAGAGGTGAATTTTCTGCCGTGATGGACGATAAGG
>ERZ772957.1987-NODE-1987-length-12314-cov-10.839057_pt1 | contig 12314 bp, 12 predicted proteins | sample MGYA00580682_ERZ772957 | MGnify/ENA primary metagenome ERZ772957 (study PRJEB29015, sample SAMEA2737921) | human oral metagenome | biome: human oral; feature: human-associated habitat; material: dental | place: China | collected 2025 ...
GGACGGCAAGAGCATCCTCGTCGGCAAGAACAATTACCAAAACGACCGCCTCACCTTCAAGACTGCCGCCAAAGACGATATATGGCTCCACACGAAGGACATCCCCGGCTCCCACGTCATTTTGCGCACCGACGGCCGAGAACCCGCGCCCGACACGCTGAAATGGGCCGCCGCTCTGGCCGCCCATTTCAGCCAAGCGACAGACTCCTCCAACGTCCCCGTGGACTACACCCGATGCCGCTTCGTCAAGAAACCCTCCGGCGCAAAGCCCGGCTTCGTCATCTTCACCAACCAAAAGACCCTCTACGTCACCCCGAATAAGCAGAAAATCACCACACTCTTGGCGGGACAATCGGAGCAGAACCCGACCTAAGCAAAAAAGGAACGACCAAAACCCTTTGGTCGTTCCTTTTTTCTTAAGGACAAGCACACAAGGGGTGGACTGCCGCTTCAGTCGTCTTCCCGCTCTTGCAGTTTGACCTGTTCCGCGCCGTCCAATTCCTTTAGCTGCACACTCACTGCTTCCCGGGCAGAAGTGGGGACGTTCTTCCCTACATAATCGGCGCGAATGGGAAGCTCCCGATGGCCGCGATCCACCAGCACCGCTAATTGGATGATGCGGGGGCGCCCCATGTCGATGAGGGCGTCCAAGGCCGCCCGAATGGTGCGTCCCGTGAAGAGGACGTCATCGGTCAACACAATCGTCTTGCCGTGAATGTCCACCGGCATTTCCGTAGCGCGCACCGTGGGCTGATAGGCGAGAAGCGACAGATCGTCTCTATACAAGGTAATATCGAGCGTTCCCACCGGCGGTCGGACGCCCTCTATGCGCTCGATCTCCGCCGCGATCCGCTGTGCCAGCGGAACCCCACGCGTGCGGATGCCCACCAGCACCAAATGTTCCACGCCTTTATTTTTCTCTACGATCTCGTGGGCGATACGTGTCAAGGCACGCCGTATCCCATCTTCATCCAACAGAATGGTTTTGTCGATAAACTTCGTCATGGGCGATTTCCTCCTTCCCCGCACCGCAGGGACTGCAATATTTCCTCCATATCCGACGGGAGCGGCGCGGTGAAGGTCATGGTCTCCCGCGTCGTCGGATGGCAGAAGGTCAACGACCGAGAATGAAGCCCCTGTCCCTGAATCGAAAAACGGCATTTTTTCCCCCCGCCATATTTCGGATCGCCTGTCACAGGGTGCCCAATGTACGCCATATGTACGCGAATTTGATGGGTGCGCCCCGTCAAAAGCTGACAGGAAAGAAGGGTGTAGTCTCCAAACCGCTCTAAGACGCGAAACGTCGTAGTCGCCGCCTTGCCGTTTTGGGAAACGACCGCCATCTTTTGCCGATCCTTGGGACTGCGTCCGATGGCGCCGTGAATGACGCCCTCTGCCTCCTCAATGTTGCCGTCCACGAGCGTCAAGTAGATGCGCTGTGCCGTTTTCGTCTGGATCTGCTCCGCCAAATCCCTATGCGCCGCGTCATTTTTCGCGGCGACCATGACGCCGGAGGTGTCCTTGTCCAAGCGATGAACGATGCCCGGTCTGAGTGTACCGTTGATCGCAGACAGGTCGCCGCAGTGGGCGAGGAGCGCATTCACTAAAGTCCCCCGCGCATTTCCCGCCGCCGGATGCACGACCATGCCGCGTGCCTTGTTGATGACGATGATGTCCTCATCCTCGTAAAGCACGTCGAGAGGAATGGCTTCCGGCAGAATTTTCCACTCCTGCGCCTCGAGCACATGGATTTCCACAGAGTCCCCGGTGCGCAGCTTGTAGTTCACCTTCACCGCCCTGCCGTTGACGAGGACGGCGCCGCCCTCGATCAGCTTCTGTATATGCGAGCGCGAAAGCTCTTTTTCTCTGTCGGCGAGAAAGACGTCGAGACGCTTGCCGCGCGCCTCTTCATCGATGAGCAGCACGTCTTCCATCGTCACGCATCCTCCGCCGACTGCATCTTGAAGAGGATGGCGTAGATGATCGCCGCGACGCCGAGCACGATGGCGATGTCCGCGATGTTGAAGACCGGCCAGATACGGAAGTCAAAAAAGTCGATGACATGCCCGAAGCGCACGCGGTCGATGAGATTGCCCAGGGCGCCGCCGAACAGGAGCGCCGTGCCGTAGCGAAACAGCGGGCACTGGCGGCGGATATAGGGCGAGAACACGGCGCCGAGCACGACGATGAGGATTCCCATGATGATAAAAAAAGAGCGCTGATGGGCTAAGATTCCAAAAGCGGCGCCGGGATTCAAGACGAATGTGATATGAAAGATATCCTGGATGACGGGAATCGACATTCCCGGAAACATCTCACAGGAAACGAACCATTTTACAAGCTGATCTGCAAGAACGATGAAGATACTCAGAAAAATCGGCACGGGAACCGCCTCTGTCCTTTCTTTTTCAAGGAATCGCCATCTTGCCGCCATCATAAATAGCGATGGAGAAGCACGCTTATGCGCCCCTTCTTCGTCTGACCGCGGATTTCCGTCACTTCGAGCCGCCCCCTGCCGCGCATGGACAGCATGTCGCCCTCCTTGACGGACTGGGAGGCATTCTTGACGGACTGCCAGTTCAGCTTGAGCTTCTCCGCCGCGATGTCCGACGCCGCGCGGCTGCGCGACATGCCGAAGCCCGCCGCGGCGATGGAGTCGACGCGCAGGGAGGCCACGGTGGCGCGAATCTCCTTGCAACGCTCCTCGCGCGGCGCCAAGGATGTGAGATCGTCGAGCGAGCACTGCACATGTGCCGCACCGAGCTGCACGCAGTTCTGCAGCAGGAAGTCCGCCATGTTCTCCACTACGACGATCCTCGCCGTGCCCTGCTGAATCTGGATGTCGCCGATGGTCTCGCGCTCCAGTCCCAAGCCCATGACGGCGCCGAGCACGTCGCGGTGCGAGATATGCGTGAAAGCGTCCTTCCATACAGCCGCTACGACGGCGATCTCCCACGCGGGCGTGCCCCGGAAATCCTCGTGCCGAAAGACGGCGCGCTGGCGCTCCGCGCCCTCATAGCCGCCGTTGAAGTCTGCCTGCAGCCCGTCGAAGTTCGCCGCCACGACCTCGGCGATTTCCTGTCCGAAGGGATCGAGGAAGGACGTCAGGCGAAACTTCTGGTTCTTCATCGCCTTTTCTGCGGCGTCGACCAGTCGTATTGCCGTTTCCTCGCCTTCGGAGCCGCGATAGAAACGCAGGATTTTTTCTCGATTCGACAATGTCATTCCCCCAGAGACTTCGATTTTTCCGCCGCGCTCAAAACGGCGTCAAGGAAGGCACCGCGCACGGCGCGCTCTTCGAGCACGCGCAGCCCTGCGATGGTCGTACCCGCCGGCGATGTGACCTGATCGCGCAACTCGTCGGGATGCCTTCCCGTATCGAGCACCATCTTCGCCGCCCCAAGCAGCGTCTGCGCCGCCAGAAGCAGCGCGTCTTTGCGCGCCAGCCCAGCCGCCACGCCGCCGTCCGCGAGCGCATCGATCGCCAGAAACGCGAACGCCGGGCCGCTGCCCGAAAGCCCTGTGACAGCGTCGAGCAGCTCTTCCTTCAGACAGACGACCCTGCCCGCCGCCGCGAGGATCGCGCGCACCTTTTCCTCATGCGTTTCGCAAATCTGCGTGCCGAGTGCGTAGGCGGACATGCCGGCGCCCACAGCGAGCGGCGTATTGGGCATGACGCGGATGATCGCCTGCGCCGGGAGCAGCGCTTCGAGCTTACGGAGCGGCAGCCCCGCCACGATGGACACGAGCAAGGCATCGGCGCGCATCTGCCCCGCGAGCTCCTGCAGCGCCGCCGGCGCCGCCTGCGGCTTGACCGCCAGAAACACGACGTCCATATCCTTGAGGAAGATTTCTGCGCTGCCGAAAGCCTGCACGCCGTACTTCTCGCGCAGCTCCTCGACGCGCGCCGTCTTGTGCTCAGAGACGAAGATGTCCGCCGCCGGCAGCACGCGCTCGCGCAGGACGCCCGCGATGACAGCCTCCGCCATCATGCCGCCGCCAATGAAAGCCAGCTTCATGCGGATCGCCTCACTTCTTCAGCCAGGGCATTTCCGCCGACACCGACTTTTTATCTTCCGAATACGAGATGTTGACATTGCTCGGCGCGCAGAAAAAGACGTTGTTGCTGACCTTCTTGATCTCACCGTTCAGGGCGTAGATCGTGCCGCTGATGAAGTCCGTGATGCGCTTTGCATCTTCTTCCAGCGTATTTTCAAAATTGATGACGACGGGGCGCTTTTCGCTCAAACAGTTCGCCACTTGCTGCGCATCATCGAAAGACTTCGGCTCGATGACGACGACCTTCATCTTGTAGGCAGTGACATTGTTCAGCGAGGCGTTCGCCGCAGCTGCCTGGAAATTGACGACATTCGATGCCAAGGTTTCCTCACGCTCCATCTCATCGGATTCTGCGAAATCGTCGTCTTCGTCGCGCAAATCCCTTTTATCGTTGATGTCTTCCGGATCGATCAGGCCGATTTTTCCGCACACCTTATCAATGAAGCCCATCTTGTTCCCTCCTCAATATTGACGTGGCCCGAAAATGGCCGTGCCGACACGAACGATATTGGCGCCTTCTTCTACAGCAATCCGATAATCATGTGTCATACCCATTGACAAATATATTATATTCGCCGTTTTCCAGGGAAACTCCTTTGTCCTTTGAAAAATTTCATACATGCGGCGAAAGAGCGGACGCACCTCTTCGACGTCCTCATAGTTCGGCGCGATGCACATGAGACCTGCAAGCTGCAGGTGGGAGAGCTCGTCTACGGCTTCCAGCAGGGGCTGCAGCTCCTCTTCATAGACGCCGGACTTCGAGGCTTCCTTCGCGAGATTGACCTGCACGAGGATCTTCTGCACCTTGTCGATCTTCTGCGCTTCCTTATCCAGAGCGCAGGCAAGCTCCAAGGTGTCCACGGAGTGAATCAGGTCGAAGAGCTTCACGGCATACTTCGCCTTGTTTTTCTGCAGATGACCGATGAGGTGCCATGTGGCGTCGCGCTCTAACGTCTCGAACTTTTCGCGCGCCTCCTGGATGCGATTCTCGCCGATGTCCGTCACGCCGCCGTCGAGAGCCTCGCGCATCTCGTCCACCCCATGGTTCTTCGTCACTGCCACGAGGCGGACGGGCTCCTTTGGGTCGGCAATCTTTCTCTTTGCCCTGCTCTCTTCGATCGAGCGCAAAACAGCGCGCAAATTCTCCTCGATCAATCTTTTTCCCTCCTGCAAACTACTGCCACGCGATCCATGCGGCGAAGCGTCCCGTATTCCCCTGCGCCTTGCGGTAGGAGTAGAAGATCTCCGCATTGCACCGCGTGCATACGTCGGCGCTGTCGATATGCCCGGCAAGGAGCCCCGCTTCTTCGAGCGTCAGGCGGTTGGCAGCCCAAAGATCGACCGTCGCTTTTCCGCCGGAAGTGCGCGAAAGGAGCTGCGGCGCTTCGGGAAACTCCGCGCGAAAGGCTGCCGCCACTTCCTCGCCGACCTCGAAGCAGCAGGCGCCGATGGCGGGGCCGATTGCCGCCAAAATATCCTGCGGGCGCGAGCCGAAGGCTTCCGTCATGCGAAGAATCGTCTTCTGCCCGATCCTTGCGACCGTTCCCTTCCAGCCGGCATGGGCAGCGGCGACGACGCGCTGCACGGGGTCGCAGAAGAGGAGAGGCACGCAGTCAGCAAAGCAGAGCACGAGCGGTACGCCGCGCTCCTTCGTGATCAGGGCGTCCGCCGCCGCGACGGACGCGTCGTAGCAGCGCGCGCCCATGCCCGCATCCGATGCCTGCACGATGCGGATCTCATCGCCGTGCACCTGACGCGGCGTGACGAGGCGCGCGGCGTCCACGTGCAGTGCCTCGGCAAAGAGGCGGCGGTTCTCCCGGACAGCGCCCGGCTCATCGCCCGTATGGAGCGCCATGTTCAAAGCGTCGAACGGCGCTTCGGAAACGCCGCCGAAGCGCGTCGAAATGCCATGCACCAGCCCCTCTGTCGGAAAGAGGGAGAAGGTGCCGAGCCAAAGCCCTCTGCCGCTATGTTTCAACTGAAACATATTCATCCTCCATTGTATCACAAACACCGCAGCGTTTACACCCCGAAAAGCAAGGTTTCGTATATTGCAGCTGTGCCGCCTTCTTCATCTCACGGTAGAGATACTGACTGGAAAAGCCCATGTCGAGCGCCTGCCACGGAAAGACCGCCTTTTCCTCATAGGCAGTCGCCAAAAAGTCCTCAAAGGAAAGCCCGTCTTCCTTCATCGCGCGTTTGAATGCCTTCGCACCGCCCGCCAAAAAGGCGCGGTACAGAGCGCTTGCCACGCGCCGGTCGCCGCGCGCGAGCACGCCCTGCACATAGGCGCCTTTAGGAGATTCAGCGATGATGCGGATGTTCTTGTAGGCAGCCAACCCCTTGCGGATGGTCTTGAGCGCTTCCTTCACCCACTTCTCGTCCGCCATCGGCAGCCATTGAAACGGCGTAAAGGGCTTCGGGATGAAGGGGTTGATGCTCAGGGTGATCTGCGCGCGCTCCTTCTTCTGCCGGATGTGCGCTTCAAGGCGCAGGGTCATGGCGACGATCGCCTCGATGTCCTCTTTTTCCTCGTAGGGCAGACCGACCATGATGTAGAGGCGGAACTGGCGGATACCCGCCTGCAGCGCGAGATCGACCGTATGAAAGAGATGCTCCTCCTCGATGCCCTTGTTGATGATCTTGCGCAGGCGCACGCTCCCCGCCTCGGGTGCGAGCGTGATCGTGCGCAAGCCGCTCTTCGCCAGAGAGGCGACGAGCTCCGCCGTGACGGAATCGGCGCGGAAGGAGGCGACGGACATGCCGAGGTCTTTGTCCAGAATATCGCGGCACAAGGCGTCGATCTCGGGATAATCCGAGATGGCGGCACCCATGAGCCCAATCCTCTTTTGATACTTTTCTGCCTCTCGAACTTCCTTCTCCAAAACAGCCAAAGAGCGATTGCGCGGCCGCCGAAAGCAGTAGCCTGCCATGCAGAAGCGGCAGTGCCTGCCGCAGCCGCGCGCCGTCTCGATGAGGTAGAGGTTGAATTCTGTATCATCGGTGACGATGACGGTATGCGCGGGGAAGTCGTCGAGGTCGCGCACCCACTGGCGCACGACGCGCGAAGGCGCGCCGTCCAAAGCGCGCACGGCGCACAAACGCCCCGCCGCATCGTAGTCATGCGCGTAGAGCGAAGGCACGTAGACGCCCGCGATCTGCGCGAGCGCCCGCAGCAGCTCGGCGCGCGAAAGCCCCGCCTGCACGGCGGCAGCATAGGTGTCCATCAGCTGCGGCATGACGACCTCGCCCTCGCCGATGATGAAGGCATCGACGAAGAGGCTCAAAGGCTCCGGGTTGAACGTGGCGCACGGCCCGCCAGCGAGGACGATGGCGTCGCGCTCCGTGCGCTCCGCCGCGAGGAGCTTGACCTTGCCGAGCTGCAGGATGCGCAGCATGTTGAAATAGTCCATCTCGAAGGAAACGGCAAAGCCGATCAATGAGAAGCGATAAAGCGGCTGCTGATTTTCCAGACTCAGGAGCGGCGTGCCCGTCTGCTCGTACTCGCGCTGCTCGTCGTCGGAAGGCAGGAAAAACCGCTCGCAAGCCGTATCGCCGCGGCGGTTCAAAAGCTCGTAGATGATGTGAAGCCCCAGGTTTGACATGCCGACGAAGTAGGAGTTGGGATAAACCAGCGCGAAGCTCCGCCGCGTGCCCGCCGGAAAGACGAAGTACCCCTGCTCGCGCGCCAGCTGCTCGCGCAGGCGGCGCTTGATCTTCCAGCTCAAGACGGATTCTTCTCCCGCAGCAAAGCTTCCAGCTCCTCGCGGAAGCCGCTGATGTCGGCGAACTTGCGGTAGACGGAGGCGAAGCGGATGTAGGCAACCTCGTCGAAGTTCTTGAGCTTCTCCATGACGAGCTCGCCGATGTCGCGCGTATAGACTTCGCGATCCATCGTATTGCGAAGCTCCTTTTCGATTTCGTCCGCCAGCGCGACGATGCGCTCGGTCGGAATGTCGCGCTTGTCACACGAGCGGATCAAGCCGTTCAAGAGCTTGTTGCGGTCAAAGACCACGCGCCTGCCGTCGTTCTTTATGACCATCAGCGGAATCTTTTCCACCGTCTCGTATGTCGTGAAGCGCTTGCCGCAGGACGTACACTCCCGGCGGCGGCGAATGGTATTGCCGTCATCGGCAGCGCGCGAATCTATGACGCGGCTGTCAGCCTCTTTGCAATATGGGCAACGCATCTATATCCCCTTCTCTTTTTTCCGTTTCCTTATATTTTCCCTGCGCTTCGGACGCAAGAGACACTTCTTGCCGTAGCCGATGAGGTCGCTCCTGCCCGCCAGATGCAGAGCCTTGCGCACGACGGCATCGTTCTGCGGCAGCCAATACTGCAAAAGGGCGCGCTGCATCTTCTTTTCTGCCGCCGTCTTCGCCGAATAGACCTTTTCCCCCGTCAGCGGGTTGAGTCCCGTATAGTACATGCAGGTCGAAAGCGTGCCGGGCGTCGGAATGAAGTCCTGCACCTGTTCGGGGTGGTAGCCGCGCTCATGGATGAACTCCGCGAGCTCGACGGCGTCCTCCAAGTGTGCGCCGGGATGGCTCGACATGAAGTACGGCACGAGGTACTGCTTCTTTCCCAGCCGCTTGTTCATCGCCTCGAACGCCTTGACGAAGCGCAGGTAGACCGTTTTGCCCGACTTTCCCATGAGGCGCGTGACGCGGTTTGATACATGCTCGGGCGCAATGCGCAGCTGCCCGCTGATATGATGGCGGCAGAGCACCTCCAGAAAAGCATCGTCTGCCTTCTCGATGTAGTCGAAGCGTATGCCCGAGCGGATGAAGACCTTCTTCACGCCGGGCAGGGCGCGCAGACTCTCCAACAGGGCGAGGTAGGTACTGTGATCCGCCTGCAGATTCTCGCACGGCGGCGCCAGGCACGGCTTCCCCCGGCAGGTGCCGCGCACGAGCTGATCCCTGCACGACGGCTCGTAGAAGTTCGCCGTCGGGCCGCCGACATCGTGGATATAGCCCTTGAAATCCGGCAGGGCGATCAGGCGCTTCGCTTCGCGCAGCAAAGAATCCCGGCTCCTGTGTTGGATGATCCTGCCCTGATGCGAAACGATGGCGCAGAAATGGCAGCCGCCGAAGCAGCCCCGCTGACTGACAAGGCCGAACTTGACCTCGGCGATGGCGGGCACGCCGCCCGCGCGGTCGTAGGCAGGATGCCACGTATAGCGATACGGCAGCTCGTAGATCTCGTCCATCTCCGCCGTGGAGAGCGGCAGCGCCGGCGGGTTCTGCACGATGCAGCTCTCGCCGTTCTGCTGGATGAGCCTGCGGCCGCGCACAGGATCCTGCTCTAAGTATTCAAGGCGGAAGGCGTCGGCGAACTGCCGCTTATCCTGCGCGACAACGTCGTATGACGGCAGTTCGAGATAATCCCATACATAGTCGCGGTTCGGCACGCGATAGCAGGTGCCTCGCACATCCTGCACGTTTTCGATCGCCACGCCCGCATGAAGCTCGGCGGCGACTTCGATGATCTGCTTCTCCCCCATGCCGTAGATGAGGAGATCGGCGCCGCTCTCCGCGAGGATCGAGCGGCGCACCTCGTTGCGCCAATAGTCGTAATGCGCCATGCGGCGCAGGCTCGCCTCGATGCCGCCGATGATGATGGGAACATCGCCCCATGCCTCGCGCAGGCGCTTCGTGTAGACGCTGACAGCGCGCTCGGGGCGACAGCCCATGCGTCCGCCGGGCGAGTACGCATCCTCGTGGCGCAGCTTCTTCGCCGCCGTGAAACGAGCGAGCTCGGAATCGAGATTGCCGCTCGACACAAGAAAGGCAAGCCGCGGCTTGCCTAAACGTCGAAAATCTTTTGCACTGCGCCAATCGGGCTGCGCGATGATGCCGACGCGATAGCCGTGCGCTTCGAGCACGCGGCAGATGATCGCCGCGCCGAAGCCCGGATGGTCGACATAGGCATCGCCCGAGACAAAGATGAAGTCAAGCTCCTCCCAGCCGCGCGACGCCGCCTCCGCGCGGCTCATCGGCAAGAAGTCCTTCATACCTCCCGCCATTTATCGCTGCGACGCAGCGGCGTCCTTCGTAAAGGTCTTTTCCACCACTTCGCCCTTCTGACCGATCGTGCCCATATCCTTGCCGTTCAGCGAGACAGTAAGCGCCCCAGCATTGCCCGCCGTGATGTGAACCTTGTCCTTGCCCTTGACGTTCAAGACCTTGCCCTTCTCTGCCGTCCCTTCAAACTCCGTCTTGCCGTCGACGACGACCTCAGTCCAGCAGCGGTCGGTGAACTTGAGCTGCATCTCCACGCCGTCCGAAGCGGGCTTCTGTGCAGCTTCCGTCTGCTTCTGCCCGTGCTGCGCCGTCTGCGCACCCGAGCGCGGCGCAGGCGCGGGCGCAGGCGTTTCCTCGTCGCCGCCGAAGGCGATGAGCGCCGCAAAGGCGACGACGAAGACAGCGACCGCCACAAGCAGTGCATTGCGGGTGCCATGAGAGGATTTCTCCATCGGATAGCTCTCAAGGGACGTGATCTTCGGCCCCCGGTATTCTTCAGCGCTGCGCTCGCTTGCCTGCGTCCGCCTCACATCCTCTGCCGACGAAGGCGCTGTTTCTTCCACCACCTCTTCCTGCGGGTGCAATTCTTCGTTAAAACCGTTGACTATGGCATTGGCGTCGAGCTTGAGATAATTTGCATAATTGCGGACGAAACCCTTGGCATACGCTTCTCCGGGCAGCGTCTTGTAGTCACACTTTTCGATAGCATCTATATATAAAGCGCGTATGCTCGTAGCCTTTTCAATATCCTTGATCGATAAGTTCTGCCTCTCGCGTTCTGCGCGCAAAAGATCGCCAATCATCAAAATCCATCCTTTCCGAAGCCTTACCAACAAAACTTCTTATCCCATTATACATTTATAAAAGAGAAAAGACAATAAGCGCACAAAGGCGGCTGCCTAAGAATAAGAAATGGTTCTCAAGTCCCCTAAAACAAAAGACCCGTGTCGTCCACGCTGACACGGGTCTCCCGTACACATATCTTTAGAGCAGAACCTTATGCGAGAGGTTCACACGTCCCTGCTTGTCGATCTCGACGACCTTGACCTCAAGCTCGTCACCCTCGTGCACGACGTCCTCGACCTGCGCGACGCGATGGCGCGCGAGCTGGGAGATATGGCAGAGCCCTTCCTTGCCCGGCAGGATCTCGACGAAGGCGCCGAAGTTCATGATGCGCGTGACTCTGCCCTTGTAGACAGCACCCACTTCCACATCTCGCACGATGTCCTCGATGATCTGCTGCGCCTTCTTGGCGCCCGCAGCGTCCGCAGCCGCGATGAAAATCGTGCCGTCCTCCTGGATGTCAATCTGCGCGCCCGTCTCATCAATGATCTTCTTGATCGTCTTGCCGCCCGAGCCGATGACCTCGCGAATCTTGTCCACGTGAATCTTCATGACCGTGACGCGCGGTGCATAAGGCGAAAGATCCGCCGCCGGCTTGTCGATGACGGCGAGCATCTTCTCCAGAATGAAGGCGCGGCCGCGCTTCGCCTGCGAAAGCGCCGAGAGCAGTATGTCGCGCGTGATGCCGGCGATCTTAATGTCCATCTGGATCGCCGTCACGCCCTTTTCTGTGCCGGCGACCTTGAAGTCCATATCGCCGAGCGCGTCCTCCATGCCCTGAATGTCCGTCAGGATCGTGTACTGGTCGCCGTCCTTAACGAGCCCCATGGCGACGCCCGAAACGGGGCGCTTGATCGGCACGCCTGCATTCATCAGGGAAAGCGTGCTGCCGCAGACACTGCCCATCGAGCTTGAGCCGTTCGACTCCAAGACCTCCGATACGAGGCGGATCGTATAGGGAAACTCGTCGAGCTTCGGAAGCATGGGCAGAAGCGCGCGCTCCGCCAGAGCGCCGTGACCGATCTCGCGCCTGCCGGGGCCGCGCGCCGGACGCGCCTCGCCGACGCTGTAGCCGGGGAAGTTGTACTGGTGGATGTAGTGCTTCGACTGCTCGGGGCCAAGGCCGTCAATGATCTGCTCATCGCCGACGGAGCCGAGCGTCGTGATCGTGAGGATCTGCGTCTGCCCGCGCGTGAAAAGGCCCGAGCCATGCGTGCGCGGCAGGATGCCGACCTCGCAGCTCACGGGGCGCACCTCATCGAGCGCGCGCCCGTCGGGACGAATCTTCTCGTGCGTGATCATGCGGCGCACACTCTCCTTGACGATCTTGCGCGTGACGGCGGCGATCTCCTTGGCGTTCTCGGGATAGTCCGCGAGGAAATGCTC
>ERZ772957.1990-NODE-1990-length-12286-cov-19.355490_pt1 | contig 12286 bp, 11 predicted proteins | sample MGYA00580682_ERZ772957 | MGnify/ENA primary metagenome ERZ772957 (study PRJEB29015, sample SAMEA2737921) | human oral metagenome | biome: human oral; feature: human-associated habitat; material: dental | place: China | collected 2025 ...
CGGGGGCCGGGAGGACGGTGCCGGCGGCCGGGCGCCCGCCGGAGCGGCACGGGGAGGAGCATGGTCGCAAAGTAACCGCAGAGGGTTGAATCGAACCCGCCCGGCAGAACCGCGTGATTCCAAAGAGAAGCGGCCTCCGCCTGTGACGGCGGCCACTGATGAGTCGGCCTCTGGCTGCCGCACTCAAACTATTGGGAGGAGGTGTGGCGGTACGTCATGCAGGAGGTGGGCGGCTCGGTGCGGTCGGACAGGAGGCTTGGCGATGTCTCACCCGTCGGGCTGGAGTCGGAGCTCAATGGCGACGGGGGCGAGACCAAGGTCGAGGATGACACCACTCCCCCGGTTCGGTCCAGCCCGTCTGGCGCTGGTGTCGAGCCGGAGGCTGCTCCTAGCACAGGCTCCTCTGTCGAGGACGACCCGCCGCGGCCTCGGTTCAACCGTTACGCGAGCAGTGCGGTCGTGGAGCAGATGGTGTTGCTCCGCCGCGAGGGCCTCACGGTGGACGAGATCGCCGAGCGGGTGGGCTTCCACCGGACGACGGTGTCCAAGCACCTCAAGCGAGCTGGTCTGACACTTCGCACGGACGTCTCGGACGAGTCCTTCCAGCAGCGAGTGCGCCAGGTGTACGCTGAGACGGGCACGATCAAGGGCACCGCCAAGAGGCTGGGAGTCAGCAGGGGGACGGTGCGCAAAGTATTGCGAGGTACGTGAATTACCGCGCGATGCTAGCTAGTCTTAGCATCATAAGTAGCATTGCGTTTACGGGTTCCTACGGCAGTACCAATGCCAGCAAAAGCTAGAGCGACAAGCGTATATACAACTTTGGTGATAAACATAGGTTCGTAATAGTTATCGCGCAGCGCAAAATACCATCCTAGTCCAGCGAGAATAAGAACCGTTCCTATCTTGCGTTGCGTGCTTGATTTAATGCCGACTGAAGCTAAGTAAGGTCCCACTCCAAAAAGCACAAGAAACAAAACAGTATTTATTGCGCATACAGGTGTGTCAAGATACATTTTGGACGCTCTGGAGCCGATTTGAACATATATAGGAAATTCTTGGACAACCGCCGGGTATTGCTTAACCGGAGTCAGCAGCCAGCCTAGAAAACCAGACTGGCGAATAGTGTTCCAGCCTGCCTCATGCGCCAAGAAACGAAAACAACTATGTATCACACTTCAATTATACTATCAGTAAGTGATGCGGAGCAAGTATGCCTTAGTATTTGGTTCAGCTTCTGGAGACCTGAGCCACGTATTTTGCGTTGAACTCCAATCCCAAGGTTTGTCAGAGCGGGAAGGGCCGTGTTGAGTGACTTTGACGACTCCATCGGGGTCAATAGCTGTGACAATAGTTGCATGGTCGATTGTGCCGTCAGCATTGAAGTCGTAGACGATAACGTCCCCGATATTGGCTCCCATCACCGAGCGATCCGTCCAGTCAGTCACCTCCTGTTTAGTAGCAAGCCCTCTGTCCACCAAATAGTCTGTGAACTTATTAGCAAGTCGAGCCGTAGGAGTGACTTCGTCGTATGTCAGATATGCGCCCCTCGGACCAAGTCGTTTCGTGACAGCGTCCCAAAGATGAGTTTTTGGCAAACCTCCTGCCCACAAGGCTTGAGACACGTACCAGGTGCAGTCCCCTGTCTTAAAACGGTCCGGTTCCTCAAGATGATCCTTGGCCCACTGAGCAGCTACTGTGCCGTTGTATTTCTGCTGGGCATTCTCCGTGGATGGAGAGGATTCAGAATCTGAACACTGCGGTGTGACTGGCTGATCGCTCCCCGTGTAGAGGTAGGCATCGGAGATCCAAGCATTGGGATAACCAGCTACCTTATACCAAATAGTGCTGGCTGCCTGACCCTCAAACGGACTTGTGACTGAGGTGCCGCTACTCCAGCAGACGATCGTTACTGAAGCACCAGCATCGAGTTGACCGATACGCTCATGGTCTAGACCGGGGCCATTCCGAAGGTTGACGTATTCAACATTTGGTGCCGTAAAAACTGTCGCAGTGATGTCATCTGCTGCGGCCGTTGGTATCACTGTTGCTCCAGCGACCAGAGCGACTATGGCGCCAAGGATAGAGAGGTGGAGAGATAATTTGTTTGTCTTACACATCGTGATCCTCCTCAAAGGCGAAGGCGATGGAGCGGACTCCAACAGGGGTGCTCGTCCTGCGAGGCCATCATACCACATAGATCAACAGCGGGACCTTCTCACCAGGAGGACTCCCGGACTGGCCAGGATCGGCGTGATGGCGCGGGAGGGCTCGGGGCGATGTGACCTCGTACGCATCACTTCCACTCCGCGCTCATACTCCTTCCTGTAGTGTTGCGCCGGCCCTCGTCTCCGAGTCGCCGTTCCTGGTGAGAAAGGCTCAATGACATGAAGTCCCTGCAGCCGGAGTTCGCGTTCTGTTTAACCTGGATGAACTCGCTGCCATCACGAGTACAGCCGTAAAAGCGACATAGAGGTCTGTCGTCAATAAGTCCGAGTCGGAACTCTGAGGGTGCGGCGCTATGGTTTATTCGTAACCATTTTGCTATAATGCTAGTAAAATATGACCCACTCGCACAATCCTACCAGTATCGCCTCTACGGCTCATCGCCTCCGCAAAGCCAAAGCCGCTCTGCTCGCGGTCTCCCTGACACTCGCCGGCATCCTGCTGATGATGCTGAACGGCTGGATTGAACATATCAAGCTCGGCGACTGGGAGTGGCTGCACTCCATCCCACTGGGTGAGCTCGGCGGCACCCTGTTCGGCGCCGGCCTGCTATCCACACTCTTCGAGTACAGCTTCCGCAAGGAACAAGAGGAGGCCACCGTCGAGCAGTTCCGCCAGACCATCCACGATGAAGTACCGACACTGCGCGACGCGGTGATCGAGGCCTTCCGCTTCCAGCGCCAGGACCTGGAGCGCCTCGCCACGCCCCAGCTGCTGGACGACCTGGCCGAGACCAGCCTGGGACTACGCTTCGGCGACAAGGCCTTCGGTCGCGAGGTCTACAGCGACATCCGCCACCAGGCCATCGGAGCCGAAGAGCGCTGGCACGATGCCCGAGTCGACGCGACCCTGGGTATACCCAGGGTTAGAGGCTTCGCCTCTAACCCTTTCTTCGACTTACATGTCCGCTGGGAGTACACGGTGGTGCCCAAGCACCGTTTCCGCAAGTTCGCCGTCGTCTCCGACCGCCAACGCTACGATCAGTTGGTCGCCGAACGCGGCGAGACCAGCGTGTGGTACCGTCGACCGGCACCCGGCCTGGCGGTCAACGACCCGGAAGCCTTCGCCCTGGAGCGGTTCACCATCAACGGCCGGCCTATCGACTTCACCCGCCAGGCCGACGACGTCTCCCAGGTCTACACCGTCGACCTCGGCCAGGACACGATAGACAGAGGCCAGAGCGTGGTAGTGGCATTCAGCTTCCGAACGCTCGTACCCCGTGACGGCCACGTCGTCCACATCAACATCGACCGCCCGACCAAAGGACTGGACGTCGAGCTGACCTACGACCCCTCCTCCATCAAGCGCGTTCGCCTGATGGACTTCGCCTCCCGCGGTGACGGCGGTCGCGTCTCAGAGGAGTCCGAGACCTCAGTGGTGCGCTACCGCTACGACGGCTGGCTCTTCCCACGAGCCGGCTTGGTCTTCGCCTGGACACTGGCCACGGAGGCCGACCAGCCCACTCAACCGCGTCGCCTGAGCCAGCAGCGCCGGCCGACGCACGACAGCACCCGCTCGGGCGAAGCCGCCTGAACGGGTACTGCCGTGGTGCTTACGCGGGTTCGGATCAGCAGCCTCCCATGGTGATCACCTCTCTCGTCCGGCTACGACCCACAGCATAGGACATATTTGCTTGAGATACATAGTCTCTGGACGCGAGAAGTTGGGATCGCTGGGATGACCAGGTGCCCGCTACCTCGCCCAAGCCACCCATCTCGCCAGCAGCCGGCGAGTTCGGGGCACGGGTGCGCGCCCGGCGCCAGCAGCTGGGACTGTCCCAGGAAGCCCTGGCCGACCAGTCCGAGCTGCACTGGACGTTCATCGGCCAGGTCGAGCGTGGCCAGCGCAACCTCAGCCTCCACAACATCCTGCGCGTCGCCCGCGCCCTGGACGTAGATCCCGGCGATCTGGTGCGAGGCTTGAAAGGCTAAGACACCGTTAAATACAGTACTCGTGGATCACTAAGCTCCTCTACAATCCTCGCCGTCGCCTCATCTCCAAGGTGTTGTCTACCAGTCGTACGGCGATGTCGGTCAGGTCGAAGCGTTTGAGGATGTCATCGTCGAGCATGATTGATTCCAAGTCGTTGAGACCGATTACGTCTATGAGTTGGTCGATGCGCTGTAGGTCGGTGTCGGTGATGGACCCCGGGTACTTGGCGAGCAGGTAGCTGGTGTCGAAGATGTCGCGGGCCTTGGTGCGGTTGACCAGTGCGTCGATCTTCAACGAAGCGAGTTTGTCGATCATGTAAGTGCGGATACCGTCGATGACAGTAACATCGGCCTCGTCGATCTGGTCGGCCTGACGATAGGAAACCTCGACCTTGAGCGGCCTCATGGCATCGTCGCGGTAGTACACCATATGGCGACGCACCGCCCAGGTGTTCTTGGCGGTACGAAGGTTATGCATCGGTATCCCAGCGGCCTCGGCACCAGCACGCAGAGAGGTGGTCAGGTCAACGCTGGTGCGCCGGCTATCAAAGTCCAGGTCGGTGGAGAAGCGCGGCAGACCATAGGCTAGCAGCAGAGCGGTACCGCCTTTGAGGACGAAGTTATCGCCGGTGCGCGCTGTGACCTCCTGGGCAATGTGGCGCATCAGGTCGATATGACGCTGTTGCTCCGGGCTGAGCGGCTGCGCCTCAAACGGGTCGTCATCGAGGTGACGTTCTTCAGATAGCGGTAATCGATAAGGATCATCGTCCATACACCACCCTCAACTCGGCTGCTTCTCCCTCGATCCACCTCCTCAGCTCATCCTGCGCCGCTTCCGAGAAGTGAGGCGCCAGCTGCTCAGCCTGCTCCAGCAGGAAGGCTCCTTGCTCATAGGTGTCCAGCCAGTCGGTGGCGGCACCGGTCAGGTTGAATACGCGTCCCCAGCGGGTCAGCGAGCGGTACAGCAAATCCAAGATGGCCCGGGTATGGTTAGCCAGATAAATCTCATGGGCTTCCGACGGCACGGCAAGCCCCATCGCCAGCAGACGGTCTTTGCCCTCGTACACACCCCAGCCGCCGTAGATGGGGGTGGTATCAATCTCCGTGCTACCGCCCAAGGTGACCCAGGATGGATTGTCGTAGCCTTCTTGCCAGTGAAAGACATCGTGCCAGTCCCCACTGGTTCCCTCCGGGGCCTGCACGTTCAAGGCATACAAGCCGGTGATGTAATGCTCGGGGTCGGTTGGAGGAATCTCGACCTGCCGCAACAGCGCAGGCCGCTCAAGTGTACTAGCGGATGACACGGTATCGGACATGACGGAAGCTCCTCTCTTCTCCAAACATAAACTTATGCCGTAATTTTAACGCACATTCGTTTTTGTGACAATAGTTGAACCCAAACAAGCCTAGATGGATTCAAAACAGGGTAGAGTAAGAGTAGAGAGTGGGGGTATGGTTGACATAAATAACGGCAGTGTTTATCCTATCTTTTTATCGTCATAGTTGTTTCGAACCCTGATTGCAATGTTACGAAAACACTTATCAAGTCTAACGAACACGTTGCGTTCAATCTTGTTCATGTCGCCAGACTCAAGCCTTTTAGCTGCTTTTGCCACTATTTCGGCGAACTCCATGCGCATCTTCCGAGAGATGAATCTATGTTCGGACTCTTCAAGTTGAATTGCGGCCACCAACGCACCAGTAGTGACCGGCAGAGAGAGTCCTGAACTTCCTACCTGACTGCGAACCGGGGCCGCGTAAAATGCTTGCCATCTAGAGGCATGATCATGCTGGCCTAATTTGTTCAGAGTTGTAAGTTCAGATGTATCGAATTGTATCGATCGTAGAGCAGCTGAACGCGAAGGAAACCGCCGAAAAAAACTCTCACTTCTGCGAACACGACGATCAAGAGACACTCCCGCTGAATCCGCTACCTTCACGAGATACTCTGGATCGCCACGATGCGGAGAAACGCCTCTTACCCAGTACTCAAGTCGCACTATTAGCGGAAACTGATGTCTGGTCTCTACAAATCTATTCAGAATAAGTTCTGAAATGAGATTCTGCACAATCTCAACATTCTCAAATAACTGATCGTGAATTTTACACACCCGGGCCCCATCATCAAGACTGGCTGATGCGTTGGTTGTCCACGTCGTGAGTTCATGATGGGTGGCCGATAGTCCACTTATTGAACCAGCTGAACTGCTCATTCCTATTATTGCATCCCGGATCAAATAGGAGAGATCGGCGAAACATCTAACTGGAATGAAATAACTTACTCCCAGTGTTTTGTAGCGCGTTCGAGTCATTTGCATGATAGAAGTTCTATCTTCATCGGTTAGAGCCTCGCTCGCGTAACTATCTTGTTCAACCGCTTGCACAACCAGGACGTTTGTTCCCTGTTTTCCGTTCTGTGTCTTAGTGTTCTCGCTGGATGTCGCAGAAGGAACACCTACGGTACTATTAGAATGAAGCCACTCTAATAGTGGAGGATCATTTAGCGATGAGCCTACAATCAAGGTACAGTCCATTCCTTTAGCGACTGTTGCCATGACTTTAGCCGTTGCGCGTTGACGATGGTAATATTCTTTTTCAGAAAACACCAACTGACTAAAAGGAGTGTTCTTGCAGTTGCTGTCATTATTTCTGTTCTTGAGGTCTCGTGCAATGCGACCATGAAGATACACGATAGGAACCGTGGCAGAACTCAATTTAGAAAAGTTGGGGCAGCGCTCACTGCCATATACTTTCACAGAATACTTATCGGCTCTGTCGTTGCTCAAGATTGTCATAACGGATCGTAGAGCCTCCTCCAAATATGTGTCATAATTCGTTGTTACGATCCGAACTTTAGTTCCTTTCAGAAGAAGACATACAACCAGAGAAGTTACGTGTTCAAATAAAAGACTTTCGACGTGACGGCGAGCTTCGTCCTCAGCCAAAAGCCCTCGACGGGCCAGTCTTCGATAAATAGATTTACCGATAAGGTCGGCCAATTTGTCATAATAACCGAGTCGACAATAACTAGCTTTTGCTAGAGACTCAATATAGGTTGCGACGACAGTCGCATTCTCACGAGGGGTGCTAGAACTCGCGGAAAGTCGCTCCTTCACCTTATCGTAGACGTCCGCCGATTCTCTGAACTCAACTATATCATTCTCTAGTTCAGGCTTAAGGTTTTCGAACATGTCCAGAATTAGGTGGTTCCAAGTCAATCCGGTAAGAGGATATGACAGCCCGGCTCCGCAATATATCAAGACACCCTCTGCACCGATGAGTTCTTTGAGCGCTCTCGAGTAATCATCGTCATCTGCCAGAAAATATCTTGAATTACTCATCAAATCATCTACTTCATCACGTAAAGACCCATAATTGCAACAAACAAATTATGCCACACGTGACGATGGTCGAGCACTCTTGGGGATAGTGCGGTAATCCTCAATTAGGTTGAGAGCCACTAAGAAATCGTTGAACTCCTCATCATTCATCTTCGCAATGTCTGAAGGGCTCACCGTATCGGGGTGCATCGTCCTGTAGGGAGTGGCGGGGTAGCCAAAGGGAATAGTCTTCGTCGTAAGTTCAAGCATCTCTGTCTCACTCATGGATTGCTCCTCCTGTGTACATTCTTCGATCTCTTTAATACCGGAAGTTCCTAAACGCTCTTTCATACAGTTTCGATTATACAATAATCACTTCTAATAACCAAATTTGGTGTTTTTCCTTCGTTCGTGGGATCACATGACCCGCCCACTTATCAATTGGTGCATGTGATCGCCCCGTGATGACCGTGCGTTCCACAAGGGACAGCAAACGGACGACGGGTCGCCACTCAACTCGCACGCGAAGCGCCTAGGACTCAGTGAGAATGCCGATGATCGGTCCAGGCAACCGTCCCCATCGCCGGGGGGAAGCCGCCCTAGAACAAGAAACCTTCAACAATGTGCGTGCCACGAGGGAACAATAGACCAGAGCGTCCGTCAAAGACCAGAAACTGTGAGCAAGGTCACATTGCTCTGTGGTTGTCAGCATCGTTTTCGGCCTCATCGCGCGCTCAACAGTCTCACAATTGAGACTTTTTTTCGCCAAGTCCATGTGGTAATCGAAGCGCCGCGTGCAAGGCTTCAGGTCACACCCGGACTCCGCCTCTTACTCCTCCTTCATCTTCTCCTCCATCTTCCTCCAGGCCACCATCCGTCGTCGGATGGTGGCTTCGCTGTACTTGCGTCTGCGCAGCAGGGCGCGGTACTGGCGCAGGTCGCGGTCGGTGAGGGCCAGGATGTCCTTGTTGCGGGCGACGGCCCACTCGAAGATGTCCTGTAGGTCTCCCCAGTACGCTCGGGCCGTCTGGTAGCCGTAGTCCAGCAGGATGTCCTCGCGCAGGTTGGAGTGCTTGGCGTTCTTCGGACTGTGGTTTTTGGTGGTCTCAGGCCGCTTGTTTCCGGCTGTTCAGCTCGTGTTCGGCCTCGTTGGGGGTGCGGTACCCCAGTGCCGAGTGGAGTCGCGTATGATTATAGGTCAGTTCGATCCACGAGGCAACATCTTTGATGGCCTTTTCCCGTGTGGGGTACACCACGGGCGTGGACGCGTTCGTTCTCCCGGGGTGGCGTTGAAAGATTCCGCCCAGGCATTGTCCCAGCACACGCCGTGGAGTGAGCGGGGTCCTCTGGACTTGGGAAGAGTTTCTTCCCGCGACAGGTGAAGGGTGAGTTCATGACCAGAACCAAATACTCCGATGAGCTGGGGGAGCGGGTCGTTCGCGAGATCCTGGAGAAGGAGCGCACGATCGCGTCCGTGGCCGCCTCCTACGACCTGGTTCCGCAGACCGTGGGGGTCCGGGGTCGACCAGGCGCAGGAGGAAGGACGCCGAGGCCCAGGACCCCGAAGCCGCCGCCGAATCGGCCGAGATCGCCAGGCCGGGGGGCGGAGAAGCGGGGAGCTGCGGGCGGAGATGCGAGTTCTTGAAAAAAGGTGCGCCACGAGGGCGGGAGGCCTGATGCGCGTGCAGGTGATGCGCGGGTTGAATGCCGTGCTGCGCAGGAGATGAAGGTGATGGCCCTTCGGAGCCGCCGTACGGGCGGGGGCTTCAAACCACCGCATGCTGCGGGACCGGTGACGGTGTCGTGGTGAGCGATGCGGAGAAGGCGTCCGTGAAAGGACGTCGGGTGGGGACCAGGAAGGCGAGCGCAAGCGAACCGCTGTTGACGTGTCGTTACTGAATAGGTGGCATCAGAACCGGGTGTTACTTTTTGGCCCGGGATAAGTCTGGCGGGGGCCCGTTGACTGGCCAGGCGGTGTCCGGCATGGAGGCGGCGCGATCCTGGTCTGCGGCTTCTGCGTGGAACGTGGGAAGGCACGTCCGGATACTGTCGCGCCAGGTGCGCGACGACAGGGAGGTCCTTGAGCGGATGAACCGCAAAAGGCGGAGTACCGTGGCCGGATGTGCCGGCGGACCGGCTCGTAGTAGTGTGGAAACCCCTGTAATGGGGGCTGAGCGAAGGGGCCGGGTCATTCGCGGGAGTGCATGTTGATCAACCGAGTTCCGGGAGGAATCAGATGAGCGGACCGCAGTTGTCAGGAAAACCGTTCGATATTTCGAAGCAGGAGGTTTGGCGGGCCTATCAGAAGGTCAAGGCGAACAAGGGGGCCCCGGGGGTGGATGACTGCTCCGCGGGGGGCGTTCGAGAAGGATCTGAAGAACAATCTGTACAAGATCTGCAAGTCGGATGTCCTCAGGCAGTTACTTCCCGCCGCCGGTGCGCGCCGTGGAGATACCGAAGCCGAGCGGAGGAGTCAGGGTGCTCGGAGTGCCCACCGTGGCTGACAGGGTCGCGCCGACGGTGGTCGCCGAAAAGCCGGGGGAAGAGGGTCGAGCCGATCTTCCATCCGGATTCTTACGGCTACCGTCCGGGCCGTAGCGCCCTGGACGCAGTGGGACAGTGCCGCAGGCGCTGCTGGAACAGGGCCTGGGTGGTGGATCTGGATATCGCCAGATTCTTCGACGAGGTCGATCACCAGCTGCTGCTCAAGGCGGTGGCCGGGCACGCCCCGGAGCCGTGGCTGCTTCTGTATATTTCACGGTGGCTGAAGGCGCCGATCCAACACGGTGACGGGACGATCGCCCAACGATCCCGGGGCACGCCCCAGGGATCGGCGGTCAGCCCGGTCCTGGCCAACCTGTTCCTGCACTACGCGTTCGACATGTGGATGGCGCGCCGCTTCCCGACGGTGCAGTTCGAGCGCTACGTCGATGACGTGGTGGTGCACTGCGTCACCGAGCGTCAGGCGCGAGAGGTGCGCGAAGCCGTCGAGGGCAGACTGGCCCGGGTCGGGTTGCGGATGCACCCGGACAAGACCCAGATCGTGTACTGCCGGACTCAGAAGCGCAGGGGCGACCACCCAGAGGTGTCGTTCGACTTCCTGGGGTACACCTTCCGACCCCGGGCGGCGCGGGACGGGAAGGGCGGGATATTCACCTCGTTCCTACCGGCGATCAGCAAGAGCGCCCTTAAACGCCTCAGTGCCCGGGTGCGGTCCTGGAGGCTGCACCTGCGCACAGGAAGCACCCTCACGGGCCTGGCGCGGACGATCAATCCGATCGTGCGCGGGTGGATGCAGTACTACGGGCGATTCTACCGCACCGCCCTGTATCCGCTTCTCAAACGCATCAACGCCTACTTGGTGCGCTGGCTGCGGAAGAAGTACAAACGGCTGCGGACCTTCAAGAAGGCCAAAGCGGCCTGGAGGAGGGTGACCCGTCAGTGCCCCCTCCTCCTGAGCCACTGGGCCTGGGTCCAATCATTCTGGTGACCAAGGATGACAAGAGCCGTGTAACAGGAGACTGTTACGCACGGTTCTGCTGCCGGCCCGGGGGTGAGACTCCCCCGGGCCACCCGACCAGCAGCCTTGCTTGCGAAAGAACGTCGGTGAGCGGGCGCCACGGGGCTCATCCGCCGCGAAGAAGGCAGCTGCCCCGTCGCATCCATGTGCAAGTTGGTCGGAGTGTCGTAGTATCCGGACTCCGGGCACCCCGACCGCTCATCCACGCCGGACGCCTCAAGGGCCAACCGGAAAGAACAACCCGACCCACCGATAGGTTCCGCCCACCACATCCTCAGACGCGAATAGCCCGTATGGGCATCTGGTCCACGAAGTTGGACCTGCGGCTCAGTCGCAGGCTGCCGTCGGGCCAGAGGCCCAGGGGCCGGATGCGGACCCGCTCGCCGATTCCGGGCCAGCGCTCCTGGGGGGCGGGATCGGCGCTGTCCTCCATGAGCCGGGCCCGCAATTGCCCGACCCTCCCGGAGTCCAGGCGCACCTCCACGCCCCAGTCGCGGTGGGCGACGACCGTCCCCTCCTCGACCGGCCCGAACCCCTCCGGGAGCGGGTACTGGCGCGGCGGGTCGTAGCCGTTCACCAGGCCCTCCATGGCGCTCTCGCGGCTGGTCAGGCGCAATTCCTTATTATTGTAGATGTACCTGCGCACCCGGATGCGCTCGCCGATCTCGGGCCAGTACTCCCCGTTGCAGCGCAGGAAGTCGTCGTGAATGGAGTCCAGGACGATGACCCCCTCATCACCGGACTCCTCCAAACGCACACCCATACCCCAGGGGTGGTGAGCCGTCACAACGCCCCACTCGATCGGCCCCAGCCGTATCTCCTCCATATTCGTCCTCCTCAGAACCATTCACCATCGAGAGTGAAAACACCGGCGTCCCCTTCACGGGTAAGCGGGATCCACTCGCTGCTGACTATCATCTCATTGAGCCTTTCTCACTAAAAAGATCCGCGAACTGGCGGGGATCGGCGTGGTGGTGCGGGAAGGATGGGTGCGGAGTGCTGTTGGCGTGCACGGGGGTTGAACCGTCCCGAACCCTTCCGTGTTATCACACCGATCCTGGCCGGTCCGGGGACCTTCCTGGTGAGAAAAGCTCAATAGCTCTATGAGAATAGTGTTATGACGGAGTCCGGATCTCCTCTGCGGAATGGGTCCACCCGCACCGAGGCGAACCTGCTGGTCAGCTCCAGTTCGAAGTCCTCCGCGCACAGGCGCGCGCGCGTATGGTCGCCGACCGGCTCGACGTCGATCGAGCAGCCCCCGGTCGGCAGGGCCCCGCTCGAGCGGACGT
>ERZ772957.1991-NODE-1991-length-12267-cov-10.189486_pt1 | contig 12267 bp, 12 predicted proteins | sample MGYA00580682_ERZ772957 | MGnify/ENA primary metagenome ERZ772957 (study PRJEB29015, sample SAMEA2737921) | human oral metagenome | biome: human oral; feature: human-associated habitat; material: dental | place: China | collected 2025 ...
CGGGCGAAGCCGTCGCCGGGATGATCGACAGGATGTCGTTGCCCTCGACGATCGGATAGCCGAGCTTGCTGCCGATGGCACAGAATGCCGGCACGCCGGGAATCGTCTCGATCGTCACACCCTCATGCTCGAGCAGGCGGTAAACATAGATATAGGTGCTGTAGAACATCGGATCGCCCAGTGTCAGGAACGCGACATTCTTCCCCGTCTCCAGGAGTGCGAGAATCTCCGCCTTATTCGCCTCCCATGCCTCCGTGGAATCAGCAAAGTTCGCGACCATCGGGAAGACCTGATAGACGATTTCGATATTCTTCTTCAAGTACGGCTGCGCGATGGACAAAGCGACGCTGCCCTCCTTCTTCTCCGTCTTGGGCGCGATGAGCACGTCCGCCTTTTCCATCGCCCGGATCGCCTTGACCGTCAAGAGCTCCGGATCGCCCGGCCCTACCCCGATGCCGAAAAATGTTCCCTTCATATCGTACCTCCTATTGCTCTCACAAAAAGCCGCCCACACGGGCACGAATGTACCCGCTACGAGCGGCTTCATCATCAGCCTACAAGGGCATTTCTCCCTCTAGTCATTATATACATTCCTTTAGGGAATGTAAAGGAACCCCCTGATAAATTCAGCCACCCATCTTCGCACATCCGGGCGACTTCATCTCATCAGCGCTTCCCATGACAACGATCGAACACTATCTTTTGCTATATTCTAATGCGTCATTGCATGACAATCAAGAGATTTGCAGAAAGTGACCGATACTTCAATCTGCACGCGAGGGCGCTTTTCATAAGAGGACAAATTCCACGAGGAATACGACGATGCAGCATGCCGCAGAAACCCGAAAGAGACTCGCCCCATACCAGGCGAGGGCGATGCCCGCGAGAAGGGCCGCTGCGCCTGCCGCCGGTACCTGCGTCGCCTCGACGATGGCGGGAAAGGTCATGACCGCCAGTGTCACATACGGCACATAGTAGAGGAAGGAGCGCAGGAAGCGGTTGCGGATCGGGCGGCGCAGGAGCGTCAGCGGCAGGAGACGGATGGCAAACGTCACAGCCGTCATGACGAGGATATAGAGAAACATCTCGTGCTTCATGCGCCTCCTCCCTCCTCCTCTTGCCCCTCCTGCAGCGGAAAGAGCCATGCCGCCGCACCCGCTATGAGCACGGTCAGCACGATGGTCCGCGAGGAAGCCGACAGCTCTGAGACGAGCGGCAGACTTGCCGCCAGAAGGCTCAGGGCGAAGCTCAGAAAAACAAGTCCGAGGACGACTTTGTTCTCCTTTCCGGGCGGAATGATGATGGCGATGAACATGCCGTAGAGCGCCACGCTCAAGGCGCTGAGAAACGACGGCGGCAGGATGTCGCCCGCCACAATGCCGAGCGATGTCCCAAAAGCCCAGACGGGCACGGCGAGCGCCATGGCGCCGTAGTTGTAAGCCGGCTGCAGGAAGCCGCGGCGCGAAATCGAGATGCCGAAGATCTCGTCCGTAATGCCGAAGCCCACGCCGAGGCGATGATAGAACGGCGTCTCTGGCGAAAACTTCTGACTGAGCACGCAGCTCATGAGCATGTAGCGCGCATTCGCCACGAGCGTGATCGCCGCCATCTCCCAATACGGCGCGTCCGCCGCGATGACGGTGAACGCCGCGTACTCGCCGGCGGAAGCGAGGTTGAAAAAGCTCACGACGAAGCCTTCCAGAGCGTCGAGTCCCGCATTGTGCGCCGTTATACCGAGTGTGAAGCTCACGACGAGGTAGCCGAGCGCGATCGGCGTGCCGTCGCGCATACCTTCGCGGAAAAGCTGCTGCCTCGTCTTCTCGCCCGATGGCGTTTGCGTCATTTCGCCGCCACTTTGTTCATGAACTTCTCGCGGTTCACGAGCACACGCTCGTGCAGTCCCTCGCCGATCTCGTCTGCGTCGTCAAACGCCTTGACAGCGAAGGTGATCTGGCGACCGTCGAAGCTCTTGACCTCCGCCTCGGCGCGCACGCCGCGTCCCAAAGCCGTCGCCGCCTTGTGGCGGATGTTGAGCGAAATGCCCACTGAGGTCCAGTCGGACGGCACGAGCTCGTCAACGAGTTCTGCAGCCGCCTGCTCCATCAGAGCCGTCATCGCGGGCGTGGCAAAGACGGGCAAAGAACCGCTCTTCATCGCTATGGCAGTATTCGCCTCCATGACCGTCACCGTTGCCTCGCGCTTCATACCCACTTCGATCTTCGTTTCCACCATCATGAACTCCCCCTGTAAAGTCTTATCAAAACATCTTGCCTTATTCACAAGGAAAAAAGCATCTTCGCACGCTCGACATAGCGCGGATCGGGGCTGCTGTTTAGCCATTCGATCGCGCCCTTTCGCGCATCTTCGCGCAGCGCGTCGGCTGCCTCTAAGCGGCGCTTGAGCTCGCGCGCCGTCCCCGCCGCCCCGTCGAAGATCTGCACCGCCTGCCCGACCGTCTGTTGAATCGTTTCCCGCACAAAGGGAAAGTGCGTGCAGCCGAGCACGACGCAGTCCACAGGCGCCTGCAAAACGCCCGCAAAGCGCTCCTCCAAATACTTCGACAGCGCCGTCGAATGAATCTCTCCGCGCTCGACAAACTCGACGATTTCGGGACACGGCAATTTGACGATCTCCCCCGCATCCGTGAAGCGCGCCATGAGGCGCTCGAACTTCTTCTGGCGCAGCGTCGCATGCGTCGCCATGACGACGACGCGCGGCCTCTCGCGGCTCAAGATCGCGGGCTTCAGCGCCGGCTCCATACCGATGATCGGCAGCTGTCTATAGCGGCGGCGCAGCGGCGCACAGGCGGCGCTCGTCGCCGTGTTGCAGGCAAGGACGACGGCTTTGACTCCCATTGCCGCCAATCGGTCGATATGTGCCGTGGTCAAGGCGCGGATCTCTCGCTCCGACCGCTCGCCGTAAGGCGCATTGGCGGAATCGCCAAAATAAATGAAGTCCTCTGCCGGCAAGAGGGAAACGAGCTCTCGCAGCACGCTTATGCCGCCGAGCCCCGAATCAAAAACGCCGATGGGCTGCTCCTTTTTCACGCCTTCGATACGCCCCTTCCTTTAAGAAATCATCCCTACATATTCTAATGCGTTTGCCGCGAGAAATCAACCGCCGGACACATTCCCGCCCTGGCTTTACAATCCGCGGGAAAAAATATATAGTAGATTCATCAAAAAATGTAGGAGGCTTCCCCATGGCAAAGCAACACCTCGCCGCCATCGAATATATCCGCGGCATCTCCATGCTCGGCGTCATCGGCATCCACGTCGGCTCGCAGTATCTGATGAATCCCGCCTCGAACGCCAACCTCACGGCACTTTTCGAGATCGCCACGCGCTTCAGCGTGCCCATCTTCTTCTTCATATCCGCCTTCGGGATCTTCTACAATATGGATCTTGAAAAGCCTTTCAGCTACCGCCAGTTTCTCAAGAAGCGCTCGCGCGCCGTCGTCGTTCCCTACCTCGTATGGTCGCTCTTCTATCTTCTGCACGACGGCTGGCTCTACCACGTCGGCTTCCCCGCGCCGCTCTCCCTCGCTTCCCTGCTCTTCTTCGGCAATGCCAAGTACCAGCTTTACTTCCTCGTACTCCTCATCTGGTTCTACCTTCTCATGCCGCTCTGGATGACGATCGTAAAGCGCATCGGCGCCAAGGGGCTTCTGCTCCTCTTCCTCCTGCAGGTCGCTTTCGACTACTTCTCAAGCTTCAATGTCACATTCAACACGCTGGTCTACGGCATGGAAAATCCCGTGCTCAAGAGCTTCCTGCTCTACCGTCTCAATTACTGGGTGATTCACTACGTCTTCATCTTCATCATCGGCGGCTACCTCGCCGTCCACTTCGATGCTTTCAAAGCGTTCATGCGCGACCGGCAAAAGAGCATCTGCCTCTTCTTCGCCGCTTCCCTCGCCGGGCTTCTCGGCTACTATTACTACCTGCTCGCCTTTCGCGGCTACACGCAGATGGAGGCGATCAACACGGCGCACCAGCTGTGCCCGCTCGGCATCATCTACACGCTCGCCGCTTCCATCTTCTTTTTCACCGTATTCACCGAGCAAAGATACCCGCAGGCGCTCAATCGCCTGTTTTCACTTCTCGGCAGGCACTCCTACTTCGCCTACCTCGTCCACCCGTTCTTCATCGGCTACATGATGCTCGCGCTCGAAAGCCGCGGCGTCATCATGACAGCGCCCAAGGCGATCGCCTTCTATCTCGCGACCGTCGCCCTTTCCCTCGCCGCAGCCGCCGTCGTCCGCGCCCTCGGCGAGAGGCTGCCGCTCCTCAACATGCTGACGATCGGCATCGGCGCACAAAAGAAAAAATAACCTCTGACTTCCAGCTCGCCGAGCCTCATTGCTCGGCGAGTTTTTTCAAGGTGTCGGAAAGAATCTCCACGAGGGGCGCTACGGTAGGCAGTTCGAGGCTTTCCTTGGGGCTGTGGATATCGTGCGTCGTCACGCCGACGGAAACAAATTTCATCTGCGGATTCTTGCGATAGAACCAGCCGCATTCAAGCCCCGCGTGAATCGTCTCCACCTTCATCGGCTTTTTCATGTGCTGCTCGAAAACTGCCGCGATGATCTTCGCGAGGGGGTTGTCCTTGTCCTCGTCCCAACTCGGTGCGATCGTGCCGATATGAAGCGCGAATCCCGTGAGCTCCGCCAAATCCTTCGCCATGCGGCAGAACTCGAAGAGCTTACCCTCGACGCTTGAGCGCGGATAGATCTCGATCTCGATATCAGCGCCTTCCATGCGCACGACGCCGAGATTCGAGGACGTTTCCACCATACCCGGCGTGACGGCGGACATCTGGTAGATGCCGCTGTGGAAAAGGCGCAGGAGACGCAAGAGATTCTCTGCCTCGTCTGCCGCAAAGACCTTTTCGGCCTGCGGCGCTTCCGCGAGCGAAAGTGTAAGCGACGACTCCGTCACGCTGTAAGTGCGGCGAAACTGTGCCTCTTCCTTCTGCAGCACCTCGCGCAGCTTCTCCTCTGCGGCGTCCGTCACGACGACGGCCATGGCATCGGAGGCGATCGCATTCTTCGCCTTGCCGCCTGCAAGCGAAGCGAGTGCGAAGTCCACGCCCGCCTCCTGCAGGCCCGCGAGCGTCAGCGACAAAAGGCGCAAAGCGTTGGCACGCCCCTCGCCGATCGACTCGCCCGAATGACCGCCCTTCAGACCGCCGACGCTGATCTGCCAGGCTTTCTTTCCCGCAGCGCCCGTGAACTTCATCGTGCGAGAGAATGTCAGGTCGACGCCGCCCGCACTGCCGACGCAAAGCTCCTCGAGATTCTCCGAGTCGCAGTTGATCAGGTACCGGGCGTCCTTCAAATACTTCTCGTCCAGATGGATCGCGCCCGTCATGCCGCGCTCCTCATCGACGGTGAAGATCGCGCGCACGGGACCGTGCTCCTTCGCATGGCGCAGGATGTGGAGGATGATGGCGACGCCGATGCCGTCGTCCGCCCCGAGGCTCGTCCCCTGTGCGCGCAGGATATCGCCGTCTTCTACAATCTTGATGGCATCCTGCAGCGGCTCGTAGCTGACGCCCGGCGCGGCGACGCACACCATGTCCATGTGTCCCTGCAATATGACACGCGGGGCGTTTTCCCTGCCGGGTGAGGCGGCGAGGTCGGCGATGATGTTGTTCCTCTCATCCTGCACGACGGCAAGCCCCATCTCCTCTAAATGCGCCAGCAGATAGTCGCTGACCGCCTTCTCGTGACCCGAGGGGCGCGGAATCGCCGCCAACGCCCGAAATTCCTGCATAACGCTCTGTAAAATATCGCTCTTTGTCATATCTTCCTCCCGCTTTCCATAGAAAAGGCAGGGCAATCAAGCCTGACTGCCCTGCCACAAGAGAGCCTCGGCACCCCGTTATGCAAGGTACGAACTCTCTAAACCATCGTATTCAATCCTGCAAGGGAATCGACTCCGCCTCGTAGACGTTTACACCGTCCGGCGCATAGAGCACCATCGCTGTCGAAACGCGCTTGACCTCGCCGTTCATGATGTAGCACACGCCGTTGATGAAGTCACAGATGCGGCGCTGCTCCTCGATCTCGACGCGCTCGTAGTTCACGAGCACCGCCTTACCGCTCTTCAGATCATCGGCGATCTCCGGCACCTGATCGAAGCTGCGCGGCACATAGATCTTCACGTTGAGTGAAGGAATCTGCGTCGTATGAACCGTGAGCTTCGGGCGCTCCTGCTGGCTCGTCACGCGCGTGCGAGGCACCTGTGCCGACACCGAATGGAGCGAGCGGTGCGGCTGGGACGCCGGCGTATACAGCGGTGGCTCTGCCGACGCATAAGAAACCGAAGCGCCGTTGGACACCCTGCGCTCCTCATAGGAGTCGACGCTCGCCCGGCGCACTCCCGCCTCTTCCTGCTCCTCTTGCTTCGCAGGCTCCGTCTTGACGACCTCTTCTTCCTCCATGGGCATGAGGAAGTCCGTCACCTTTTTCAAAAAATCCACGTATTCCGCCTCCAGCGTTAAATTCCATGATAGCGACAAGATAAACCGAACAAACGATTGGAAAGTTCTTAATGAATCATATCTATACGTTCGCTATATCTTTCGAAAATCCTCTAAAAAAGTTAAGCCTGCGAAAAAAGTTTTCCCAAGGGGCGCACAAGATGCGCGTAGACCTCGAAAAGTCCTGTTTTTCTTGTTACTTTCGTGCATTTTTATTCGCGCGCCCGCGAGCCGTGCGGTCGAGAATCGCCTTGCGCAGACGGATATTCTCGGGCGTGACTTCGACGAGCTCATCCTCGTTGATGTATTCAAGCGCCTGCTCAAGGCTCAGGATGCGCGGCGGCACGAGGCGGATCGCCTCGTCAGAAGAGGACGTGCGCATGTTAGAAACATTCTTCTTCTTGCACGGATTGATGTCGATGTCGAGCTCACGCGAGTTCTCGCCGACGATCATGCCCTCGTATACCTGCTGTCCCGGCGAAATAAACATCGTGCCGCGATCCTGCAGGGTGTAGATGCCGTAGCCTGTCGTCTCGCCCTGCTCGAAGGCGACGAGAGAGCCGCGCGTGCGCCCGGGGATGTCACCCTTGAAGGGAACGTAGCCGCGGAACACATGGTTCATGATGCCGTTGCCCTTCGTATTCGTCAGAAGCTCCGAACGGAAGCCGATGAGGCCGCGCGCCGGAATCACGAACTCCATGCGCATGTAGCCCGAGACCTCCGTCATGTTGGAAAGCTCTGCCTTGCGCGTACCCAAGGACTCCATGACCGTGCCCATATACTCCTGCGGCACCTCGATCGTCAAATTCTCCATCGGCTCGCACTTCTGCCCGTTGATCGTCTTATAGACGACCTCGGGCTTGCCGACCTGCAGCTCGTAGCCCTCGCGGCGCATGGTCTCGATGAGGATGGAGAGGTGCAGCTCGCCGCGACCCGATACCTTGAAGACATCGGCGGAATCCGTCTCCTCGACGCGCAGGCTGACATTCGTCTCGACTTCCTTGAAGAGGCGGTCGCGCAGATGGCGCGAGGTCACGAACTGCCCTTCCCTGCCCGCAAACGGGCTCGTATTGACGCCGAAGGTCATCGACAGCGTCGGCTCGTCGATGTTGATCGTCGGCAGAGCCTCGGGATTCTCCGCATCGGCGACCGTATAGCCGATGCTGACATCGCCGAGCCCCGTCAGCGCGACGATCTCGCCCATCTGTGCCTCGGGCACCTCGACGCGCTTCAGACCGTGATAGACGAAGACCTTGCCGACGCGCGCCTTCGATTCATGGTCGCCGCTCAGGAGGGCGACGCTCTGATTCGCCTTGATGCTACCGCGAATGAGCCTGCCGACGGCGACCTTGCCGACGTACTCATCGGCTTCGAGCGTCGTCACCATCATCTGCAGCGCGCCGTCCGCATCGCCCGAAGGCGCAGGAATCTCCTTGATGATCGTCTCCAACAGGGGCACGAGGTTGTCGCTCTCGTCCTCCATATTATACTTGGCAATGCCTTCGCGCGCCGTCGCATAAATGCACGGGAAGTCGAGCTGATCGTCGTCCGCATCGAGCTCCATGAAAAGTTCGAGCACCTCGTCGTAAACGTCGTCGACGCGCTGGTCGGGGCGGTCGATCTTGTTGATGACGACGATGGGCTTGAGCTTCTGCTCGAGCGCCTTCCTCAGCACATACTTCGTCTGCGGCATCGGACCCTCGAAGGCGTCGACGAGCAGCAGCACGCCGTCCACCATGTTGAGCACACGCTCCACCTCGCCGCCGAAATCCGCATGACCCGGCGTATCGACGATGTTGATCTTCACATCGTTGTAGAGGATGGAGGTGTTCTTGGAAAGAATCGTGATACCGCGCTCGCGCTCCAAATCTCCGGAATCCATGACGCGTTCCGCCACCTGCTCGTTCGAGCGAAAAACATGACTCTGCCGCAGCATGGCGTCGACCAGCGTCGTCTTGCCGTGGTCAACGTGGGCAATGATCGCGATATTCCTCAACTTTTCGTTTACACTCATTTTTGTCCGATGTCCTCCTAAGTCTGACTGATCCATAGCGGTGCGCGATCCAGGGGAAGCACGGATACTTCCGGGCGCACAAAGGCATGCTTATTTCGTCAAGCCCTCCAAAAATATTAACGGTTTCAGGGCAATACGTCAAGTCAATCATGGAAAAAAACAAAAAAAGCATCGGATTGCCTATGCCCGATTGCAGCCGCGCCATTTTTCTTTCGATATTTGAAAATTGAGAAGCAGCCGTACATCAACGGCAAGCGGCATTTCTCCTCATAAAACCTGGAGAAACGCCGCTTGCCGTTAAATTCTATATGTCTAGATCATTCGATTCGTGTCACGTCAATGTCATATCCGTCGCCTATGGTGTATATCATATAGGTATCTTCAAAGACGCCTCTTTCCTCAAGCACCTTGCGCGTAATCTTTCTATTCAGGGGTGAGGCTCGCTTCATATGCGCGGACTGCCTCCTCATGCGCATTCTGCGCCGCGTTGCTCGAACAGCCCCATAAAATAATCGATGTCGTGATTATGAAGCTATAGACAAGGAATACGCGACCGCGTGTCTTTTGCATGAAATCCCCCCATATCGCAAGGGGTGGATACAGCAAGCCGAGAAACAAGAAAACATGACCAAGAAGAAAAATGATGATAGAGAACTTTTTGCGGCTGTGCTGTTACGGAAATTTTTTTATGCCCAGCAGCCTATTTTGTTCAGCTATGAACTCATCAATTGCACGATTGCGTTCCTCCTGTGTCATTGTCTCCGGCAGATTTTTTATAAAGGCCTCCAACCGAAGACCCCGTTCACCGCGCTCCATCGTATCAAGCCGTTCCTCTTCGGACATAGTGGCGGCAGCGGCGTAGACATCGTTTCTTACCTGCCAGTAGGCAAGCTTTTCCGGGTCACCCTTGAACTCTCCCAGGAATGTATCCACGCTCTCCACTGACCTTGTTTCCTCCGGCTTGACTGTCAGCAGCGTGTGGCTGTCGTGCGCGTACAGGTCTGTCAATGACGTTGGAGAGGCGGTTTCTTGTATCAGCCCGATATCAGATGGCACAAGCGATTGCGTCGCAGGCGTCTCAGCAGATGTTTCGGGCGTTGGCGCGGCCGGGCTTTCTTCCGCTTTGCTCGTAAACGGGACAGTTGGTGTATCGTCTTTTGGCTCGATTGCGGGAGCATTCGGCAACGTATTTGACACGTCTGGCTTTGGCAGGAAGCAACATGCCATGACAGATGCGATTGCCGCCGTCAGCAGTGCCGCCTTGCCCCGTTTTGCCCAAACCTTGCGGAAAATCACTGCCCGGCGAAGCTCCTGCACGTTTCGATACCGCCTGTTTGGATCGATTTCCGTGCATTTAGCAAATATCCTGGTAAGATAGCCGCTGTATTCCTTCGACAGTGATTTTTCCATGGTTACACCGATGGAGTAAATGTCACTCCTTTCGTCTGTCTGACCATAGCCGAATTGCTCCGGCGAGGCATAGCCCTTGGTGCCGAGATGTGTCGTGTCTTCGCTGCCATGCTCCTTGAAGATGCGGGCGGCATCGAAATCGATGAGCCGAATCCTGCAGCCGCTTTGCAGAATAAGGTTAGACGGCTTGATGTCACGATGAATAATGCCCTGCGTATGAATCGGGGCAAGACCTTCGCATAGCTGCAAGAGAACGCTCTCTGCCTCAGATTCCGAAAGATATGCTTTACGCCCGATGCGGTCAAGCAGGGATTCACCCTGCACATATTCCTCCACGACAAATGTCTCGCCGTTATCCTCGATGCAATACAGGATACGGGGAATCAACGGATAATCCTTGCCTTTGAGCGTCATATAGGGAAGCCCTGTCGAGGCGATGCGCTTAAGTACCACCAATCTCCCCGATCTCTCGCACGCCAGCCAGACTTCGCCCTTATCACCGGCTTTGATCAGCCGGATCTTTTGAAAAATCTCCTCGAAATATGAGGTTATTTTGGCATCCAAGAAATCACCTTGCTTTCTTCCCTGTATCGTATTATCCTATAAAATAGAAGTAGATCAATTTGTTGCAGGGGGCGCATCATGCCAAAAAGCACCGAGGAACTGAAAGGCGATCTGCACCAGGCCTCCGGACTGGAGGGATTTCTTGTAGACAACCAAAAAGACTTCTGTCGATACACGCTGGCAGAATATTTGAATCATCTTCTGGCGGAAAAACATCTGTCTAAAATGGATGTCGTCCGAGATTCCAGCCTGGAGCGGCTCTATGCTTATCATATATTCGCCGGACGCAAAAAGAATCCTTCACGGAACAAGGTCATTTCCCTCGCCCTTGCCATGAAGCTGACACCGGAGGAGACACAATATCTCCTGTACTATGCGGGAGCGGAACACCTCTATGTCCGCAATCCGCGGGACAGCATCCTGTGGTATGCACTCGACCATCACATGAGCGTGGTAGACACGAACATCATGCTCCAAAAGATGTCGGAACTCCCCCTTCTGAGCGAGAAATCATAACTGAGGTAAATAGAGTGTGGGCAAAAGAAAAGGCTGTGCATGAGTCAAATTCGACTCACGCACAGCCTTTTCTCTATTGAAAGGAGATGTGTTAGCTTTTCTTATTTCGCTTCGAGCATATCCCATGCTTCATTCGCACGATCAGCAAAGAGACCGCGGATGAGCCCGTTTTCACCAATGCCATGAATGTACGTGTTGACCTTGAAGCCCTCCTTCATGAGGATGGACTTGTGCGAATCCGGCTCGTCGCCCGCCATGTCGTTGTTTGCATGATCGCCGGCAACCATCATCATCGGCATGAGCGTGACGGACTTGATGCCCTTCGCCTTGAGCTCAGGAATGATATCCTCAAGGCCCGGCCAGCCCTCAACCGTGTAGACGTAGGTGTTCTTGAGCTGCATGCGGTTGATACCCGACTGAATGACGCTGTAGTAGGCATTTGCCGGATGCGGCGTTCCATGCGCCATGATGAGGATAGCTTCATTATCAGCAACCTCAGGGAACTGCGTCGAAAGCGCTGAAAGCGCTTCCTTGACATCGTCGCGCTGCTCTTCCTGACCCTGCCAGTAGATGAGCGGCGTGCCGAGCGTCATCTTCTTGAACTCCGTCTTATATTCATTGAAAATCGCCTTGTCGTAAGCGTATTCCATGCCCGGAATGACATCGAGCGAGCACAGAGCGACACGCGTATAGCCGTCTTTCTTAAGCTGCTTCAAAGCATCTTCCGGCGTCGGAATATCGATGCCTTCCTTCTCCTTGATGCGATCGACGATAATATGCGAAGTGAACGCCAACTCAACCTTCACATTCGGATGCGCTGCCTGAATCGCCTTGACCGTCGCCTCGATCGTCTTCTCGCGCGAATCTTTGAAGGTCGTGCCGAAACTCATGACGAGGATAGCGTCCTTGTTCGGGAGGTTTTGCATCTTGGGATTATCGTACTTCAAAGCACCGATTTCCGATGCCTCAAGAAGTGCGGGCGTCGCATCCGTAACTTCAGGATTCAACATGTAAGCCGCGTCCACGGAAGGTGCCCCCAAGCCAAAGACAGCGCCACACGCAAGCGACATGGCCAGCATCTTCTTGAAATTCCTCTTCATTCAATATCTCTCCTTTGAAAATCAGAACATAAGCATATGGGGAAACACCTATCAAAGGATGCTCCTCAAAAATTATGGCAGGCTTTGCGCCCGATGTCAAGACATCGAGGCAAAAACCGGTCTTGAAAAAGGAAGCTCCGTGTCTCCACACACGGAGCTGCTGCAGAGCAGCAAAAG
>ERZ772957.1992-NODE-1992-length-12262-cov-3.927583_pt1 | contig 12262 bp, 10 predicted proteins | sample MGYA00580682_ERZ772957 | MGnify/ENA primary metagenome ERZ772957 (study PRJEB29015, sample SAMEA2737921) | human oral metagenome | biome: human oral; feature: human-associated habitat; material: dental | place: China | collected 2025 ...
TGGTATCTTATTTGTTATAATATATGTATTATTATGCCTGCTTATTTATATATATTCAATCGGAAAGGAATAAAGGTGAGACATTATGGCGAAAAAAGATTCAAAATTCCAAGTAAGATTTATGTCTTTTGCCTTTCGAGGAAAAGAAATATTTAAACCTTTAAATACCGGTTTTATTGACAAAAGAGTGAGCTGTGTAAGAGAATATGTAGCTAATATCTACTTCTATACAAAAGATGGTCATACTATTATGATCGATGCAGGATATAACTATGATAGACTTGCAGAAAAGATGCAATGGCTTAATATTGTTCCTAAAGATATAAAAGAAATTTTAATTACCCATCAAGATACAGACCATGTCGGAGCTATTGAAAAAGACAGTGATGGCATATTTAGCGAATCAACGATATATATAGGTAAAATAGAAAATGAATATTTAGAAGGTCGTAAACGACGTAAAGTCTTTTGGGGATTATATAAATTGCCTCAAGTGTATATTGATAATAAAAAAGTTTTAATCGATGATGGTCAAGTATTTTATATTGGTAATATTAAGATAGAAGCTTTTCTCGTGCCTGGACATACTTGGGGACATCTTGTATATTTGATTGATGATGCTTATTTATTTACAGGAGATACGATTTGGTTTGGAGCGGATGGTGGTTACGCATTTTTAAATACTCTTGCGGAAGATAGAAAGTTGCAAATTGAATCCCTTAAAAGATTGGAAGGAATCCTTAGAGAAAGAAAGCTTAAGTTAAATATTATTACAGGACATACCGGTTGGACTGATGATATAGACTTTGCTTTTGCTCATGTAGATGAAATTTGCAATTCACTAAGGCGAAAACCAAAAGTTCATGATCCTAAAGCACCCTATGATGGTTTTGATGAAAGAGATGATACAGAAGCCAATGCAAGAAATGTTTTTCTCGATAAGTGTTAGAAATAGATATTTGCTTATCGTGAAATAGATGCTGATTTGAAAAAGTCAAGAACATTTGTATAAAAGTGAAGAGGACAATATGAAAACTTATTATGTGTGGATTGGAAACCTTGAAGAGGGTGATTTTGAACAGTATTGGGATAATGAACCCTATGAAAACGAAATGGAACTATGGAAGAAGGGACAGGGAGCCAAACCAAGTGAGGACCTAAAGTGCGGATTTTGTAGGGAAATGGGATTAGAGGAATTGGACAAAAAAGATTTTTGGTTCTCTACTAGGCCTTATTTATCTAGTGTAAGAGAGCTAGCAAAAGACTATATTACAGGCTTAGATGAATTTGAAAGAAAATGTAGAGAAAAAGGGATTCTAGAGGGAAATGTAATCTGGGGTCTATCAGCGAAAGATTTCCCTGATTTAAAACCAGAAGACTCCAGCAGTTTGTATTATGTTGGGGCAGAAGAGATTTAAATATGCAACTAAAAGACAAAATTAAAATAATTGAAAACATTAAGAGAATGAATAAGGATATGCTAGAAGGTGATTATATGGATAAGTTAAGAACACAAGAAGAAAGATTAAACTACCTTTTAGAAGAATTTAAGGCTGATTCTGATAACTACAAGGAGATAGCAATCCCAGACAGCATTGGTGAGAAGCAGGCCCTACTACGCTCTCTCATGAATATCCGTATGCCAAAGAAAATGTCTGACCAGGTAATAAGGATACAAGATGACTACCTAGCTGGTCGTGCACAAGAAAAGGGTATAGTAAGGCTAGCTGATATTCCTGTGGCCAAGGATAACCTATCTATTTGGCAGGGGGATATAACTAGGCTGGAAGTGGATGCCATAGTCAATGCAGCCAATTCCATGATGTTGGGATGTTTTTTACCTATGCACACTTGCATAGATAACCAAATCCATACCTTTGCAGGGATACAGCTAAGGCAAGAATGTAATGAAAAAATGGACCAGTTAAGGGCCAGGTATGGGCCTGATTATGAACAGGCTACGGCTATACCTATGCTTACAGATGCCTACAATCTTCCTGCAAAGAAGGTAATTCATATAGTAGGGCCTATAGTAGCCAATAAGCTTACACTAGAGTTAGAAAAAAATCTGGAAGACTGTTATACAAATACCCTGGCTATGTGTCTGGAGAATGGATTAAAAAGTGTGGCTTTTTGTTGTATATCGACGGGAGTATTTCATTTTCCTAACAAGAGGGCAGCAGAGATTGCTGTTAATACAGTAGGAAAGTGGTCTTTAAAACATCCAAACTCAATGGATAGGATTATTTTTAATGTCTTTAAAGATGAGGATAAGAAATATTATGAAGAATTATTACGATAATAATGGAAGCATTTTGTCCAAAGGAAATTGAAGACAGGAGTATTTGTATAGATGGTGATATTGGAGAGGTCTTAGATAATTTGACTTAGCTAAATGAAATTTTATATGATTGTAGATATGCTGTTTTTCTTGATTTTAAAACGTAAGAGCGGATAATTAAGGATAATTGAATGTGATGAATATAAAAAATATTATTGAGCAAATATACTGCGAAAAGATATTGTATTAAGTGCATATTTGATGTAAAATTGGATATAAATAGGAGAATTTTTAGAAAATTTACAAAATATAAAGTTTTTCTATAATCAATTAGTTAAATTAATATAATTCTTAAAAAAAGAGGTGAATTTTAATGGGAAAAATGAAACATTTATTGATGGTTATGATTTGCTTTGTTGTTGTTGGATTATTACAATCTAATAATGCTGTATATGCATCAACAGATAGGACTAGTATACATAGTTTTTATGATAATCCGTTGAGCAAGACACCAGATCAATCGATTAACTACAATGGAATAGAATATTTTGCTAGATTTGTTGCAAAAAATAATAAGACAGGAAGTAAGGAATATTCATCTAAGAACTGGGATATGCTTGCACCTTGGAATCCTGCCCATCCTGACTATGATTATGCAGCAGTACAAGCTAGTGCTGATGTATATGATATGACAAACTCTAGTGAATTGGCTCTAATTGGTCAATTAAAAAATACTACAAGTCAGAGGGTAAATATAAAGTTGTATTTTGATTTAGGGACAATAAACCCTGATGCTCCTATTGCTAAACACATTGATACAACAAGAATATCTGAAGTAATAACAGGTACTTATAGTTCAGATTTTAATATTGAATTAAGGTGTACTGGTAATAGAAATTATACTTATGCCCAGGCAAAAGCTATGAGTGATTTTCCTTGGTCATCAGTAAATCAAATACATTTCACAGGAGCACTTAATCCTAATGATACTATCAATGTAAATATTCCCCTAACTACTAATAATGCTAAGCAAGGGGATTATATGGATGTTCCAGTTGTAAATTATACAGATTTATCTCAGACAACTACTAGGGCAAAAATAAGGCTTTCAAAATATATGTATAATGTTAATGATAGGATTAGTGGTGTATATGTTGGAGCATATAAGTTGGAAAATGATAAGTACCAACAGGTTCCACCAAAAGTTCAAGCTATTATGCCAGCTGTTCAAAGAGGTGATTTGATATATAGTATGTCTAAGCTTTTAAACAAACATAGCTTGCAAAAGTATATTGCAGATGGAAGTGATGATGTTGTTTATGATCATTCAAGCTATCTAATTAAATTAGAAAGGATTTTTAATGCAGTAAAGGATGAAGGCTATAGTGTAAATTATAGTACAGCTAAAGGATTATGGCCATCTTATGCTTACAGTATGACAGGAGGCTTGAGACTTACAAACGAGGATGGGGAACAGATAAGGTTTGGTACTTACGATGAGAAAGCGAAAGTATGGTTATCAAATTACTATGTGGAATTACATAAAGTACTGGATACAAAAGATATTACAATTGATGTAGGAAGTACTTGGAATAAATTTGATAATTTAACTTGGCGTAAACTTATAGGTGGAAGTCGAGATTTAAGAGATAATGAAATTGAAGTACAGAACAATGTTGATAATACCAGAGAGGGTACATATTGGGTTAAATACTCATATAAGGTAGAACCAAGTAAGTATATCACTAAGACTGCTAAAGTGGTTGTAAAAAGAAGACCGAGTGGAGGAGGAGCTTCTGGAGAAGATATTTCTAAAAAACATGTGATATTAGCCAGTGGATACAAATATACTGATGTACTTACTGCGACTGTTCTAGGAAATGAGAAGAAGTGTCCGATACTTTTAACTAATGAAAATGAAGTTTCTGACAATACCATGAAGGAAATAAAGCGATTAGGTGTTGATGAAGTGATTATCTCTGGAGGTCCTGCATCTATATCAGAAAATGTAGTAAAACAGCTTAAAAAAGCTGGATATAGTGTGAGAAGAATAGCTGGTAAGGATAGATATGAAACAGCAGAAAAAATTGGTGAAGAGGTTAGACTTACAAGTGATAATAAAAATGAAGTAATACTAGTTGATGGAACAAATTTCCCAGATGTTATAACTCTTTCAACTTTGGCAAATCAAAAGAGAGTTCCAATACTTCTTACTCAGCCAAAAGTATTAAATGCTATAACTAATAGACTGTTGAGTACTTGGAAAATAAATAAAGTGACTATTGGTGGAGAAAAAGATTCTGTTTCTAAAAATATTGAAGATACACTGAAGTTAAATAATAAAAATATTTATAGGATTGGTGGAGAAAACAGGTATGAAACTGCATATAAGGTTGCTAATGAAGTAAACAAGTTAACAGGTAACAAAAACGATTTAATACTAGTTGATGGAACAAACTTCCCAGATGGAATTACTATTAGTTCTTTAGCTGCTAAGTTTAAAGCACCAATACTTCTTACTACACCTAAAAAACTTCACCCTATAACAGAAAAGACAATAGGTAAGTGGAATGTAGAAAATGTATTGATTGGTGGAGGCTATAATTCAGTATCTAAAGAAATAGAGGATTCTATAAAGATAAAGAATAAGGAAAGAGTAGCAGGAAGTGATAGGTACAATACTGCGGTAGAAATATCAATAAGATATACTGACAACAAAAAAATAGGCAAATAAATAATACTTTATATTAAATATTATTGTTGTAAAAGAGGTTTCCTAATTGTAGGAAATCTCTTTTTTTGCAGCATTTAAATATAAGGTACAAAAAAATAATTCCCAATAAGTCAAAAAAAATAAAAAAAATAATCCCATTTCATAAATGTTTCATAAAAGTCCTGTAGTATGTACTTGTAAACAGTTATATTTGATATGTGAACCGAGGATATTCTGTTTTATTAAATTGAAATTAAAAAATTTGAAAGATATTTAAGGAGGAAAAAATTATGTCAATTATGAAGAAGAGAGCATTAAAAGGAGCAGCTGTACTACTTACCCTATGTATTACTTTAGGTGCAGTGGGGTGTCAGAAAGGCGAAGACAAGGGCAAGGCAAAAGAAAATCAGTCAGTAACATCTGAACAGGCAGGTATGACAACTGATGCTAAGGGCAATAATAAATTTAAGCCTGCAGATTATACTCTACCATCAAAGGATGAATATACGTATGAATTTTTAGGACTTAAATTCAAACTTTCAGACAATATTAGAAAGGACATAGATGGAAAGAATTTAGCAATGCTAGATGATCAGAGTCCTGTAGAAAAGGATTTAAAGTACGCTATGTTGACTTTCAACAAGATGACAGATGAACAGAAGAATGCTGTTATAGATAAGATGGGTGATGGCTACGAAAAGTGGAAGAGCGAGCTTGAAAGAGTGGGAACTATAGGTATGTTCGAAAAGGGCATGTCAGAAGATGAAATCTCTAAGATCACAAAGTGTGACACTCATAAGAAGCTAGGTGAATCTTCAGATGGTAAGTATACTTACTACATAAGTACTAAGAGTGGAGCAAAAGATAATTTTGCAGAAGAGTTCAACAAGACTAAGGTTGATATTATAGAAAAGAAGGCTCGTCCAGAAAATGGATTTGTTTTATCAGAAAAGAAAGACTTAGAAGGTACAGAAGCATTTGATAAGGGATCAGCTAAGGATTTACGTAACCTATCAACAAAGGATATAAATGGTAAGGAATTTACAAGTAAGGAATTTGGAAAGTATGACCTTACTATGGTAAATGTATTTGCAACTTGGTGTACAGCTTGTGTAAAGGAAATTCCTGACCTGGTTAAGGTTCAGAATGAAATGAAGAGCAAGGGTGTAAACATAGTTGGAGTTGTTACAGATACTGTTGATGATAATGGTAATAACAAGGAAGCAATCGATAAGTCTAAGTTAATCCAGAAGAAGACTAAGGCTTCATATCCATTCCTAATGCCAGACAAGTCAAACTTCAATGGTAGATTAAATGGTATACAGGCTATGCCAGAAACTTTCTTTGTTGACAAGAATGGTAACATCGTAGGTGACACTTATTCTGGAGCAAAGACTGCAAGTGAATGGAAGCAGGTAATAGAAAAAGAATTAGCAAAGATAAAGAAATAAGTAAAGATAAATAAAAAGTAAGTATAAAGCGGTGAAGGGTATATGATTAAGAAAATTTTAAAGAGCCGTGTCTTATCCCTAGTAATCGTATTTGCCAGTATGGCTATGATTTACTACGGACATAGCAACGGGGAAGCTAGGGTCGTTTTGGATAAGGCAATAAGAATTTGTATGGAGTGTATTGGAATTGGATAGGATTAAAAGATTTATAAATGGTAGTACTAAAAAAAATAAATATAAAGTAAGGGATCGTTTTAGACATCTTTTTCAATCCGTTTGGTTTTTGATTACTAATTCCTATTTTGAAGGGTTCAAGACAGGTAAAATATATGGTGGGAACCTGAAGCAAGTTTGTGTTCCGGGTATGAATTGTTATTCATGCCCGGGGGCAAAAGGTGCTTGCCCGATAGGATCACTACAGGCAGTAATAGGGAATTCGAACTATAAGTTTAGCTATTATGTAGTTGGCTTTATCTTTTTGATAGGCGCACTTATAGGAAGATTTGTCTGTGGTTGGCTATGTCCATTTGGACTAGTCCAGGATTTATTACACAAGATTCCATTTTTCAAAAAGGTGGAAACATTCAAGTTTGATAAGCATTTGAGGAAATTGAAGTATGTAATACTGCTTGTGTTTGTAATAATACTACCTTTATTCTTGGTAGATATTTTAGGACAGGGGTCTCCGTATTTCTGTAAGCTTATCTGTCCGGTTGGTATGTTAGAGGGAGGAATACCACTTGTATTAATGAATAAGAGTATGAGAGGGGCCATAGGTTTCTTGTACTATTGGAAGGGAGTAATTTTAATACTTACAATATTACTTTCGATAATGGTCTACAGACCTTTCTGTAAGTATGTCTGTCCTCTTGGAGCCCTATACTCAGTTTTCAACCCTATTTCAGTATTCAGGTATAGACTGGATAAGGACAAGTGTATCAGTTGTGGTAGATGTAAAAAAGTCTGTCAGATGAATATAGACCCGGTTGAAAATTGCAACCACCTGGAATGTATCAGGTGTGGTAGGTGTAAGAATGCCTGTCCTGTGGATGCAATAAGTTGTGGAATTAAAAACTAGACGATTATTGAAACAAAAACTAGAAGGGAGCTTAGTAAAAAATGATTAAAAATGCTATAGCGTACGTTTCAAGAAAAAAGAATAGAACAGTTATAGTCTTCATTATTTTGACACTAGTTCTTTCTTGTTTGTATTCGTGTTTAAGTATAATGAAATCAAGTGATAGTTTAGAGAAAACTTTGTATAAATCTTCAAATTCTTCTCTATCAATAACTAAGAAAGCTAATGGCTATTTCGAGATAGACCAGTTTAAAAACATAGAAAAAATAAAAGAGGTTGGAGAGGTCGTTCCGCAGTATAATGGGATGGCCAAACCAACTAACACCAAGGTTGTTGAGGGGCAACAGAAGATTGAAAGAGAAGATTTGCCTGGTGAATTTAAAAATGTTGTGTCTGTAGAAGGCACAAGTAATACAAAGAGGAATGTATTATTCACTAGTGGTGTTTTTACGATTAAAGAGGGTAGGAATATTGAGAAAAATGATCGTGGAAAGGTCCTTGTACATGAAGATTTTGCTAAGAAAAACAACTTGAAATTAAAGGATAAGATTGGCCTTGAATTAGTTGAGATAAATAACAAGGGGTCAAATAAGGAATATAAGTTTGAAATTGTAGGAATTTTTTCGGGGAAAAAGCAGGAAAAATATACAGGTTTGTCTTCCGATTTTAGTGAAAACACAATGTTTGTTGACTATGAATCAAGTCAAAAGGCATTGAATAGGGGAGGAAGTAAGAAGGTTGCTAATAAGCTTGCACTATTTTCAGATAGTGCAGAAGAGACTAATGTAGCTTTAAAGAAAATAAAAGAGTCTAAGGTTGATTGGTCAAAGTATGCTATTGAAAAAGATTCTAATGCATTTGAGGAGTCTTTAGAATCCTTGAGCGGTATAAAGCATATTATCAAAATCATGACATTTTCTATTATGATAGGTGGAGTAATAGTTCTTTCATTAATACTAATCTTATGGTTGAGGGAAAGAATTTATGAAATAGGTATCCTCCTATCAATAGGGGTAAGTAAGGTCAAGATTGTAGGTCAATTCATGCTTGAGTTGATATTGATATCTTTGCCGGCTATAGTAGCATCTTTGTTCATAGGGAATTTGCTGTTAAGCCAAATGGTTGGTGGATTTATGGATCCTGACAGCTCAACAACGCTTACTAATAACCTGCTTGAAAACAGCAGTGTTTTAGACAATATAGTTACCTTTATACAGAGTTATGGTATTTTAATAGGTATTATTGTGATATCAGTTGTTATTGCTTGTGCAATGATTTTAATAAAGAAACCAAAAGAAATATTATCAAAAATAAGTTAGGAGAAGAGAATGGACGTATTAGAAATTAAAAATGTAACATACAGTTATTCAAATTCTAGAGAAAATATTTTATTATCAGTAAATCAAAAATTTGAACTTGGACAATTTTATGCGATAATTGGTAAATCCGGTACAGGGAAATCAACGCTACTTTCCCTCTTAGCCGGTCTAGATAAGCCAAAACTTGGCAGAATTCTGTTTGAAAATGAGGACATAGAAAAAAAGGGATATTCTAACCATAGAAAGAACAATATATCCCTGGTATTTCAAAATTATAACTTAATTGACTATTTATCTCCACTTGAAAATATCAGGTTAGTAAATAGCAAGGCACCGGAAACAATTTTATATGAACTAGGACTTGATAGGAGTCAGATAAAGAGAAATGTAATGAAGTTGTCGGGAGGACAGCAGCAGAGGGTTGCTATAGCTAGGGCTTTGGTATCAGAAGCTCCTATAATTTTAGCAGACGAGCCTACTGGAAATCTTGATAGTGCTACAGCAGAAGAGATAATAGAGATATTAAAGAAATTGGCTAAGGAAAGAAATAAGTGCGTGATAGTTGTAACGCATAGTAAAGAAGTTGCAAATGCGGCAGATATTATTCTAGAGCTGAGTGACAAAAAACTGAAAAAGGTTGATAGTCTTATCTAGGAGGTGTAGGAATGATAAAAAACGCATTTGCATATGTAACAAGAAAAAGTTTGAAATCCTTAATAATCCTATTGGTAATTTTAGCCATGTCAACACTTAGTCTAATAAGTTTGTCTATTAAGGATGCAACAGATAGGGCTTCACAGGAAACTTTTGGTAATATAACAAATAGTTTCTCTATGGAAATAAACAGGCAAGTAAATCAGGGTACTGCCAGGGGTGGTGGTAATGTAAGAGGACAGGATATTAAAAAAATATCTGATTCTAAGGATATAGAATATTTTGTTAAGAGGATCAACAGTGTGGCTGATTTAGTTGATCACGACATTATAGAAACTGATGAAACACTTGCCAATCAATCTCCTGAGAGGGCAAAAAACTTTAAAAGAACCGTTATGTTAACAGGGGTTAATGATTCATCTAAGGAAACTAAGTTTGTATCAGGGGCCTATAAGTTGGTTGAGGGTTCTCACTTAGCTAACAATGATAAGCATAAGGTGTTAATGCATAAGGACCTGGCCAAGAAGAACAATTTAAAGGTTGGAGATAAGATAAAAATTAAATCTAACTTGTTTGACGCCGATAATGAAAAGGGTGCAAATGAAACTGTAGAGGCAGAAATTAAGGGTCTGTTTGACGGCCACAATAACGGTGGTGTAAGTGCAGCCCAGGAACTTTATGAAAATACTTTAATCACTGATTTAGATACAGCGGCTAAGGTATATGGATATAATGAAGAGAATGCCTTCTACCAGGATGCAACATTCTTTGTAAAGGGTAATAAGAATTTGGACAAGGTTATAAAGGACCTTGGAAGACTTGACATTGATTGGAGAGAATACAATCTAATCAAGAGTTCATCAAATTACCCTGCATTACAGCAGTCGATATCAGGTATATACTCAATAGCAAATAAGTTATTTGCTGGATCATTAATATTCGCAGGTATTGTAGTTTCACTACTACTATTCTTATGGATGAATGCCAGAAAGAAAGAGATTGCAGTCCTATTGTCGCTAGGAATTTCAAAGGCGAAAATTTTTGGACAGTTTATAACTGAACTGGTATTTGTATCTATACCAGCCTTTATAGGAGCATACTTCTTGGCCGGTTATACAGGAAAGATACTTGGAAATAGTATATTAAATAAGGTTACTAGTGATATAGCTAAGCAGATAGCAAGACAGTCTTCATCTAGCCAGCTTGGTGGGGGGGCTGAAGTTGATGGCTTTAACAAGACATTGACAAGTTTAGATGTTCATATCTTGCCTAAATCTATGGTATATGTAGTTATATTCATGATTTTAGTGCTTGTTGTATCATTATTAATATCATCATCAAGCATTCTGAGGAAAAACCCAAAAGAATTATTGATTGATACAAAATAAGATTATCGGTGCATTTTGCACCGATAATTTTATGTAGTAGATAAAAAACAAATATGGGAAAGTATATCTGATTTATAAAAAAATGTAAATTAAAGGACAAAATGATATATAATATACTTGTTAAGTTGAAAAAGGAGGGAATTATGAGGATACTAGTCGTTGAAGATGACCAGATGATAAGAGAGGGTATAAGTGAGTACCTATCAGAATTTGGCTATACTATTATACAGGCAAAAGATGGCAAGGAAGCCTTGTCGAAATTTGATAATGATATAAATCTGGCTATTTTGGATATTCAAATACCCTTTGTAAATGGTCTGGAAGTCTTAAAGGAAATAAGAAAGACAAGCAAGTTGCCAATTCTAATATTAACAGCATTTAGTGATGAAGAATACAAGATTGACGCCTTTACTAACTTGGCAGATGGCTATATAGAAAAGCCTTTTTCATTGCCAGTTTTAAAAGCCAGGGTTGATTCTTTAATCAAGAAGAACTTCGGTAGAATAGAAAAGTTTGAATATAAGAATATAGAGGTTAATTTTACCAGCTATACAGCAAAAATAAATGGTGAAAGTATAGATATCAATGCCAAGGAACTGGAAATACTCAAATACCTATTGGACAATGAGGGCCAGGCCTTAACAAGGATGCAGATAATTGACAATGTCTGGAAGGAAACAGAAGAAATTCCTTTTGACCGTGTAATAGATGTATATATTAAAGAGTTGAGAAAAAAACTGGAGTTAGACTGTATAGTCACTATTAGAAATGTAGGTTATAAATTGGAGAGAAAATGAAAAATTTAAAAATATTTCCCAAAATGTTTATGCAAATATTTTCTGTTCTTGGAGTAATAATTATATTAGTCCACCTATTGGTATTTTATATTTTTCCTAGAACATATCTAGAGACTAGAAAGGAAGAAATCTATGCCAAGGCAAATGAAATCTCCCATAATATGAATGGAAAAGAAATAAAATATATAGAACAGGCTTTGGATTTTTATTCTAAAAGCAATGAAATAAAGGCATATATAAAAGGACAAAATAATGAAAATGGAGTAAAAATTAGAAAAAATATAGGTGTTGACTTAAACAGCAATAACAATTCTTTAATAATCGAAGAAAGGGAAGTATCTCTTAATACAGGTAAAAAAATACACCTGCAGTTTATTTCTACAGCAGATATGCAAAAGGATGCCAAGAATTTAATCTTTAAGTTTTTGCCTTATTCATTGTTGATATCTCTCTTATTTTCTATTGTTGTTTCTTTGATATATGCTAAAACTATAAAATATAATATACAAGAAATAAAAAAAGTTACTGACAGGATGATGAAGCTGGATAAAAGTGCCAGACTAAAGATTGATTCTAAAAAC
>ERZ772957.1993-NODE-1993-length-12259-cov-9.917322_pt1 | contig 12259 bp, 8 predicted proteins | sample MGYA00580682_ERZ772957 | MGnify/ENA primary metagenome ERZ772957 (study PRJEB29015, sample SAMEA2737921) | human oral metagenome | biome: human oral; feature: human-associated habitat; material: dental | place: China | collected 2025 ...
ACATCTTATGGTTTGTCCTGATCGTCGTGCTCTTCACGGGCTTCTTCTTCCTTGAGGGCTTCGACTACGGCGTCGGCATGCTGCTGCCCTTCATCGGCAAGACCGACGAGGAGCGCCGCATCACGCTGCGCACGATCCTCCCCGTATGGGACGGCAACGAAGTTTGGATGATCACGGCGGGCGGCGCGAGCTTTGCGGCCTTCCCGCACCTTTACGCGACGATGTTCAGCACGTTCTACCTCGCGCTCTTCTTGATGCTCGTCGCGCTCATCCTGCGCGGCGTCGCCTTCGAACTGCGCGGCCACAAGGACTCCGCCGTCTGGCGCAGCGGCTGGGACAAGTGCATCGTCTTCGGCAGCGTCGTTCCCGCCTTCCTCTGGGGCGTCGCCGTGACCGACCTCATCGCAGGCCTTGCCATCGATGCGAACATGACGTACACGGGCGGCTTCTTCGGTCTGCTCTCGCCCTATTCCATCGTCGGCGGCCTCGCCTTCGTCTTCGTCTTCGCCTTCCACGGTGCGGCATTTTTGACGATGCGCCTCGCCGACCGCCACCTCATCATGCGCGTGCAGGACGTGGCGAAAAAGGCCGGCGCTCTCGCCGTCGTCTTCTTCGTCTTGTGCATGGGACTCACCTACGTCTATACCGACCTCTACGCGAATCCCTTCGCTGCGGGCGCTCTCGTCCTCGCCGCCGTCGTCTTCCTCGCTTCCTATGCGAATGTGATCAACAAGGCCTCGACGAAGGGCTTCGTCTGCAGCGGCCTCGCCGTCGCCCTGACGGTCGTCGCCTTCTTCCTCGGGCTCTTCCCGCGCCTCATGGTGTCGAGCCTTTCGCCCGAGTACAGCCTGACGATCTACAATGCGTCCTCGACGCCCTACACGCTGTCGATCATGACGATCGCTGCCGGCTGCCTCGTCCCGATCATACTCTGCTATCAGATCTGGACATACTACATCTTCCGCAAGCGCGTGACGGCTGCCGACGCCAACCACCACGGCTATTGAGCAGCACATGAAGAACAGTCTGCTCTTCCTCACGCTCAAGGAAAAAAAGCATATCGTCCTCTGCCGCGCCTTGCTCGAAGCGCTCTCGGGCGTCTTCGTCATCGCCGCGGCATGGCAGACGGCTTCCATCGTCAACAAGGTCTTCCTCCATGGCGCAGGAATGCACGAAACAGCATCAGATTTTCTGGTGCTGTTTTTGTGCGTCCTGGGCGCGGCTCTCCTGCGCCTGCCCAAAAGCAGCCTCGAAGACCGTCTGTCCGAGCACATGCGCCTCTTCTGCCGCAAGACGCTGCACCGTGCGCTTCTTGCCGAGGGGCGCGATACGCACGGCGTCCTGACCCTGGCATTAGAACGCGTGGATGCACTCCAGCCGTGGTTTCATACCGTCGTTCCGACGGCCATATCGTTCGCCGTGCTCGTGCCCTTCATCCTCGCAGTCAGCGCCGCCTTCGATCCGCTCTCGGCATTGCTCTTTCTTGCGACGCTCCCCATCGCGCCCTTCTTGCTCATGCTCATCGGCAAGGCGACGCGTCGCGCGAGCGAGCGCCAGTGGTCGAAGATGGAGGCTCTGACCGCGGGCTTCGGCGAGATGATCCGCGCGGCGATGACCTTGAAGCTCTTTCGCCGCACGGAATCTGAAGGTGCACATCTAAGGGCAAGCAGCCGCTCCTTTTCCGAAGCATCGCTCGCCGTCCTGCGCCTCGCCTTCGTCTCCTCCTTCGCGCTCGAACTCATCACGACGCTCTCGATCGCACTGATTGCCGTATCGATCGGCCTCAGGCTCATCGACGGACAGATCAGCTTTCCTACGGCATTCTTCGTGCTGATTCTCGCGCCGCTCTTCTACCAGCCACTGCGAGAAGGCGGCATCGCCTTCCACGCCGCCATGGACGCGCACACGGCAGCAAAGGCGCTTGAGCCGTGGCTCGCCGCTCCCCTCGACAGAGAAGACGGCAGGTGCGAGCAGATTCTCGTGCCGCCGCGCCTCCTTGCCGAAAAACTTTCCTATCGCTATCCGCTGACGCAAGAAGCCGTCCTCCAAGGGCTCAATCTCAACTTTCGCGCGGGCAAGAAGACCGCACTCATCGGCGCGAGCGGTGCGGGCAAGACGACCCTGCTCAATCTTCTCGCCGGTCTTCTCACGCCGACCGAAGGAACGATCGTCCTGCAGGACGGCGCAGGCGACGGAAAGTCTTACGACCTCGCGCATCTTTCGCCTGCCTCGCGCCGCGCGCTCATCACCTATGTGCCGCAGGAAACGCATGTATTCAACGCGACGCTCGCCGAAAACATCAGCCTGTGGCAGGAGGACGCGACGGAGAGCGCCCTGAGCGCCGCCCTTGAGCAAGCGGCGCTCGGCGGCTTCCTGGCAGCGCTTCCCCACGGGCTTGCCACGCCGCTCGGTGCGGGCGGACATCCGCTGTCCGCCGGCGAGAGGAGACGTCTCGGCCTTGCGCGCGCCTTCTTCCAAGCTCGCCCCCTCGTCATCCTCGACGAAATCACGGCAGGACTCGACGAGGAGACGGAAAAGGCGGTTCTCACCGCCCTCAACGATTTCTCTCGCCGCCGCACCTTGATCCTCGCCTCGCATCGTCCCGCGCTCATCGCCTGGGCCGATCATATCATCGACATAGGAGGTGACGCCGAATGACGGAAATCCTGCATCTCATGCGCCTCGCTTCTCCTGCCAAAGGACTGCCCGCGCTTCTCGCGGCATTCTTCGCCGCACTCTCGGGTATCGCGCTCATCGGCGCCGCCGCGTGGATCATCGCGAGCGCCGCACTCGCGCCGCCCCTCTCGGCGCTGACGCTCGGCATCACCTGCGTGCGTGCCGCAGGCGTCGCGCGCGCCGTCTTCCGCTACCTCGACCGCCTTCTCTCGCACCGTCTCGCCTTCGCCTGCTACGAAAAGCTGCAGCTCCTGACCTACCGTCAAGCGGCAGAAAAGCTGCCGCTCAAGGAGGGCACAATGCGCGAGGGCGAATTCCTGCACGACCTTCTGACGGGCTGCGAGACGCTGCGAAACTTCTACCTGCGCACCGTGCCGCCGCCGCTCCTCGCGGGACTCGTCGCGTTCTTCACCGCTGCCGCGCTCCTGCCTCTTTCCGCACTCGCAGCGGCCCTCGTCGCGGCGCTTTACCTGCTGCACCTCACCCTGCCCCTCTTGCTCAAGGAGGAAAGCCTGCGCGAGGAAAACGCCGCCTATCGGGACACGCTCCTCGACCTCGTCGACGGGCGCACCGAACTTCATCAGGCTGGCGCACTTCCCCATGCCCGGCAGATGCTCGACGACGCTGCCAAAACCTTTCAGGAAAAGCAGTCGGAAAAGCGCCAAAAGCGCGAGCGCCTGTTCACACTGCTCGACGCCTCGCGCGTCAGTCTCTGGGTTGGGCTGCTGCTGCTCCTCCTGCCCCATGCACAGGCCGGCGAGATCAGCGGCATCGAATACGCCGTCTGGGCGCTCGCCCTTGAGGCCGCCCTCGCCGAATACCGCGCGCTTCCCGCCGCCATTCTCGGTGCCTCGGCCGCCCGACAAGCGGCACGAAATATCCTTCCTCCAAAAGGCAAGATACAGGTGGAAGCAACACCAAGCAAGGAAGCGCAGCCAGGAAAGCCGCCGATACGTCCTACAGCAGACGCCGCCCCTCTCTTGGAAGCAAAAAACATCAGCTTCGCCTATCAAGCGGGACTGCCTGTGCTCGAAAACCTCACCTTCTGTATCCGACGCGGCGAGCACACGGCGATCATCGGCGAGAGCGGCGCGGGCAAGACGACGCTCGCGAGCCTTCTCCTGCGCCTCTGGGACATCGACAGCGGCACGATTTTCTACGGCGGCGTCGCCCATACTTCTCTAACGGCAGACGCAGTGCGCTCCCTCTTCGGTGTCTCCTTGCAGGGCAGCTATCTCTTCAGCGCGTCGGTGCGCGACAACTTCCTGCGTCTGCACGAAAGCATCACGGAAGATACGATGTGGCAATCGCTCGAAACGGCACAGCTCGCCGATGTCGTACGCTCCCTGCCGCAAGGACTCGACGAACCGCTCGGCGAAAACGCCTCGCGCCTCTCAGGCGGCCAGAGAAGCCGTCTCTTAACGGCGCTGGCGCTCGCCGCAGACGCTCCCCTGTTGCTGCTCGACGAGCCGACGGCAGGCCTCGACGCCGCACGCGGCGCAAAACTCATCGCCGCCGTGCTCGAAACCCTCGACAAAAGGGGCGGCACGCTCATCGTCATCACCCACGACCTGCCGCTCCTCAGCCGCATGAAACAGGTTATTTCGCTCTGAAGAGTACGGATAATCAACTTGCGCACCAACGAGAGAGTATGCTATACTAAGGGTGGCAAACGTGGATAACGTCAAGGCACACGAAAGCCCCCCAAGCTGCCATCTTGGGGGGCTTTCTCGTCTCATTGTGCAGAAAGCCCATCGTGTCCACTGTATAAATACACAAAGGCAGAAAAAACTTGCATATTTTCTGGCTTTATACTATACTGTCAAAGTACTTTACAATTATTAAAGGAGGAATTTCTTTGTTCAGTTCCATCGGCAGAAAGTATCAGGAAACTGCCTTGATCAAGCTCATCGCCATCGGACTCGTCCTCGGCATCATCGTCGCCGTTGCCTTGCCGCAGGTCGTTCCTGCGATCTCGATCCTCGGCGACCTCTTCGTAAAGGCGCTCAAGGGCGTCGCTCCCGTTCTCGTCTTCGTACTCGTCATGAATGCCATGGCGCAGAAGAACGCGGACGCCAGCGCTTCCATGCGCCCCATCGTGCGCCTCTACATCATCAGCACCTTCCTCGCCTCGATGGTCGCCGTCAGCTACTCGTTTCTCTTCCCGACGACGCTCCATCTCGCCGTCGCCTCGTCTGAGGTGTCTCCGCCGAGCGGCATCGTCGAAGTTCTGCACAACCTCATCCTGAGCGTCGTCGACAACCCGCTGCACGCCATCGTGACGGCGAACTACATCGGCATCCTCGCATGGGCTGTGCTCGCGGGCGTCGCACTTCATTCAGCGAACGACTCGACAAAGGAAACGATCGCCGACCTCGCCAAAGCTGTGACGAAAATCGTGCAGTGGGTCATCCGCTTCGCTCCCTTCGGCATCTTCGGCCTCGTCGCAAATGCCATCGGCGAAAGCGGCATCGAAGCGCTCATCGGCTACGCGCAGCTCCTCGCCGTTCTCCTCGCGGCGTTCTTCTCCGTCGCGCTCATCATGAACCCGCTCATCGTCTTCCTGCACATCCGCCGCAACCCCTTCCCGCTCGTCTGGACGACGCTCCGGGAAAGCGGCATCTATGCCTTCTTCACGCGCAGTTCTGCGGCAAACATCCCCGTAAACCTCTCGCTGTGCAAGCGCCTCGGACTGTCGGAGGACACCTATTCGCTCTCCATCCCGCTCGGCGCGACAATCAATATGAGCGGCGCCGCCATCACGATCGCCGTCCTCTCGCTCGCTGCCGCACACACGCTCGGCATCGAGGTCGACATGCCGACGGCACTGCTCCTCTGCGTCATCTCGACCGTCGGCGCCTGCGGCGCCTCGGGCGTTGCCGGAGGCTCGCTGCTCCTCATCCCCGTCGCCTGTGCGAGCTTCGGCATCCACAACGATGTCGCCATGCAGGTCGTCGGCGTCGGCTTCATCATCGGCGTACTGCAGGACTCGTGCGAAACGGCTCTGAACAGCTCCAGCGACGTCCTCTTCACCGCCACCGCCGAATTTGCCGAACGCGCCAAGGAAGGCACCCTCGAATCTGCCGACCTCGTACCGCATCACGAAGGCTGAGCGGCATACGATCAAAAAAGCCCATCGCAAGATGGGTTTTTTTATGCACATAATTATGATATTATGAACGAAAAACGAGGTGCTTTCATGCTCACGATTTATCCGGCAATTTTCTATCAGCAAAAAAATGGCAGCTATTCTGTCATCTTTCCCGACCTGCATCACCTTGCCACCGAGGGCGAAAACATGGAAGAAGCCATGTCCATGGCTGTTGACTGCTTGGCGGGATATATTCACACGGCGCAAAAAGATGGCTCTGCCATTCCTATGCCCACACCAATGGATAAGCTGGATCCTCACATTGAAGATGAACCTGACGAAGACTATTCTGAGGAAATCTCCCGCTTCATCACACTCGTGTCCGTCAATGTCGAAGAATACGCCCGCCTGCATTTCAACAAATCTATAAAGAAAACCATCTCGATCCCACAATGGATGAACGATTTGGCCGTCGCCAACAACATCAACTTCTCCCAGACCTTGCAAAACGGCTTGCGTCAAGAATTGGGTCTTGAAGCGTGAACTTGCACGAACATAGAAAAAGAAGCCTGCGCACAAAATTCGTGCACAGGCTTCTTTCAATAATCTGGATAAGGCTCTGCTTAGAAGAAGTATTCGATGCGCGTGAAGAATTTGTTCACACCATCCTGATTCGTCTTCCCGATAGTCTTGCCATTGAAATAGACCATCGAACCGACGATATTCTTGGCAAACGTATACTGACCGCCAACTTCCCACCCCTTCTGACCGAAACCAGCGCCATCAAAGGTCGGAGCAAGCGCTACACCGTCCCCAAGATACCGGTAAGCAGCGTAGAGTCCAAAAGTACGTGCATTTTCTTGCTCCGCACCCTTGTAATCAATCTGAACATTCCACGCATGATTGCCATCCTCATCCATGCGCTTATAATGAGGAATATTCCAACCATCTCTATAATTAAGCACATAATTCTTATTATCCCAATCAGCGTTTCTCCAATATCCCGCACTCAAAGCAACATTAGAGTCGAACTTGTAGTTTGCCCCAATGCCCCAGATATTCTGGACAACCGCCGCATCGTTTCGATCCTGCCAAGTCTCTCCTTCGGAAAGGCGATAGTATTCACCGGCAAGCGTCAGTGCCTCCGTCGGCTTCCAATTAAGATTCAGCCCCAAGAGATTCGCTGGCTGATCGCCAGCAGCATCGACCTTTTCAAGATTCAGGCGTCCAGCGCTCAGCGTCCCCGCAAATTTCGTTCCCTCGCCAACTGTAACGCTCGCACCCGAAAATTCCTTATCAAGCACGACACCCTGTTCCGTGAGAAGATTCAGCAAGCCTGCACGAACACTCGTGATACCATAGTGCCCCTCAGCCCAAGCACGCTTGAGTTCGACAGAGCCAGAATCACCCTTGTCCTCTTTCGCATTCCACGTCGCATCGAGACGAGCCTTGACCTTCCAATGATCGTTGACCGTGGCCTCCGGCTCAAGGCGGAACACCAGTTCATTGGTCGTATCTGCGTCAGACGCGTCCTCTTTCTTCGTACGATCATACGTGTACTGCAGTTCGCCCGTCCACTTGACGTTGTCAATGCGGCTTTCGAGATTTGAGACGCGCACGCCGAGATTGTTGAGTTCCTCGCTGAATTCAGCGGCAAGACGATCGATCATGGCCTTCTGCTGCGCATTGACCTGATCCTCTTTCGCCATGGCCTTTGCGACCATCTGCGCCATCTCATAGCGCGTGATCTCGTTCTGGCCACGATACGTGCCGTCGCCGTAACCTTCGATGACGCCTTCATCCGCCAGTTCGGCAACAGCATCATATGCCCAATGATCGGCAGGTACATCGCTGAACGGATTCGCTGCCGCGAACGTCGTCGAGGCCGCGCCAACGACGAGCGCTGTCGTGAGCGCTGCTGTAAGTGTCTTCTTCATGAGAGATTCCTCCTTTTGAAATAAATGAACCTTGAACATCCTGCAAAGGAGTGAGGAATTCCTCAGAGTATCCATGTTTCCTCAAGAAATCCTCAAACACCTTCATTACTGAGAATGATATCACATATCATAAATGAAAGCAACATGAAAATGAACAAGATTCATAAGTTAGGACTTTTTCATCAAAATAGATATTTTTCGCTACCATATTCCCCTCTTCGGATGAAGCACACGCGCAGAAATCCACTTCGCCAGCGTTGTGAGTTACGCTTCCGTAAAAACAGCTGCTGCATGAAGCCGTATTCGCTTCATGCAGCAGCGTTGCTTATTTCATTATCTTTCCACACGAATGTCCTTGATGCCGTAGTACTTACAGAGGCCGTCCTTCGTCACGCCGTTGTCAAAGTCGATAAAGAAGACGTGGCGCAGCGCGCGATTTTTCAAAAGGATCGGTTTCATATAGGCGATCTCCTCACCATTTTCTGCTGCCTGTTTGACGATGGCGAGGCGCACGTCGTTCTCCTGCTGCATCGCCGCCGTGATGAAGAGCGCAGCCGTCATCGTGAAGATGCCGATAGATAGAGATGCCGCCAGGAGCGTCTTCTTCGCGTGATTCCACAGGCAGTCGCGGACGATGGGATCGCGCAGCACGGCACAGGCGGCGATGAGGATCATGGCGACGGAGCTGAAAGTCGCCCGCGCCGGAAATGTCGGCGCGGCAATCATGACGAAGTTGTTGAAAAGCGCCAGCGCGATGAGGAACGCCGCATACCGTGCTGCAGGAAAAGCATGGAGCACACTGCGCCACGGAACCGTTCGAGCACTGGCAAGCGTTTCATGCGAGAAGCCCAAAGCATGCTTCAGGAGACTGTAGAAGAAGAAGATCGCGAGCCAATAGATCGCCATCTCCTCAAATCCCGCCATGACATTGGCAAAGTGCTCGACGGTGCGCGGCTTATCAAGCCCCAGCGGTGCGAGCACATGGGCGACGAGGAAATCGCGCAGAGCAGCGGCAAAGAAACTGCCGTTGAAATAAGAAACGACGAGCAGAACAATGACGGCAAGGCAAAGCATCCTGCCCCAGCCAAAAGCTTGCCTGGGAGGTTCCGGCTTCTCACCGCCAGCCCTTGCATCCTCCGCAAGATGCAGTCGATAGATCCGTCCCGCGGCGATCAGCAGCAAGATGACGGGCAGGAGATAAAGTACCATCTCACCGTTTCCTGCAAACTGGTTGCCGATGTGGATGAGAATTCCTTTGCCGCTTCCCTGTGCGTCGTAGCGTACGAAATTGCCGGGCGCCGCCACGAGCAGCACGAGTCCTGCGAACGCGCCGAAAGCCCCCGCCGGCATCCAAAGGGGCAAGTCACCCTTGCGCTTCGCCTGCCAAGAAAGCCCCGCCGCCAATACGAACACCGTAACGGCAAGGTTTTCCACCGACCAGCCCGCCAGGACGCCGAGCGCGAACATCGGCGCGATGAGCCAATGTCTTGCAGGCGTATCTCCCTGATCCATTGTTTTGCAATGAAGATTGTACGGCACGAGAAAGAGGGCGGCAAAAACAGACGACCAAAGGTAAACCGTCGACCCGCTCTTCCACACAGCTACTTCTCCAAAATGAGGAAGCGCGAGCCAGGCGAGAATCCCCATGACAGCGAGGAGCCCCGGCTCCTGCCAGAATCTCCAATCGCGTCGGGCATGAATCACAAGCAGCACAATAAAGGCAAGAAACACCAACGCATTGGCAAAATCAAAGAGTCCCTTCCCGCCCCACAGGAACAGATCGAGGCAGAATACCGTCACCATACGTCCACCGTGAAAGAGATAGTGACGCCAAAGAGATTCCACTACATCGGAAAAGGATATGATATGCTCATGCGTCAGCCAAATCATCGAGTAGTCATAATCATCACGATGCAAGGGCATCAGATGATTGAGTCCATACATCAGCAGGAAGATAACAGCTGCCACGAGCACAGTACGCCAAAATTCATTACGTCTCATCCGAGCGACTCCCTTCCTCCCAAGAACTCGCGATCTGTCTCTCCAGAAGATCTGACGGCGTATACAAGATTTTTTTGCCATCGGCTTCTGCAACGAGATAAATCGGGCGTTGCTTGCTCTCCATAAAGACACGGCTCAAATACTCTCCCATAATTCCAAGGGAAAGCAACTGCACTCCGCCCAAAAAAAGCATCACCGTCATCAGCGTCGGATAACCGGCCACGGGATCGCCATAAAGCAGCGCATTGATAAGTACGACAAACATATAAGATATGGCGAGAAGTGAGACGGCCAGTCCCAAAAAAGTCGTCATGCGCAAAGGCGCTGTCGTAAACGAAGTCAGACCTTCTACAGCGAGATTATAAAGTGCAAAATAATTCCAAGTCGTCTTTCCTGCCGCCCTCGGCTGCACATGGAACGAGAGTTCCTTCTTGCGAAAACCAATCCACGTGAAGAGCCCTTTCGTAAATCGCTGATTCTCGCGCATAAGGCGCAATGCAGCAACGCAGCGGCGATCCAAAAGGCGGAAATCTCCCACATTGCGTTGTATCTCACAGCGGCTGACAGCCTGAAGAATACGATAAAAGAGATTTGTCATCGTACGCTTAAAAACAGTCTCATCACTTCGATCTGTGCGCTTCATGCATACATCGTCATAACCTCTGCGCCACCAAGAAATCATCTCGGGGATACGTTCTGGCGGATGCTGGAGGTCTGCATCCATGAGGATGACAGCATCCCCCTCGGCAGCATCAAGACCAGCCAGCATTGCTGACTCCTTACCGAAATTGCGTGAAAGACTTCTATAGTGAACATTCGGATCTCCTGCGGAAAGTTCCCGCAAGATCTGCAAGGTATCATCCGTACTTCCATCATCCACAAAAAGGCAGGAAAAAGAACAATCGTGCAAATCCCGCAGCACATTCGATAGCTTCGCATAAAACTGCCGCAAAACCTCTTGCTCATTATAACAGGGAACAACGATCACGATCTTGTCCATGAATCTATATCATCCCCTTTCCCAATGCCTGAAAGTTCACGATCTCAACGCCCTCTTCTGCCGCCAGCTTCGCGACCTTCGGCGAGAGAATCGCGCCAAGTTCCGCTTCGAAGTCGTGCTGCCAGCCCGAGGCGCGCACGATTTCCTCATTCGCCGTGCCCGGATGCATCATGACCTCGGTCACACCTTCTCGAAGGTTCTTGATCGCATGGAGCAGCTCCGCCTCATCGACGGCCTCGCCCGCGACGATACCCGCGAAATGATTGGGCACAGAAATCCCCGCCTTCCTCGCCAGACCCGCGGCGTTCCTCGCGAGGAACGCGAGTCCGACGCGTCCTGCGAACTGGCCGACGCCGCCGAACTTTCCGGCAAAGAGCGGCGCAAACGGTGCGCGAAGCGCGGGGATCCCCGCCTCGCGGCAAAGCCCGATGACGATCTCGATGATTCCCGGCAGGACGTGCATGTGCTGATGGCTGTCGGCATGATCGAGGGAAAGTCCCGCCGCCTCAAACTTTTTCAGCTGCGCGGCAAGCTCGGCACGCACCTCCGCCAGGTGCACGCCGCCCTTCGCATAGCGCTTGGAAAAAGCGCCGTAGTTCGGCAAAAAGACACCGCTTTCATCGACGAGCGACGGAATCTCCTCGGGCGGCAGGACGGGAAAACCATCGACCAGCGTGAAGTGTATGCCGAGACCGAGTTTCGGCAGGCGTCGCACGCGCTCCGCTGCGTCCTCGAACGCCGCAGCGCCCGCCATCAGCGTCGCCGAACGCAGCACGCCCATCTCGACACCCTTTTCCACCGCCTCATTGATGCGCACATGGCGACCGAAATCATCGGCATTGACGATCATCCGCTTCAATATTTCCTCACATCCATTTCATACAGGACAGACTTTCTTTCCTTCATACATCTTGATTATACCGCAAGAAGAAGATGTTTTGCAAACGGCAGGGAATCGCAGGCGAAGGTCGAATATAGAAATATATATGAGAAATTCAAGGGAGGATTCATCCGTGACAAAAGAGGATTTTGATGCGCTCGTCGCCCTTGTGCTCGCGAGCAAGAGGAAGCCGCCCGAGGCGCTTTTTGCGAGCGGCTTCGGCGACTGGCACGCGCGCGCACGGCTCGGCCATTTTCTTGCCATGCAGGAAATCGGCAAAACACAGGAGGCGCGGGAGCTTTTCTGCTCCGTTCTCGACGAGGACGTCGACGAGGGAAACAGCGAGGATATCGAAGAAAAGGTCTTCGCCCTGCAGCGCCTCAGCGAAATCGAGCATGCAGCGAAGGAAAACGAAGATGCGCTCGCCCATATAAATCTCGCGATCGAGCTTGCCGAAGAGACGGACTATCTCTACAAGTTCATCCTGCGCGGCGAGCTTTGGGCAGCGCGCTGGAACATCCTGCACGCGATGGGACGCGCCGCCGAAGCCGAAGCCGAATGCGACGAGCGCATCGCCGCCTACGAGGATATTCCCGTCAAGCACAACAGCTATCTCTATTACGGCTACCGCTTCAAGGCACAGCTCGCCGCCGAGCGCGGCGTCGTCCTCGTCG
>ERZ772957.1994-NODE-1994-length-12258-cov-10.415963_pt1 | contig 12258 bp, 11 predicted proteins | sample MGYA00580682_ERZ772957 | MGnify/ENA primary metagenome ERZ772957 (study PRJEB29015, sample SAMEA2737921) | human oral metagenome | biome: human oral; feature: human-associated habitat; material: dental | place: China | collected 2025 ...
GGTGCACGCCAAATACGACGATGACCTGATGCACGCCGCCGACGATGAAGCCGCCAATACCGTACGGGAGCTCCAGGAAGGCACGCACCGCACCGAAGATGCCAATCTCAAGCGTGTGCATGATGGGGCCGATAATGAGCAGACCGAGCAGCATCGAGACAAACAGTGTCAGGAACGGAGTTACGATGAGGTCGATGATGTCGGGCACGAAGGTCTTGAACCACTTTTGCAGACGCGCGGCAAAGATGCCGAGCACGAGCGCGGGCAGCACCGAGCCCTGATAGCCGACGACGGGGATCGGAATCCCGAGGATGTCCATCGAGAGCGGTACGGCATCGCCCGCCGCAATCGCATACGCATTCGGCAGCTGCGGTGCAACGAGCATAAGACCGAGCACGATGCCGATGACGGGCGTACCGCCGAAGCGGTTCATCGTCGACCAGCAGACGAGCGCGGGCAGGAACGCAAACGCCGTATCCGTGAGGATCTGGCTCATGCGGAGCAGATTGTCGCTCATCTCGATGCCGAGGCTCTGCGCCGCGCCGCGCAGACCCATGAAGAGACCGGTTGCGACAAGCACGGGGATGATCGGAACGAACACGTCGCCGAGCGTGCGCGAGACTTTTTGCAGCGGCGTCATCTGATCGTACGCCTCCTGCTTGCTGTTCACCGCACCCACGAGATTCGTGCCCGCGACAAATGCGTCAAACACCTTGTCGACAAAGCCCGTACCGAGGATGATCTGGTACTGTGCGGCGGCGAAGAACTGCCCCTTCACGCCGTCAATGTTCTCGATTGCCTTCTCGTCGATGATCGACTTGTCGTTGACGATGAGGCGCAGACGCGTCGCACAGTGCTCAGCACTGCGGACATTGCCCGCGCCGCCGACGTACTTCCAGATGAGCTTGGCGACGCGTTCCTCCTTCGGCAGATTCGGATCGATGTCATCCTCCGCCGGGGCCGCTGCAGCAGGTGCTTCCTCGGCAGGCGCGTCGCCGCCCGAGGAGATCTCCGCGCCGTCCAGTGCAAACGTGATCTTCCCGAAGTCCGCCGCATTCGTCACGAGCACGGGCGTGGTTGTCTCATACCCCTCCGCACGGATGGCGGCGGGATCGAACTCAAGCAGCAGCTGCCCGCGCTTTATCGTATCGCCCTGTGCAACGTGTGCCGTGAAATGCTTCCCCTCAAGCTTCACCGTGTCCACGCCGACATGGATGAGAAGATCCACTCCATCCGCCGAATGAATGCCGATGGCGTGCTTTGAGCCGAAGAGCACCGTGACCTCGCCGTCCACCGGCGAGACGACGCGCCCCTCCGGGTCGGCAATCGCAGCGCCGCGCCCCATCGCGCCGCTCGCAAATGCCGGATCTGTCACCTCAGAGAGCGGGATGAGCCGTCCTTTGAGCGGACTGTCCAAACGAATGTCCTGCATATCAAGTCCCCCTATAAAATTGTCCACTTGGAATCTTCCCCGGAATACACCGATAAATTCAACAGTTCCCATAGATTCCATTAGTAAAAGTGTACTAATTTCTATTTCACTTGTCAATCCACACGATCCACGAACACACGAAAAGATTTTACAATGGAAGACTCTTGTGGTAAAATATTTTAAGGAATCATTGGGAAATTCGGATCATGATCCGGGGAGGCATTACCATGAGTGTAAAATATGAAGTCAGCGTGACCGCCATCGGCAAACTGGCGCGCAAGTTCCTTGAGTCCAACAGCAGCGTCATCCTGCTTGACGAAGGAGCACACCCAAACCTTGCCGAAATGGTCATCGAGCATACGCCGGGAGATCTGGCGGCGGACATCGCTGCGGGAGACACGCTCACAATCGGAAAGCAGAAGTACAAGGTTGTACGCGTCGGGGAGAATGCAAACGACACAATCCGTGAGAGCGGTCATTGCACGGTCATCTTCAATGCGAAGGGATCAATGCCCGGGCAGATCGAGGTGGAGGGCTCTGCAGTCCCATCGCTGATGCAGGGAGCAAAAATCTCCTTCACCGGGAAATAAGAATCTCGCCGCCATCCAAAAGTCAGCCTCACATCATGCATGAAGCTGGCTTTTTATGCGTTTTGCTGCGTTTTTCGACTATCACAACATACACAACATACGAAAGGTTATTTCATGAAAAAAATACTGGCCATACTCTTCGCACTTTTCACCTTCCTTGCCATCGGCTGTGGAGATACTGCCGACGAAAGCGGTGCCGGCGGGCAGGAGGAGGCTGCGGCACTCGATCTCAACCGTCCCGTTCACCCTCCTGAGGCGTTTGCAGGAAAGCGCATCCTCGTCGCATTTTTCTCACGCACGGGGGAAAATTACGAGGTAGGCTTCATCGACAAGGGAAACACCCATATTGTCGCGGAGCAGATTGCAGAGATCACGAAGGCAGACCAAATGTTTGAGATCAAAACCGTCACCCCCTACCCTGCCGACTATCAGGAAATGACACGGGTGGCAAAGGAAGAACAGGAGGCACAGGCGCGCCCCGCCCTCGCGTCACAGGTGGAAGACATGGCGCAGTACGACATCATCTATCTCGGGTATCCGATCTGGTATCACGATCTGCCGATGCCCGTCTACACCTTCCTTGAGAGTTACGATTTCACAGGTAAGACCATCATCCCGTTCTGTACCGGTTCGGGGAATTCGCTGAGCGGAATGGAGGAGGACATTCCCCGCTTTGCGAAGGGAGCACAGATCCGTAAGGGCTTCGGAATTCAGGGAAAATTGGTGCATAACAGCCCGGAACAGGCAAAACTTCAAGTTGCCAACTGGCTCGTCTCGCTGGGGTATACCAACTGATGCGCATTCTTCTCTACATTCTCATCTGGACATCGCTGGTGTTTCTGCCGAACCGCCTTCTGACCACCGAATATTATCACGAGTATCTGGGGTTGGTCTTTCTCCTGCTCGGCGGCACACATCTTTTCCTAGTGCGCCGCTATCTGCGGGCACTCGTGACGCTTCGGCTGAGGATTACGCCGCTCAACATTGTCAACACCATCATGCTGAGTCTCCTCGTGATCGTCATTGTGACAGGCATCCTCATCTCGCTCTATGCGACCCCCATCGTCCGTCTGCGCGGAGCCGTCTCCATCTATGTGCATGGCACGCATCTCGCAGCGGCGGTGCTGTTCTATCTCATCGTCGGCATCCACGCAGGCTTCCACTGGCGGAGCATCTGGAACGGCATACTGCGGCGGCTGTCGCTGCAAATGCCCGCCGGCGCGGCACGTGTCTACGATGTGCTCGGAATCTGCCTCATCCTCGCAGGCGTACACGCCTTTGTCACAACACATATCTACGAAAAAATTCTCTTTGAACATATGTCCTTCGGCGGTGTCGTTGGCACATGGGAATATCAGCTCGATCTGGTACTCATCTTTGCCGGCTGCATGAGCTGCTCCCTCTTCTTCGAACGACTGCGCAGACGAAAATAGGCACAAAAAAAGTCCCCGCTGCGGGGGCTTTTTTTATGCCTTACATCATGACATCCATCGCATCGAAAATGGGCAGGAGGACAGAGAGGACAACGAAAAAAATAATGCAGCCGACAAGAGAAATCATCAGCGGCTCGGCAAGAGCCTCCATCCGTGCGGCATATACATCCGCCCTGCGCCGGCAATAGTTCGCCGCATGACCCAAAAGGCGTTCCAGATCCCCCGCCGCCTCCCCTGCCGAAAGCATACCGCGCAGGAGTGCGGGCAGAGATGATTCGCGTGCGACCACCTGCGAGAACGTGCGCCCCTCAACGAGACGCTGCTCCATCCGTTCCAGCCGAAGAGAGAGCGCACGGTTGCCCGTCACGGAGGATGCAAGCCCGACGGCGCTGTCCAGTCGAATGCCGCTGCGAAGCAGAATCGTGAGCGTACGCAGGATTGTCTGCCATGCGACGAGACGCACGAACGTCCCGAGCACGGGCACGCGCAAGAGGAATGCATCCGCATAGAGGCACAGGCGCGGCACGCGACGGGAAAGCACACCGCTCATCAAAACTGCCGCAGCAACAGTGAGAAGCGCATACGGATATGCAGCGACGGCATCCGACAGCCCAAGCAGAATCCGTGTCGGCAGCGGCAGCTCCGCCCCGAGATCGCGCAGGAGTACCGCAAAGACGGGCAGCACAAAAACAATCATGAGCAGCACCGAAACAGCCGTTGCCGCAAGCAAAAAGAAGGGGTAGGCAAGTGCGCTGCGCAGCGACTCGCGCAGGATATGTGCCTCAGCCGCCACCTCTGCCGCCTCATGGAGAACCGTGTCAAGCCGCCCGCTCTCCTCCCCCGCACGCACCATGCCGACGAGACTCGGTGCGAAGACTCTCGCACCGCGCAGTTCCATCGCCTGCGAGAGCGACAGTCCGCGCAGGACATCCTCGTGAAGCGCACAAACAAGCCGCCCATAGGCAGAATCCGACACCACCCCCGCATGGATATGCCCCAGTGCCTCATGCACAGGTATCCCCGCTGCGAGAAGGGCGGCAAGTTCATGCAAAAAGGCAATCCGATCCTCAGGGGTAATACCCCCGTGCAAAATCGGCACGGACGGCACACGTACGGTGCGACGCTCACGGATATCAAGCGCAGTCTTCCCCTCTGCCGCCAGCGCACGCACGGCGGCAGGGGCGGACTCCGCCGCAACCACGCCGCACCGGGTCTGTCCGTCCACTGTACACGCGCGGTAGGAGAACATCTTCATGCTATCATGCCCTTCGCCCGGAGAGCGTTCTCAGCCATCTCCGCCGTCTGCATTCCCTGCGCCGCCCCGCTCATCATAACAGAGACAAGCTGACTGTAACTGCCCTGCCGCAGGATGTTGCGCACAGCAGGAGTCGCGGCAAGCGTTTCGAACACCGCCGCACGTCCGCCGCCGACGCGTGGCAAAAGGCGCTGTGCAGCGATCACCGTCACGGCATCGGCAAACTGCGCCCGCACAGCATCGCGCACATCCTGCGAAAACATACTCTCCACGCGCATCGGAGTCTCGGCGGCGCTGCGTGTATGGAGCGTCCCGAGGACAAGCACGCCCGTCGCCGCCGCCATGAGCACCGCCTCCACCGTCGCGCGGTCGCGCATCTCCCCCACGAGCAGGATATCCGGATCCTCACGCAGCGCACTCCGCACCGCGTCCGAAAACGACACAAAGTCGCGCCCCGCCTCGCGCTGACTCAGAAAAGCACACGCCGGAGGAAAAATGTACTCGATCGGATCTTCCAATGTAACGATATGCACACGGCGCGTCCGATTGATCTCCTCGATCAGAGAGGCGAGCGTCGTCGTCTTGCCCGCCCCCGTCGCCCCGCAGATAAGCCCCAGACCATGCCGCCGCTCGGCGAGAGCACGCACCACACGCGGCATACCGAGCTCCTCGGGGGTCGGTATCCGCGCGGGCAGAAGGCGCAGTGCAAGACCGATTCCCTCCTGCATACGGTAGGCATTGACGCGAAACCGCCGACCTCCATAGTTCCACGCCAAATCCACATCCTGCGCACCGAGCGCAGCACGCTGCGCCTCTCCTGCCATATTTTCCCACATCTGCTCAACCGCCGCCGCACACGGCACGAACTCCTCCGGTCGGAGCACACCGTCACACCGCATCTGTACCCGCTGCTGCGGCGCAATATGCAGATCCGATGCCTCCGCCGCGATCATACGGCGCAAGACATCCGCAAACAGCCCGCTGTCAACCATAGAGCGCCCGCCCCACTTCCATGAGGGTCGTCTCCCCCGCCAACGCCTTTGCCACACCATCCTGCCACAGCGATTCCATCCCATCCTCCTCCGCCGCACGGCAGAGTGCCGCCCGATCCTGCGCCGCAAGAATTGCCGTGCGGATACGCTCGGTAACAGGCAGCACCTCATGAATCGCCATACGCCCGCGGTATCCGCTCCCGTGGCAATGTTCGCAGCCGCGCCCACGCACGAGTGTCAGACCGTCATGATAGAGGTCGCCAAGCTGTGCCCGCTCACGCGAATCCGCAGCGACACGGTACTCCTCACGGCAGTACGGACAGACACGCCGCACGAGCCGCTGTGCAATCACCCCCGAGAGCGTTGCCGCGAGCAGATAGGGCGGCGTCCCCATCTCCAGCATACGAAAAACGGCAGAGACAGTATCCTCCGTATGCAGCGTCGAAAAAAGAGCGTGTCCCGTAAGAGCGATCCGCACCGCCATCTCTGCCGTTTCCAGATCGCGGATCTCACCGAGCAGGATCTTTTGCGCATCCTGCCTGAGCACCGCACGCAGCCCCGCGACAAAGGTCAGCCCCGCCTCCGGATTCACCTGGAACTGACTGATGCCCGCGATCCTGCGCTCCACGGGATCCTCCAGTGTCATGATATGACAGCTCGGATCATTGAGCTCCGCGAGTGCCGCATAGAGCGTCGTCGTCTTGCCCGAGTTCATCGGTCCGCAGAGCAGGAGCAGCCCCGTCGGGCGGTGAATCAACTGCTCGAACAGCTCCTGATTGCGCGGGGTAAAGCCAAGCTCCGCACAGCCGAGAAAACGCTCCGACGCATCCATGATGCGTACGACCATACGCTCACCGTCCACCACCGGCACAACGGCGACGCGCATATGGATCGTACGCCCACCGCTGACATAGCGAATCTGCCCATCCTGCGGCCGGTTGCGTTTTGCGGTATCAATGCCCGCCATCACCTTCAAACGCGCGATGATAACAGGCGCGAGTTCCCGTGGAAACTGAACGGGCCGCTCCCGAAGAAGCCCATCCACACGCATACGAATCCGCATGAAGCCGCCCATCGGTTCGAGATGAACATCGGTCGCATCTTCGGCAAGTGCCGTGTCCAAAATTGCATTGACCAATGTGAGTACAGAACTGCGGTGTGATCCGTCCTCCGACGCATTGCGCCGCAGTTCACGCGCAGCCTCCGCTATGAGACGCCGTGCCGCCTCCCGTTCCATGCGGATCACTCCTTTCAACGTGTCACAGCGGCACCTCTGCATAGTCCACCGAGAGCAGATAGAGCCCGCAGGCAGGCGCGGTCGGAGGCACAAGCCGCCGATCACACGCGGCAAAGATCTCGGCGAAACGCTCCGTCGAGATACGCCCGAGCCCCACGCTCACCACCGCACTCATGATATTGCGTACCATGTGATAGAGAAAGCCGTTTCCATGCAGACAGCACGAGAGCCGTCCGCCTTCATCCTCATCCAGCCGTATCTCATCGAGGGTTCGCACGGGTGACATCGGTGCGCCACCCGCCGCACGAAACGAAGAGTAGTCATGCGTTCCCACGAGCAGAGCGAGCACCGCACGCATCGCATCGTGATCGAGCGGCTGAAAGATCTGCCACGCATAGCTGCGCGTAAAGGGATTCGGAACAGTACACTCCTCGATGCGGTAGACATACGTCTTCCCCGTCGCCGCGTGCCGTGCGCTGAAATCACGCGCCGCCTCCCACGCCGCTGTCACCACAATATCGGGCGGCAGGAGACCGTTCACCGCACGCGGCAGACGTTCGGTCGGAATACGTCCGTCCGTGAAGAAATTGACCACCTGCCCATACGCGTGTACGCCCGCATCCGTCCGCCCTGCGGCGGCAAGCTCCACCTGCTCCCCGCAGACCTTCGCGAGAGCCCGTTCAAGCACATTCTGCACAGCGAGAACGGGCGGTGTCTGCCGCTGAAAGCCGTGGTAGTTCGTCCCGTCATAGGCGACTTTCAACGCAATATTTCGTGCGCGCGCCTTCATCTGATCCACGTGTTCAGGGCGCAATGGGAAGCCCTCCGAGGCTCACGGCGCAGATCCCCGCCGCCCCGAGCACAAACACGGCAATCGCTGCGTAGTCAATCCGCCCTGTTTTCAGCTCCTTCATCTGCGTGCGCCCCTCACCGCCGCGATAGCAGCGCGCCTCCATCGCAAGCGCGAGCTCGTCCGCACGGCGAAACGCCGATAGAAAGAGCGGCACGAGCACGGGCACGACCGCATGCAGACGCTGCATGATGTTCCCACGCTCAAAATCCGCCCCACGTGCCTTCTGCGCCTTCATGATGCGATCCAGCTCATCGAGCAGCGTCGGCACAAAGCGCAGGGCAATCGTCATCATCATCGAAAGTTCGTGCACGGGCACGCGAAAACGGCGCAGCGGAGACAGCAGAGACTCAAGGCCGTCCGTCAGCCGCAGGGGGCTCGTCGTCAACGTCAGGAGCGTGCTCAGGAGAATGAGCAGAATGAGGCGCAGACTGATATAGCTCCCGCGTGCCACCCCCTCCCACGTCGCCGCAAACGGCCCGACGTGAAACAACTCCGTCCCCGGAGTCATAAAGAGATGCACCCCGAAGGTAAAAATCACAATCCAGAGAATCGGACGGATCGAACGCAGCTGCATCCCGAGCGGAATCTCCGAGAACACCATCAAAAGAGCAACAGCAGCGGAAAGCGCAAGGAATCCTGCCACATTTTCCACAAAGAAAATGAGCAGCAGGAAAAAGAAGAGCAGCACCATCTTCACACGCGGATCCATGCGGTGCAGAAACGAGTCTCCGGGCAGGTAACGCCCGATCTGTATGTCATTGAGCACGAACAATCACTTCCATTTCAATTTTTTTCATTATAACATCAAATGCGGGACTTTTCATTTCTTTTTCCCGAAATATATGCTATAATTCCCTTGTGTATATAAGGATGAGATACGGCATTAAAAATAAACGAGAACATATAGAAAGGCTTTGTTATGGAAGAAGCATTTATCGGACGACAGGCCATATTGGATCAGAAGAAGAACGTATACGCATACGAAATTCTCTTCCGCAGCGGCCTCAAGAACGCATTTGACCCCAACCTCGACGGCAACGTCGCGACGCAGAGCGTCATGGTCAACGCCATGCTGGACTTTGGCATGAACAAACTTGTTTCGGACAAGCGTGCATTCATCAACTTCACGGAGCAGAACCTCCTCACGCGTGCGCCGAAACTCCTGCCGTCGGAAACCGTCGTGGTCGAGATTCTGGAAAACGTACAGCCAACGCCGGAGATTCTGGAGACCGTACGGGAGCTCAAGGAGGCGGGCTACAAGATCGCCCTCGACGACTTCGTCCTCCTGCCGGGCTACGAGCCTCTGATTGACATGGCGGACATCATCAAAGTGGACTTCCGCATCACGAACAGCCCGGAGGAGCGCAAAAAGATGCGCGAGATCCTGCCGAAGCACGTTCGTCTTCTGGCCGAAAAAATCGAGACCGAGGAGGAATTCCAGCAGGCGCTCGCATACGGCTACGTTCTCTTTCAGGGATATTTCTTCTGCAAGCCCACCATTCTGCAGCAGAAGCGGCTCACGAGCAACGCGCTCTCGAAAATGCGCCTCCTCCGCGAGATCAACCGTCAGAATGTTGATTTCTCCTCCATTACCGGCGTCATCTCCTCGGATACGAACCTCGTTCACAAGCTGCTCACCTACATCAACTCCGCAGGAGTCGGACTCGCCAACCACGTCTCCAACCTGAAACAGGCGACCGTTCTTCTCGGGGCAAGCGGCGTGCGCCGTTGGGTGACGCTTGTCAGCCTCCAGACCTTCTCCGAGGACAAACCGCCCGAGCTCTTTACCCTTTCGCTCATGCGCGCAAAGTTCTGCGAACTCATCGCCGCCAAGCTCAAACGTCCCGGGCTCACCGCCGACACGGGCTTCCTGCTCGGTATGTTCTCGCTGCTCGATGTCCTGCTCACCCTCCCGATGGAGGACGTACTCAAAGAGGTCAATCTGTCCGACGAGCTCACCGATGCACTCCTTGGCAAGGACAACGACCTGCGCCGTCTCCTCGACCTCGTCATCGCCTATGAAAAGGGGGATTGGGATACGGTGATCGCCTACTGCGAGCGGGAAAACCTCTCCCCCGAATTTTTACAGCCGACCTACGACAACGTACTGGAGTGGTACAACGCACTCCAAAGTATCAGCTGATACCGTTAACCTCCACACAAAAAGCCCATCGGATTTACTCCGATGGGCTTTTATCGTGCGTACAGAGATTATTTCGGATTATACTCGACAATCGTTATCTTCTTATTCACGTTGAGATCGATCACCTCGTCCTCCGAGATCGTAACGATCGGCAGCGGTACAACGCCGTGCGGATACGCCGTGATCGTCCCCTCACGATGGTTGCTGAGCAGCACACGCGAGCCGAGGAACGCATTCTTGATATTCGCCAACACCGGAATACAGACCTGCGGATCAAGCGTCGTATACATCTGCTGCGCGATCTCCGTCACCGCATCGAACGGCGTGCGGCGCGGGTATCCCTCACGCTCGATCGTGATATTGTCATAGAGATCCGCTACAGCAACAATACGTGCATAGAGATGAATATCCTCCCCCCCGATATTGAACGGGAAGCCGCTCCCATCCATCCGCTCGTGGTGTTGGAGTGCCGTCAGACGCACGCCCTCCGTCAGCCCTGCAACATTGCGGAGAATCTGCGCACCGTCCACCGTATGTTGGATATAGCGCTCATAGTCCTCCCCCTTCAGCGAGTCAATGTTCTTTTCAAGGAGACGCTGATCGAACTTCGACTTGCCGACATCATGCAGGAAGCCCGCCATGACAATATCCTTCGCCGTCTCGCGGTCGAGCTTCATCCACTTTGCAAAAACTCCCGCGAGAATCGAAACGCGCAGCGAGTGGTTGTAGATATCACTCGCCAGATGATTGATCTCATTCAGATAGTCGATCGTCCCACTGCGGCGCGAGAGCGGCAGGAGATCCGTCTGCACCATCTCATTCGTCTCGGCAACAGGAACAGCCCCCGTTTTCCTGGTCTCCTCGAAAATCGACTTTGCCGTTCCGACCACATTCTCATACTGCTTGATAAAGAGATTGCTGCGTGAGAAAATCGGAGACCGCTCTTCCTTCAGCTCATTTTCATCCTTAATGTAGACAACGGGAATCTTCAGGAACTTGAGGCGCATGATATGCGCCGCCGTCAGCTCCGTATTCTCGGATACAACAACAACGCGCTTGGCGTTGACGATCGTTCGCGCAAGTATCATCCCATTTTCCAAGTCGCTCACGGATATTGCACGCAAGATAAGCCCTCCCTCGATTTATCCTTTTCATTCCGTACGAAACTATTACACCTATAAATAGTTCGCCCTTTATGAAAAAAACCCTGCCGAAAAAATAAAACTTGACATTATTTTAGCCAATGACGTATAATACCCATACGTCAGTACTTTATCTCGCTAAAGAGACAGAGATTTAGAAGGAGAGATGTGGGAATGAATTGGAAAAATATCTTTACGGGTGCAGCGGTCATGGCGCTCTCTGCAGCACTCCTCACAGGCTGCGGCGGTGAGAAGAAGGTTGCCACGACAGACAATGCCGCAGAAATGGGAAAAATCATCGTCGGACTTGACGACAACTTCCCGCCGATGGGCTTCAAGAACGAGAAGAACGAAATCACCGGTTTCGATGTCGATCTCGCGAAGGAGGCATCGAAGCGTCTGGGTCGTGAGGTGGAATTCAAGGCGATCGACTGGTCGAGCAAGGAGGCGGAGCTCAAGAGCGGCCGCGTCCAGATCCTCTGGAACGGTCTCGACATCACCGACAAGCGCAAGGAGAATATGCTCTTCTCCAAGCCCTACATGGACAACCGCCAGATCATCTTCGTGAAGAAGGGGAACACCTCCGTCACGGATGAGAAGAGCCTTGCGGGCAAGACAGTCGGCACGCAGAGTGCGGGCACGGCAGAGGAGTACATTGATGCGACCCCGTTCTACAAGAACGATGTCAAGGAGGTCAAGAAGTATCCCGACTATGTCGCAGCGTTCATGGATCTCGAGAACGGTCGTCTCGATGCGGTCATTGGCGATGAGATTGTCGGTCGCTACTACATGAGCAAACACCCCGAGGAAATTGAGGCACTTGATGTCGTCGTCGGACCCACGAGTGAGTTCGGCATCGCCTTTGCAAAGGACAACACGGTGCTGCGTGACGAAGTGCAGAAGGTTCTCGACGAGATGAAGGCGGACGGAACAATGGCGAAGATCTCAACCACGTGGTTCACGAAGGATATCACAAAATAAATAACGAAAGAAAGGCTGCCGTTTTGCGCGGCAGCCTTTTTTACTGCTAGGATGAAATCAATGGATAAAACACTGGATACCATACTGCTCATGCTCGAGGGCTCGACCATCACCCTCGAGATTTTCTGTGTCACCCTCGCACTCGCCCTCCCGCTCGGACTCTTTGCCGCGCTCGGGAGGCTTTCGCGTTTTCGGCTGCT
>ERZ772957.1996-NODE-1996-length-12255-cov-7.327295_pt1 | contig 12255 bp, 7 predicted proteins | sample MGYA00580682_ERZ772957 | MGnify/ENA primary metagenome ERZ772957 (study PRJEB29015, sample SAMEA2737921) | human oral metagenome | biome: human oral; feature: human-associated habitat; material: dental | place: China | collected 2025 ...
TTACGTTTGCGTCAAATTTATGCGTAAATACGCTAAAATAGCCCACCGGCGTCGGCAGCAAGCCGATATTATAAACTCGCAACCCGGCGAAATTTAGCCCGCTTACGAAATATCCAAAAAGCTCATCCGCGCTAAGACGGGCGTCGTATCCCACGCTAACGCGCTCAAGCCCCAGATTTGCGATATGTTTGCCAAGCGCGAAGCCGATCGCCTTTACGCTGCGCTCGTTTAGCTCTTCGCCCACGATACCGCGAATATCGTATTCTCTAAAGATATCTTCGATCATAAAATTCCTTTAAATTTAAATCGCGGTATTTTATAAAAACTTGCTTAATATTTATATTATAAATGATAAAATCGCCGCTAAAATTCCAAAGGATGGTTATGAAAAAATTTATTCTAGTAGCGATTTTAGCGGCTTTTGCTTGCGCGGGCGATTACGAGCTCGTAGGTAGCGTAAATACTTCGTTTAGAATTTTTGGCAAAGACGATCGCATCGAAGTTATCGCGGTTAAAGATCCTAAGATCGACGGCGTGACCTGCTACGTCTCTTACGCCAAAAAAGGCGGTGCCAAAGAGATCATCGGCGTGGAGGAGGACCGCTCCGAAGCCTCTGTGTCGTGCGTGCAGACAGCGCCTAAAATCATCATTAAAGAGGAGCTGAAAAAAGAGGATATTTTTGAAAAACGCAGCTCGTTGATCTTCAAAAAGACCCACGTAGTTAGGCTTTACGACGCGGTGCAGGACTCGATAATCTATTTGGTTTATTCAGACAAAGTGATCGACGGCTCGCCTAATAACTCGATCTCGGCGATCCCGTGCCACCAAGCCGTGGGCGACGTGTGTGAGCTCGCATATACCCAAGGCAAAAAACAATAAGAAGGAATTCCGCAAAGATAAAATTTTATCGCAGCGGAATTCTAAATTAGAAATTATACGATGCGATGGCGCACGAAATTTAATAGAATTCGCTAAATTTCACAGCATTTTACAAAATTTATCCGCGCCGTTAAATTCCTGCGCGAATGCCTAAGAAGAGAATTTTACCGCTTTATCAGAGCATCTTAACGTATATTTGAGCTACGCTAGTAGGCGTGCGCTTGCAAGTCGTAAAATGAAAAATTAAGCAATTTTTGCTAAAATCTCGCGATTTTGAAAACCCTCGTAAATCTAAAGGAAATCAATGAAGACATTTTTTAGTATGGAGTGCGCGTCAGTGATGCTACTGATTTTGGCGCTAGCCTGTGCAATCGCTACTTTTGTAGAGACCGCTTACGGTACGGAAGTAGCTTGGGCGATGGTTTATTCTACTGCATGGTTTGGCGCGCTGATGGTGCTTTTGGGAATAAATTTAACCTACAATATCTATCGCTACCGCATGATTAAGCTTCGCACGCTGCCTGCGCTAATCTTTCACGCAAGCTTTTTGTTTATGCTTGCTGGAGCGATTTTGACGAGATATCTCGGCTTTGAGGGCAATATCCATATAAGAGAGGGCAGCGAGAGCTCGATCGTAACGACTAAAGACGAGGTCGTTCAGCTTCTTACTTTAGGCAGTGACGGCGAGTTTATATCTGCTGACGAGAGCAAATTTTTAAACGGCGCAGGACGGATGAACTTCGATCTCAATCTAGACGTAGAGGGCAGGATCGCAAATTTAAAATTTAAAGAGCTCGTAGAACACGGCGAGCTAAAATGGGTGCAAGATCCGACCGGACAGGCTCCTGCGCGCGTGGAGCTATTATTTTCAAACAATGTCGGCAGCCAAAATGTCTCCTTGCAATCAGGCGAAAGCATGGATATAGGCGAGCTTAGTATCACTTTTAACGCAGAGCCTAAAAGTAAGAATTTCATCTACATAAAATCCAAAGACGGCAAATTCTATCTAAACTCAAGTCTTGATATAAACGCCACTAAAATGGCTGATATGAGCACTGCGCCGCTTAAGAGAAACGAGGATAATCCGCTAGGCAATCTCTTGCTTTACAGCTTTGACGGAATAAATTTCGCCCCCGTTAGCTTGCTTAGCTCCGCGGTCGAGAAATTTGTCCCGGTCGATGCGAATTTACCGGGCGAGCCCGGCGTAGTAGCTACGCTAAGCTTCGCGGGGCAGAGTCGCGAAATCTACGTGCCTAGGGATTCGCATGGCGCTAGCTACAAGGTGGGAGATAAGAATTTCATCGTAGCCTTGGCGCCAAAGATGCTTCATCTGCCTTTTAAAATCGCGCTTCGCGACTTTGTGATGGATCGCTATCCGGGTACCAATTCGCCCTCCGGATATAAAAGCGAAATCACGCTAAAAGACGGCAATTCGAGCTTTGATTATGATATTTTTATGAATCATGTGCTCGATTACGGCGGATACCGATTTTTCCAAAGCTCATACGACACGGATGAGCGTGGCACCGTGCTTTCGGTCAATAAAGACCCCGGCAAAGTTCCAACTTACATCGGTTATTTTTTGCTTTGCGCAGGGATGTTTTTTAACTTTTTCAACCGAGGCTCGCGCTTTTTCAAGCTCTCGCGCTTAATCAGCGAAAATACGCATCTTGCTCGAGAAAAAGATGTAAATTCTAAAAATTCCGCATCTAGCTCGGTGCCCGTAAGCTCTGCAGAAAGCTCCATATCAAAACGCGCCAAAAAATCGCGACGCGGCACTAAAGGCGCGGCATTGGCATTAGTAGGCGCGTTGGCTTTGAGTTTGGCCGCATTGTATCCTAGCGCAGCAAATGCCGAACAAAACTCCACGACTCAAAATTCTATTTCGCAAAATTCAGCGCCGCAAAGCCTGGCTAGCGTGCAAGATCCCGCTTCGCAAAATTCCACGCAGAATTCCGCCGTTGAAAATTCCAAGCAGAGCTCCGTTTCGCAAGAATCTGCAGCGGAACAAGACTCCGTCCCGCCGCATAATTTTTCTACTATGGGAGGCGAGCTAGCCGTGCCGAAATTTGATCCTAAATTTAGTGAGGATTTAGCAAGCCTCGTAATTCAGGGATTTGATGGGCGAATGGAGCCTTTTGATACAGTTTCTAGGGGGCTTTTAAATAAAATTTACCGTGCCGACAACTACAAGGCGCCAAATGGCGAAATTTTAAACCATAACGCCGCTGCGCTTTCGTTTATGCTAAATCAAAGCTACTGGAGGCGTGCGCCGATTATCAAGGTTAGCGAGCCGGAGCTTAAGAAAATTCTAGGTATGGACGAGAAGCAAAGCCACGCCAGTATGATGGATTTTTTTGAATTTAAGGGTGGCGAGAGCTACTACAAGCTTGATAAAATGGTCGAGGAGATCAACCGAAAGCCTTTGGGCAATCGCGGCGTGCTAGATAAAGAGATCATCAAGGTAAATGAGCGCGTAAACGTCTTTTACTCGGCGTTTATGGGGGATTATTTTAGAATTATTCCGGTTAAGAACGCTAAAAATAACGAGTGGCTTTCGCCGCTATATCTAGGCGATGCGCTGGATCAAAACGAATCTGCTGAAGTTAAAAAGATGATGGGAATATTCGTTTCGTCCGTGGTCTATGCCCAAGAAAGCGGGGATTGGACGAGCGCGGAAAAGATGCTAAGCTACGTCAAAAAATACCAAGCGCAAAACGGAGCAAATTTAATGCCTAGCGAGAGCGCGATAAAATATGAAATTTTATTTAATAAGGCTAAAATTTTTTCTCGCCTCTTTCCGATCTACACTGTCTCGGGATTTTTGCTTCTGATCTTTATTTTTTTGCGAATGATGAAGCCTGCTCTTCGCTTAGGCGGCGCGTTTAAGCTCGTTTATATCGTAAATATCGTCGCTTTTATCGCGCATACCGCGGGCCTTGCGCTACGCGGCTACGTCTCGGGGCACGCGCCGTGGAGCAACTCCTACGAATCGCTCATCTACATCGCGTGGGCGTTGTCGCTAAGCGGAATATTTTTCTCGCGCAAATCCGCTATTTCGCTGGCGCTAACGTCGATAATGGCGGGCATAACGCTGATGGTGGCACATCTTAGTGACATCGATCCGCAGATCACCAATCTCCAGCCGGTTCTAAAATCGCACTGGCTTACGATCCATGTCTCGGTAATCACCGCGAGCTACGGATTTTTAGGCCTTTGCATGCTGCTTGGAATTTTTACCCTCGTGATGTTTTTATTCGATAAGAAAAACCCAGAAATCGCGCGCAATATCGCAGAGGCCACGCACATTAACGAAATGTCGATGATCCTGGGCCTTTGCTTGCTGACGGTCGGCAACTTCCTAGGCGGCGTGTGGGCGAACGAAAGCTGGGGGCGCTACTGGGGCTGGGATCCGAAGGAGACCTGGGCGCTCATTACGATTTTTATCTACGCGGTGGTAGTGCATTTTAGATTTATGCCAAAGCTCAATAATCAATTCGCCTTTGCCGTAGCCTCGATGTTTGCGTATTTTAGCGTCATAATGACCTATTTTGGTGTAAATTTCTACCTAAGCGGCATGCACTCATACGCTAGCGGCGAGCGCATTCCAGTGCCTGGCTGGGCGTACGTGATGGTCGCTTCGATGATAGCTCTTGCGATCGCGGCGTATTTCCGCTCGGGCAAATCGGCTAGGCTTTAGATAGGTGGGGCCCAAATTTCAGAATAATAATTTTGAAATTTCGTCCTGATTTCGCAGCTTGCTGAAGCTTTAAGGATTTATGAAATTTATCTTTAAATTTTGGCTAGGCTTTAGGATCCCGTAGAATTTTATAGAATTTTATGGCTCACGATTGCGCTAAATTTTAAAATTTTGCATCGCGACAGAATTTTTTGATGCTTGAAATTTTAAGACGTCGTAAAATTTTAATGATTTGGAATTTGCACCGCTATGGGATTTTAATGTTTTAAATTTTACTTCTAGCGGAATTTTTTCATACGACGGAAGCGCGACGTAATTTAGAATTTTAAAATTTCAGCTAGCGCGCTAGTGCAAAATTCGCCCCGCCGCTGCCATAGCCGAGCAGTGAAATTTTAAGATTTGATTTTATAAATTCTATGCTCATCTTTAAATTTAAAATTTAAAATCTCGCGCTTTATGAAATTTTATTTATGGAGTCGAAATTTTAAAATTTTGCATGTCCTTGCCATAGCGAATTTCGCATGATAAAATTTTAAAATTTTAAATTCCGCGCCATGATAGAATATAATAGAATTTGAATTTATAAAATTTTAAACCGCGAAAACGCCTTGCTAGGCATTAAAATTATCTTAAAATATAATTTAGCTTGCAAGGTTAAGCTAAATTTCTGCTTACAATCATATTGATTTAATCTTTATTTGGCTAAAATTGACGCTTGTCAATTTCTTAATTTGAAAGGATAAAGATGTCTGATCTAAAACAAGATAGGCGAGGCTTTATCGGGCTTACTTTCGGCGCAGTTGCCGCTGTGGGTGGTGTTTTTGCGCTAGTGGGGATGAAGAAATCGTGGGATCCGCTACCTAGCGTGCGCGCTGCCGGCGTCACTACGGTAGATTTAAGTCCGATCAAAGAGGGCGAGCTTTATCAAACGCAATGGCGCAAAAAGCCGATTTTCGTGCTTAAAAAGACTGCCGATATGCCTAAAAACGATGCCCGTGACGTCGTCGTAGGGGATGCTAGATATACGCTTTGCATCGGCCTTTGCACCCATTTAGGCTGTATTCCTAGCTACAAGCCATCGACGCAACAATTCATCTGTGCATGTCATGGTGGGATTTTCGATGCTAACGGCGTAAACGTATTCGGTCCGCCGCCGCGTCCTATGGATATACCGCCCTTTAAAATCGACGGAACGAAACTCGTTTTAGGCGAAGAGGGCCCCGAATACCAAGCCCTAAAGCAGAAAGCATAGGAGGCGCAGATGGCACATATAAGAAAAGCTACGGGAGTTTGGGATTGGTTCGACCAAAGGCTCGCCGTAACGAAATTTTTCAAGGTGATGGTAAGCGAGTATTGGATTCCTAAAAATATCAGCTTCCTTTGGGCGATGGGCGTTATTTTGATGACGCTATTTATAGTTTTGTTCGTTAGTGGACTAATGCTCGTGATGTATTACAAACCGGATGTAAATTTAGCATTTGATAGCGTAAATTTCACGATTATGAAAGAGGTCGAATACGGCTGGCTATGGCGACATATCCACGCGGTATCGGCGTCGGTTGTATTTTTGATCTTATACATTCATACTTTAGTAGCTATTTATTACCGCTCGTATAAGCAAGGGCGAGAGATGATTTGGGTAAGCGGAATGCTGCTTTTCATTATTTTTTCGGCGGAGGCTTTTAGCGGCTATATGCTTCCATGGGGACAGATGAGCTACTGGGCAGCGATGGTTATTACGAATTTATTCGGTGGAATTCCCGTAGTTGGCGATGCAATAGTCGAATGGATTCGCGGCGATTATGCTGTTAGTGATCCAACACTAACGCGATTTTTTATGCTTCACGTCTGCTTACTGCCTCTCGTGGTGGTTGCGGTGCTGGCAGTACATTTTTATTCGCTTAGATTTCCGCATGTAAATAACCTAGACGGCGAGGAGATTGACTTTGAGCTCGAGGGCGAGAAGTATTTGGAAGGAAAAACTAGCGAAAGCAAGGTAATTCCGTTTTGGCCGGGCTTTTTGGCGAAGGATTTTTTCTACGTCAGTATCTTTATGATATTTTTCTTTTATCTGGTCGGCTTTCACTTCGATTTTGCGATGGATCCGATAAATTTCGAGCCTGCAAACAGCCTCAAAACCCCGACGCATATCTATCCGGAATGGTACTTCCTCTGGGAATATGAAATTCTGCGCGGATTTTACTTCGATGTAGGACCGCTTAAGGCCGCCGACATCGGGCTTATAGCCTTTGCCTTCGCTGGAGTTTCGCTGTTTTTTATCCCGTTATTTGATCGCAGCAGTGTAGTAGCACCCGCGCATAAAAACAAGGCGTTTTTCATCTGGTTCTGGGTTTTGGTAATCGACATGATCCTGCTTAGCCTTTTCGGCAAGCTCCCTGCAGACGGCGCGGAGCTTGGTATCGAAAATAAATACTGGGGCTTTGCTTTATCGATCATCTATATCGGATTGCTCGTCGTAGTGCTTCCGTTAATTACAATCGCAGAAAGAAAGAGGGTCTAGCCATGAAAGAGATAAGAACCCTAATCTTGGTGCTTTTTTGTGTGGGAATTTTATACTGGTTTATCGAGCCTTATGCTCATACTAAGCTTAGTCCGCACACCGATCCGGTAAATTACGATTTTGCAGCAGGCGATACGGCTTTAGCTGCGCATAACGTAGCCGCAGCAGAAAGCGCTTTGGCCGCAGCCGAAAAGGGCGGAGATGAGACGATGATAAAAAATTCTAAAAAAGCCCTAGCCAGCGCGAAAGAGCAACAAGACAAAACGGTGCTTTTTTGGGATGAGATAAATAAAATCGATCTTAGCAAAGGCGATGCCGTGCGTGGCGCCGAGACCTTTACAAATGCAGGCTGCACCGCATGTCATGGAGTAAAAAGTGCAAATATCCCCGCTCCTATGGACGCGGCAAGCGCTAGTGCCGCATACGGCGTAAATCCTCCGGATCTTAGCAGTGCAGGCTATCTATACACCGATAAATTCTTAGCTGCGCTCATCAAAGATCCGATCATGGCTCTTAAGCTAGATCAGAAATTTGGCGACGAAAAGCCTTTTCCGATGCCCGGGTTTTTCGGTGCAGGCGGCGATCTAAATCAAGAGATCGCCGATATCGTAGCCTATCTAAAATCGCTCGCTCCTAGCGAGGATAAGCTAATCGCCTCTGAGGCTGCTGCTAGCGGCATCAAGCAAGGCACAGAACTAGACGAAGCGCAGAAAAAATTCCTTTTAAGCAAGGCAGTTTTTGAGGATGCTTGTCTAAGATGCCACGACGTCAAATATGATAAGCTCTTTGCATCCAGCGACAAGGCTAGCTTGGCTGCGTATATGGGCTCGACGCCTCCTGATCTTTCGATGATGATCCGTTCCAAGGGCGCCAACTATCTACACGAGTTTATCAACGATACGCAAAAGAAGCTTCCAGGCACTTCGATGCCGCGCGTAGGCTTGAACGAAAACGCTGAAGCCAAGGTCGTGGAGTATCTGGCTGACGTAGGCGATAGCAAAAAATCGCAGCGTGAAGCTACAACCATAAATATTATGATCTATTTCTTGATCCTTTCTGTTTTTGCAGGTCTTTGGAAAAGCAAAATTTGGTCGAAACTTCACTAAAATTTTAGCAGTCGGAGCAAAATCCGACTGCCGTTTAAAATTCCGCCATATCCTAAATTCCATTAAATTTCATCTATCAAAAAGCTCTTGCAATTGAGAATTTAGCCGCTTTCGTGCTTTATGATAACCGCTTTTTTTATTACTTTTTAAGATTTTTCTACATATAATTGCCGCTCGATTTTGAAATTTAATGTATGAATTTAACTCAAGAAGGTTCAGATGAAATTTTTTAAATTTGCGGTTTTAGCTCTAATTTTTCCGCTTGCTATGCTTTTTGCGGATACGGATTATCGTGCGGAAGCAGCGACGATAAAAGAGAAATTTGCTCAAGCGATCAAGCTTTATGTTGATGGTAATAATTCTGAGGCTAGAAAGATAACTCAAGAGGCGTATTTTGGGCATTTTGAAAATCTAGAAGCCGGCATTCGCATAAATTTAGGACAGAAAAAATCCTACGATATGGAGAAGCAATTCGGCGATATTCGTAAAGCGATCAAAGCCGAAAAGCCTCTAAATGAGATCCAAGCTATGATCGATAATCTAAATCGCGAGATTGATGAGGTTCTGCCTGCGATCGAATCTGGTCATCGTCTCGTAGCCGAGTATCAAGACGGAGGCGACGGCAGCACTTCTGCGCCAGCCTCAGGCGGGAATTCCGCAGCATCCGGTACAACCTCGCCGTGGATGAGCGTCTATACGGAATTTAAAACTGAGCTGGATAATGCTAAAGCTGCGTTTGATAAAAAAGATACTGCTGCACTAAAAGCTGCGCTAAATCGCGCGAAATTTGATATCTACCGCAACGAACGCCTAGAAGAGGCGGTACGAAAATATGTCTCGTCTCAGACCGATCAATCAATTCAGCAAATCATCGGAAATCTCTTGCGCGAGGATGCGGATACAGACAAATCAAAATTTGACGAAGCGATAAACGCCCTAGATAATCTAGCATTAAAAGCTGTAAATGATCTGCCGCAAGAAAGCTACTCCATAGCGCCGCAGACTGCGTTAGCACAAAGCGATACTAGCGAGGATGAGGGCAAGGATTTTACGCCGATTGTGCAAAATATCAAAGACAAAATGGCTAAGGTTTTGCAGCTTTACGAGAGCGGCAAGGTTGATGACGCGATCGACGAGAGCGGTAATATCTACTTTGATGAATACGAAGAGAGCGGCATGGAGAATATCGTCGGTGCTAAAAATACTCAGCTTAAGCTAGACACCGAAGCAAGCTTTAATAAAATTTCGGCTCTTATGCGCGCGGGTGCTTCCAAAGAGCAGATCGTAGCGGCGCAAAACAAGCTATTTGATCAGCTTACCCAAAGCCTAGAGCTAACGAAGAAATCAAGCAATTGGGATCTATTTTTATACGCGTTTATCATCATCTTGCGCGAAGGATTTGAAGCGCTCATCATCGTAGCCGCGGTCATCGCTCTACTTATAAAATCCGGCAACTCAAAGCACCTAAATATCGTTTACAGCGCTCTTGGCGTAGCGGTTGTGCTAAGTATCGCTACGGCTTACGGGTTGAATTATATCTTCGGTAGTGAAAATGCAGGACAAACGCGCGAAGTGATGGAGGGCGCGGTGATGTTAATCGCCGTAGTTCTGCTATTTTATGTGGGCTTTTGGCTTCTTTCAAATGCAAGCTCCAAAAAGTGGAGTGCCTATATCCAAGGTCAAATTTCAAACAGCCTAAGCTCTGGCGATAGCAAGATGCTTTGGTGGACGGTATTTTTAGCGGTTTATCGCGAGGGCGCAGAGACGGTGCTATTTTATCTGGCACTACTTTTCGATGCCAAAAGTCCGGCAGCTACCAGCATGGTAGCAGCAGGCTTCGTAGCGGGTCTGGCGGCTCTTATCATAGTTTATATCGTCATCAAAAAATTCTCGCTTAAAATCGCTATCAAGCCGTTTTTTATCGCTACATCGGTCATCATATTTTATATGTCCGTCGTATTCGTAGGCAAGGGCGTGATGGAGCTAGTCGAGGGCAAGGTATTCGTGCCTACCGTTATTGATGGGCTTCCAACGATTACGTGGATCGGATTTTATCCTTACGTCCAGAGCCTCGTGCCGCAAGCGGTGATGATCGTACTTCTAATCGTAGGAATTTTAATCTTAAAAAATAAGCAAAAAAACAAATCTTAATAAGGAGAGAAAAGATGAAAAAGATTTTTTCAGGTATGTTGGCGCTAAGCCTAGCCTCTGTTATAGCAATGGCGGGAGAGCATCCGATCGGAGAGCCTATCGAGCAAAATGGAATGGAGATCGCCGCAGTTTATCTTCAGCCTATCGATATGGAGCCTAAAGGCATCGATCTAGCTCCTAGCAAGGCAGACATCCACCTTGAGGCGGATATCCACGCTATCAAAGGCAACGCAAACGGATTTGGCGAGGGCGAGTGGATCCCTTATCTAAAGATCGCTTATGTGCTTAAAAACCTAGACACCGGCAAGATCCAAAAGGGAAATTTCATGCCGATGGTAGCTAGCGACGGCCCTCACTACGGCGCCAATATCAAGATGGTAAACGGTGTAGGCAACTACGAGCTAACCTACAACATCGAAAATCCAAGCGCCAACGGATTCGGTCGCCACGCAGACAAAGCGACCGGCGTAGGCAAATGGTGGGAGCCGTTCTCGGTTAAATACACCTTCCAATACACTGGCGCTCCTAAAGAGTAAATCATAGCAAGCTCCGCCGAGTCGGTTTCGGCGGAGCTTAAGGGTGTTGGATTCTAACCGCGCTCTTTAAATTTAAGGCGGTCAAATTTAGCCCATTTAAATTTAGCCGCTACGCCGCAGCCAAAGCGCATCGTTTTTGCTTTAATGCGTTTAAGCTTACGAATCTTTTTAGCTGCGGCAAAATTTTAAAATTTCAAGAGAATTAGAATTTTAAAATTTAGCGCGCTGCAAGGGCGAGACAAAACCAAAACAAGAGCGAGGCGAATTTCTCTTTGCGGGCGGCTCTTGACGCTGCAAATTTTTTGCAAGCGGATTTGAAATTTTAAAATTTACAAAATGGCGTAGGTTTTAAAATTTTAAAATTTAAGCAATTATAGGCGATTTACGCGCATTAGGCTCGATGAGGATTTTTAATGACGATATTTTTTTATCACGTTAGCTTGGCTCTATTTCCGCTCGCGTTTTTAAGCGCGTATCTGGGCGGCAGACGCTTTATTAGCGCATCGTTTTTGCCGGCGCTTTTGGGAGCTGCATTCGGGGCGCTGTGCTTTAGCGCATTTGCGCGCTCGGCAAACGCCGATACGGGCAAGGTCGTATTTGATGCGCTCGCACTTTTAGCGCTGCTCGCGCTACTGCTTGCGTTTAAGTTTAAGCGATTATATCTCACCGCCTCCGTTCTTTTTGCTCTTGGTTGCGCGTATGGATTTGAATACCGCTTCATAGGGATGAATTTTAAAATTTTCTCCGGCGAGCTACTGGACAGCTTCAGCCTAACCAACCTCTTTATGGCGGTTTTAGGTGCGCTGGCGCTAATTTTATTCTATTTTATTTATCGCTCAGCTCTAGCGCGTGCGAGCAGGGGCGCAAAGCTAGCGTCATTCGCTCTTGCATGGGCGTTTGCCTTTATTGCTAAAATCGGCTTTTTAGGCCTTGATCTGCGCCAGGCGGATGCACCGAAAGCGCTAGCTGCGAAGGGCTTTGAAGGGCTTTCAAACGCGATCGGCTCGTCCGAATTTCTAAGCGTCATCGCTAAAATCATCCATTACAACAACTCCTATCTGACGCTAGCCCTTTGCCTTATAGCCGCGCTAATTGCGCTACTTACGGCATTTCGTGCGCCAAGTCGAGTGCCTCGCGAAGCGGACATTATAAAATTTAGAGAGGTTAAGGCGGGCAGATTCGCCATTTTTAGAGATTTTAGCCTGATCTTATCGCTTGGGGTTTTAATCAGCTTTTTGGGGCTTTATTATATCTTGGTCGCTTCAAAACCGCCTACGATCGATGAGCCTAAGATCATCGAGCCGCAAGGCGCGGAATTCATAATCGATGCAAGCATCGTAAAGGACGGCAAGCTGCACCGCT
>ERZ772957.1997-NODE-1997-length-12253-cov-10.393999_pt1 | contig 12253 bp, 14 predicted proteins | sample MGYA00580682_ERZ772957 | MGnify/ENA primary metagenome ERZ772957 (study PRJEB29015, sample SAMEA2737921) | human oral metagenome | biome: human oral; feature: human-associated habitat; material: dental | place: China | collected 2025 ...
CTACCACAGGAGGCTAACTTATTCTTTAATTTACAGACTTTTTGTCACACACTCGCTATCTCCAAGAAAACGTCCGCACCCCCCCACTCATAATATATGTGCTTTATTTCAAAAAAGTAATGGTTTTTGAAATAAGAGCTTTATCATCCACTGATTATTTCAAAAATGACCTGTTTTCTGAAATAAACTGCTTCATTAAACCAGTAAGAGCTGAGGCTTGACTTACTCCTAGTACATCACAAGTTTCTTTGAATTCCTCAACTAATTCCTTTTTTAACTTGTATGACTTATTGATTAGTCCTGCTTTCTTTTGATACTTTTCTGTTGCTTTTGTCTGAGCATTAGGGTTTCCTTTTGGCATGCTAGAAGCTCCTTTTCTAATTGTTTCTTTGAATTCTCAATAGCTACGAATGGACAGATAGTGATGATAAAACAACAATGTGGTTGATATGCTAGTTTACAAGGTTGTCAAACTAACTTCGATATTGTAACTCGGAAAATTGATTTCAATCCATGCACCCCATGCGGGACGCGACATACCAATCACCATATCCACTTACTTTTGCATCATAATTTCAATCCACGCGTCCCATGCGGGACGCGACCATCACGGACTAATTCCTGTAGTTCCACAAGGTGATTTCAATCCACGCGTCCCATGCGGGACGCGACAAGAGTAGCTTCGTTCGCGACAGGTCTTGCGAATAATTTCAATCCACGCGTCCCATGCGGGACGCGACAACGGCGGCGTTTTTGGCTTACCTAAAAAAGATTTATTTCAATCCACGCGTCCCATGCGGGACGCGACTTCTCTTGCGTGTCGTCAGCCTCTGGTTTTTGGAATTTCAATCCACGCGTCCCATGCGGGACGCGACAGTCACATATTAATGCATCCTCATCAACATTAATATTTCAATCCACGCGTCCCATGCGGGACGCGACTCAGCGTGATGCCGACTAGCACCATGCCGATGATATTTCAATCCACGCGTCCCATGCGGGACGCGACTTGTCCATCTGGCCAAGCTGATTCATGCACTCATTATTTCAATCCACGCGTCCCATGCGGGACGCGACCAATCGGGCTCTCAAAAAGTGCTGTTAGTATGTATATTTCAATCCACGCGTCCCATGCGGGACGCGACTATTATAAAAAAGAGGGATATAGAGAAATAGCAGTATTTCAATCCACGCGTCCCATGCGGGACGCGACCCAGCGGCAGCAGAGTGGCGATAAGGATAAGGTCGGCATTTCAATCCACGCGTCCCATGCGGGACGCGACGATGATATAATGCAAAACTCGGCAAAAAGTCACATTTCAATCCACGCGTCCCATGCGGGACGCGACTATTGCAGGACACGAGTATAGGGTAGATGGAGCATGATTTCAATCCACGCGTCCCATGCGGGACGCGACATTCCTGCTCTCTGACAGCCTCTTCAACATCGCATTTCAATCCACGCGTCCCATGCGGGACGCGACTCTTGTCGGAATATTTTGCAACTCCTATCCATTTTATTTCAATCCACGCGTCCCATGCGGGACGCGACACTTTTTATTCATATTAAAAAATATATCTTTTATTTCAATCCACGCGTCCCATGCGGGACGCGACTCTCTATTCTTTTCGTTTTCTTTTTCAATTATTTTTTATTTCAATCCACGCGTCCCATGCGGGACGCGACGCATATGTAAGAGTGGTGTGGTAGTCTCCAGGAAAATTTCAATCCACGCGTCCCATGCGGGACGCGACTTTGTCCGTTTTCCACCAACCTGTGTTCTCATCAAATTTCAATCCACGCGTCCCATGCGGGACGCGACTGCTGTAAGAGTGGTATTAATTAGATTGTTATCATTTCAATCCACGCGTCCCATGCGGGACGCGACCCATCACACTCCCACAACATGTATTTATCCCATGTTATTTCAATCCACGCGTCCCATGCGGGACGCGACTATGCTGGATGCCGACCATCTGAAGCTTCATCAGTTATTTCAATCCACGCGTCCCATGCGGGACGCGACGATTTTACCGTATTGTTTCTTCCTATATATAAGATTTCAATCCACGCGTCCCATGCGGGACGCGACATTTTCACTAACAGATATTCCTGTTTCATAACCATTTCAATCCACGCGTCCCATGCGGGACGCGACTCTTGCGCCATACTCAACTTTAAGAGGTGCAACCATTTCAATCCACGCGTCCCATGCGGGACGCGACGGTTAATGCAAATCTTACGCAAAGAGATGTAGCATTTCAATCCACGCGTCCCATGCGGGACGCGACGGAGGCACAACATGATCACACCTATACCTATAGATATTTCAATCCACGCGTCCCATGCGGGACGCGACAATAGGTGGGGACACCCATCGATTGAGTATAAGGATTTCAATCCACGCGTCCCATGCGGGACGCGACCTTATCAAATGTTGGGTTAAATATTCGTCTAGATTTCAATCCACGCGTCCCATGCGGGACGCGACGCTTGTTTACCAGCAATTCTCAATTCTAGCAACTTATATTTCAATCCACGCGTCCCATGCGGGACGCGACCGGCACAGGAGTTTAGCAACTTACCATATAGTTGAATTTCAATCCACGCGTCCCATGCGGGACGCGACCTGAATTTTGCATTGCTGATAAATCCTGCATATTTCAATCCACGCGTCCCATGCGGGACGCGACAGCGATATGCACAAATTTAAGTCGCTTTTTAAGACTTTTCTTGTGCTATCGCAACACAATTTTACGTTATTAGTTACAAAATCTGATTTTACAACTAATAAAACTATGTTTATTCTGTACAAATTAGGCGTCATTATTAAAACAGCTTCCAGTTCGCACTAATTAAGCAACATGTGATTAGAACAACAACACTCCTTCCGGATCATAGCTCTTTTTATTACCAAAGTGTTCTATCTTTGAAGCATAATTTTTTCCAATATTGTAAATCCTAATACTATCTTGCTCGCTATCAAAGATTTTTAAAAGTTTATCTTTAATAAACACGTATTGTGAATAATCTACATCACATTCAAAAACGGAATTTTGTACTCTCTGTCCATAATTGCAACAAATCTTTGCAATTTTATTTAGTCTTCGTTTTCCTTCTGCAGTTGTCGTACTTACATCATAGGTTATAAGAATTAACATAATAATACCTACTTCCAGAAAAATGGGGGATACATTTCCAAATCACCTCTTACAGATCGCGCTAAAAGCATCGCTTGAACGTGTGGCAATAAGCCCCAGTTAATTTCTGCTTCTAAAAAGGGATGTTTTAGCTTATCCTGCTTCTTCTTTTGCCACTCCGATAAGAATTTTTTTCGTCCGTCCTCTGTTAATAAAACGGCTCCACTCTCTTGCTCATAGAAGTCTTGTCCCGTAATTATTTTGTTATTGATCAAGGTTAATACAAATCTATCAGCATATACAGATCTCATTTCCTCCATCATATCAAGAGCCAAAGATTTCCTTCCAGGTCTATCAGCATGTAGAAATCCAACATAAGGATCGAGTCCGACTCCATGTAGTGCAGCAGCACAGTCATTTGCAAGGAGCGTATATGCAAATGAGAGTAATGCATTAACATTATCTACCGGCGGCCTACGATTTCTGAAATAGAATTTAAAATCATTCTTATTCTGTAAAATCAGATGATCGAAAACTCCAAAATATTCAGTTGCAGCAGTACCTTCAATGCCCAGTAATATATCTTTAGTGACTCCATCAGTTACATTTTTAATACTGCTTTTTAAATTGCTGGCAACGGTTTCTATGGATTCACAGTCAATCCTTAAGGCATAATCTCTACTAAATTTTAAGAGAAAATAGCGAGTATTGTATATTTTCCCATATAAAAACGATTTTGAAAAAGCAATAGCTTGTTCTTCGTTATCCGCCATTCGATATTGCTCTCTTCTCAGAAAAACATTTCCACTTGTGTTTGAGTTTGTACTCGCCAGATACCATCCTTGAGGAGAGAAAAATGACAACTGAATGTTATACTTTGCACACTTACCCATTAACGCAGGAGAGGCACCTTTGTAAGAAAAGCAAATTATATTTTCCAGAGTGTGCAATGGTATGCGATGTTTTTCATCAAAGTCTATCGATATCACTACATTCTCACCATCCAGTGACAGATAGGAATTCTCAGAAGTAACATATAATGTATTCAAAAGTTTTCTCATCTCAAAGTTCCTCAGAAATGTGTTGTTTAATATATGCACCAACATCCTGCGTACGCTTGTATAAAATACCCGGACAACATATATTTATTAATGAGCATTTTTTGCACTTAGCGGAGGGTTTAACCTTTGGTGTATGACCACGACTATAATACCCCCACATCTCTTCCAATGCAGAAATCGCAGTGTCCCTTAATTCATTTGTTATTGCAAAGGTTTCACGCCTTCTCGTTTCTCCATAAAACACAGCGCCTTCTTTGATGTCGCAAGCAAGCATGCCTTCAAGGCAGATAGCTTGTGTAGTTACCTGAATTCGATCACAATCTGAAATTTTACTGTGTCCTCTTTTATATTCCACTGGACGTATCCTTCGTAGTCCATTCATTTTCGAAATATTAACTCCGCTTTCATCAGGTAAAAATTCCACAGCATCACAGGTACCGGTAATTCTATATTTATCAGATTTCACTTGCAGGCCTCTAATAGTGATAACACCATTTCTGTTGTCACGAACCGTTCCGTCATGAACTCTGTTATGCATAACGCGTCCTTCAGCGGTCAATGAATTTTCATTCCACTGATTCTCTATATGAATTAACGCCCATTGCCTCTTACAGAACAGAAAGTGCTGTATACCGGAAATCATTAAATGTTCGTTAGATTCCATTTATCTCTTCAACTGCTAATCCTAGTAACTGATTAACTTGAATGCTATAGTCATCAATGCTTGCTGGAACATCTCTTTTTGAGGTTATTTCAACACTTCTATGCACATTAGCTGACGAATACTGTCCATCTTTACAATTGTGTTCAAACCAATACAGCTTGTAAACTTCCATTGAACCATCAGGTCTTGCAGATGACGAGTCATTAACGAATAATGTCTTTAGACAATCTTTTACAAGGTTTGCATCTTCTCGTGAAAATCCGGTTTTCTCTGCTAATTGCACATTTATGGATCCCTTTATTTTGTAAAGCCCAAATTTCACAAAATGTTTCATTCCCATGGTATCGGAGCCACGTTCTTTACCTTCTTTTTTTTCACCGCTCACACTTTTAGTAATCTGCTGTGAATAAACTTCGACGGGATCCATGCTCACAGCCTGATGGATTGAAACCGGTCCTCTGACACCCACAGAAGCGCAACCAAAGCCCTTAAACGCAAATACCTGTCCAAAGCTTCTTACATCAGTCCATTTTTCACAAGCTTGCTTATAAAACTCATCATAATCTTTTATTTTTTCTAGATCTTTTGCACGCTCCTTTAAACTTCCAGCTCCATCATCACATCTCTCGTCTGATTGTACAAATACACATTCTCCCATATCTTGCATTCTGTTTCTTATTTTTCTTTTTATGCACACATCTGAAATCTCACCATATCCATTGTAATCAGTACGAGGTCTGTTTCCGTTCAGCGGATCACCATTGGAGTTGGCGTTATTAACTGTGATAAGTGCAACAAAATCGATTTTATTTTCCAATTTACTCATTATTCAGCCTCCTTAATTTCTTTATCTTTAGCGTGTTTTTTGTACATATAATTCTTTTGCAGATAATAACCTACAATGTATAATTCACTCAATGGCTTCCCATACTCACTGGCTGGATATGTTGATATTTCTTCCATAATTTGTCCAATTAACTTTTCATACATAACACGAGAACCTTGATTGAGTTTTGGATAGTATGCATTTTTTAATTGCTCCATAATTAGTTTAAATGCATACACAGGTCTCTTTACAAAAACCGATTGAAGACGAATTGCATTAGTTTCTCTTTTTTCATTGGCATCATAAGTATCTCTTTCAATTTTTTCCAATACTGCCAAAAGTCTGCCGAATTGATAACTTCGATCTTTAAAATTTTCATCAAGCGCCATAGAAACCTCCTTATTATGATGATCTTTCCAGTATTTTCTAATAACTGCGCAAGTTGTAAATAATATGTCTCTCCTATTATTTTTATTGAATGCTTGCATATTATTTGACTTATTCACTAAACCCGTCATTATATCTAGAGGAAAACGGGTCTCATCTAACCTGCAAACAATCAATCTCTGCAACACCTGACCCTCTATTCGGGAATCTATTTCCATTTTGGCATTATCATCATTCCCTCGTTGTGTCCCATAAGACAATATTGTTATTTTGTTGAGTGACGGTGATGCTATGTTGCCTGTATAGGTTATCCAGCAGCATGTTTCGTACCATTCACTCAATCGGTTTAAATAATGATCTCCCATTATCTCTTTATAGTACAACAAAGATAATCGTCCACTTGTTGCCGCCTCAAATATTGCTATAACTGCCTTTTCATCTACTCCTCTCAGTGATTGATATGAGTACAGGAATTTCATTAATTTACGATTATACTCACTCATTTCGAAGGTTTCTTCATCCTTAAATCCAAATGATAAATTGATAGCAGGAACTTCGATACCATGAGGAGTCCAGCATACGAAAGTCTTTTCACCAATTAATACGCCTTGATTAGCCACAATCCATTTCAGTGCGTTATGAGTCTTTTGAGATGAAATATAACCCAATACCATTGCATCGTCTGATTTAAGGAAACGACCTCTATATGTAAAGTTAGCATTATCATTAGCTGAAATGAGTTTTGCATTTCCAAATTTAGGAACAACTCCTTTCAGATGTTGTTTTGCTACACTCTCTACATTTCCTGATGCATAGCTTATCTCTGATTTAGAATTACAGCAGATTACATTCACATAATAGTCTGAATATTTATTGAAAAGGTTAATATCTTTCCAAACTGGCCCACTGTCATCTCCAAGCCCAAGAACAACCCAACATACCATATCTTTAACATTCGATATATCTCCATTGTTATCATATTGTAAAAGACCGGAATTATCTAAATCATCAATGACAGTACCAGTTTTAACATATTTCAACACTGCTTCAGCTTTAGGATGTGAATATCCTGAGTCGCACCACTTCTCTAATTGTTCAAGATACATGTTATTCTTATCAGGATAGAGATTTGTAATATATTGTACCTGATCGCATAATGCATGTGCTCTTATACCACTTGATCGTCCCGCAGACTCTTCTGATACAGGAATTATAATCTTTTCATCACATTTACTTGCAGTTACGAAACAACCTTCCTCATCAATGGTTATTGATATTTGGCCTTTAGCTACGATATGTGAAATTGGAGCTAGCGGTTCTTTGCCCACGTTATATACTCCAACGGATTGATTTTGATCCATGAAGTCGTATGTTTCGATTGCTCGTTGCAAAAGGCTCATTCTTTCACCTCCTCAAATTCTCCAAGTCCGCTAAAATTCATCGCATCTGTTCCGAATGACTTCATTTGAGCTTCTTTCACCGTTCTGTACAATTTACATTGGTCAGGTCTTATAAATTCTATAATTCCATTCCTCATAACGGGAACCCAAAGGTTAATTGTCATCTTGCCTCTTGTCTCCGGAGAGTATGCTTCATCCGCATAGGTAATTCCATGATACATAGTTCCGAAAGCAAGCTCCGATAAGTTATCGTAATACCCTTCATCATCACCAAATTTCTTTGGTTCTACGTACCCTTGACACTCCCTTGTTCCCAGATAAATATCTCTACGTCCTCCTTTATCAATCATTCTTTTTGCTATTTGATGATGCTTGTTCTCATTCCTGTCCTTATTTAATTCAGGTCTATTCTCATTCCATTCAAAATGGGCTTGTACCTGATATCTGCAGTTTTTCAGATAAGTATAATATGATAGATCGTTCCCTCCATTGTATTTTATAGGTCTTATACCCTTAACCTCCGTTTGTATCTGATTCATTACCCGCACTTTATCTATATACCAGATAAATGTCGGTTTCCAATACACCGAGGATAAAATACCTTTAATGGCTTCATAAGTTGGAATTTGATAGCTGCACTTTTCTCCTCCGACTCTCATAACAGGGTCGGAAAACAACGCATAGTCTCCATACACCTCAAACTCTACAATATTAGGATATCGCATTCTGCATCACCTCCGTTTTCGTATACTCCTAACGTATCATCGTAATATTTTTTTTCTAGCGCATATATACCACTATTTACTATTTCATATATCGCTTTACTATTATACAATCTATCAAACTGATATTTAAATAGCGAAACCGTATAGCTCTTTGCCTCATTTACCAATGACTTTTTATATTCATAGTCAAATTGTGATTTTTCACCGCATAGTTCGGTAATTATATCTATTCCTTCCCCATACGGTACAATCACCGAAAAAGTTTCACCATCAATAACTTCAAACACTTTTCCTGCGGTCGCAAACGCTTGCCTTAATGCATATTTATTGTTACCGTGACCAAACCCCATCGACAGTAATTCAAAGAGACTTTTGTTTAACTTTTTAACGTAATAATCCATCTTATTTTTACGCATATAGGCATCACTGAACAGCCTCTCATAATAAAAATTTATAGAGCAATCAGCTCCTAAATCGTTTTCATATTTATTCGTATTATTTTTGTAATTAACAAGTAATTCCTGTGTTGCCATTTTTGCTTGTTCTATTTCTTCAAGGTAATCAAGATTCTCATCAGCACAATTAATTACATATACATCTTTGGGAGCAGTACTCTCTCCATTTCTGTTACACCTTCCCGCTGCTTGAACAATGTTGTCCATTCCTGCTTGAAATCGAACAACCGAATCAAATGACATGTCAACACCAGCTTCAATCACCTGAGTTGATATGCACACAATATACTGACCTTTTTCTAAAGCACTTTTCATTTCACCGATTACTTTAACCCTATGTGCCATGCACATTGCAGATGATAAATGAAAGGTGATAAAACCAGAGATTTCCTTGCAGGCTAAGCTTAATTGTTGCGCTTCACTTTTCTTATTGCAGACTACAAGCAAACTTCTATTATTGCCTGTAAGTTTACATATTAACTTATTTATTTCACTGAACTTATAATTTCCTTTGTCGACTATATTTGTGCGCTTGAACACGTCCTTTACCCTTTGTTCAATATCCGATGGAATTATTTTTTCATCTTTTATATGCGCAGCATGATCTACCTCATGTAAACATGGTTGTGTTGCAGAGCAAAGCAAAATCGTTGCACTACATATTTCCGATAAAAAGTTTAAAGCCAAGTTAAACGATGTGAGCATTCTTTTGGGTACTGTCTGAACCTCATCAATTATGATTACACTATTGCAGAGTGATTTAAATCGTCTTACACAAGATAATCTACCATCAAAAAGCGTATTCAAAAACTGAACCAGTGTGGTTACTATTATTGGAGCATCCCAAGTTTCTGCCAACAAGTCGTTCATGTCTAACTCGTCATCCTCTTCTTCTCCGGAATTAACAAGGTTAGAATGGTGAACTAAGACCTCTTTCTCAAATGCCTTTCCAACCGCTCTCTTTATTTCCTCGCTATTTTGATCCAGAATGCTAATTAATGGAGCAATATAAAAAATTCTCTTTTTTTCAAATTTGATTGCGTTTTCTAATGCAAACCTCATACCTGATAAAGTCTTCCCCGCACCTGTAGGTAGATTTAACCGATATATCCCGCTCTCATATTTTGAGCCAGCCTTGTAACACAGTTCCGACAACGTCCTCCTGGCTTTACCAATTTCATTATCTGAATTCTTGCTATTAAGAAAAAGTTCTAGTGACTTAAGCATTGTTTCCCAATTTTGAGGTGAAAAACTATTCATTCCCTGAAACTTATCACCGTTCATAAATTCGGCGGTATCTCGCCTATCCCCTTCAACAATTGAAGACAATATCAACCTTGCAAGCAAGCCTATATAGAACATTAATTCTTCATTACTTTTTTTAACTTCTGCACACTCTCTTATTTTTCTATAGATCTCATTAAGCTCAGAACTTGCAGATTGGAAAAGCTTATCTACCTCATCGTCAGACGCACAACTAGAATTAAAGTTTTTTATTGACGCCTCTTCATACTGAGGTTGATGATCCGTCCTATGGTCAAATCCATTTTTCTTATCATCTATATCTACAATATCAAACATTTTATGGTGACTGCCTATAGCATAAGCCACCAACTCCGCACTCAGATTATTACATGCCGTTGGTTTATTGTTTGAATGGAATTTCTTGAGTATATAGTATACGCCAGAAAAAGAATGTATAACTTCCCCTTTTCGTACAGATTCTCCTTTTGCACTTTTTTTAATATATTCAGAAAATTCCTCTGTGAATTTCCCACAATCATGGAGCAATCCTGCAAGGTACCCTGTATTCTCAAGATCAACGGTCTTTAAGCATTCCTTCGCATAATTAGCAACATTTCTTGAATGTTGCTCGCAAGATTGTACTCTATTCTCACTATTTACATGAGCTATAAACTTCATTTTTTACTCCATTTATTCAAACTTAATGACCGATAATCTTCATTCAAGTTTAATTAAACATTCAAATTGCATTGAATTTTCTTTTCTTTTGTAATTTCTTTTTAAATCTACTTCTTAAATGTCAAAATTTAGTTGCTTATTAATAACATGCTTATAGTAGTATTTAATATTAATCAATGCTACATTATTTCGATCCAACAGACACTGTAAATCATTAACTTATATTGTAAATTTATCATATAAATATTCATAATCCAATTAAGTTAGATGTATTTTATATATACAACGCACCTCAATACGACAATTCATTCAAGAATGAAGCTCTCGAACTTTCAGACTAGATTGGTGTAAGAAAGGTTGCAGAGCAGCTTGGCATTCCATACTGCACACTTACTGATTGGAGATATATCCGAAAGCATAAAGTGCCTCATATTTTGTAGGCAGTGGTTACAAACACAAACCTTTCGACGAAAAAGAGAGTCGGATACAGGAGCTTAAAGCCGAACTGCGTGAAACCAAGCGAGCAAATGAGATACTCAAGGATGCCCTCGGTTTTTTCGCAAAAAACCGAAAGAAGCAAAAGCGCATCATCGCCATGAATTCATACACTCCAGAGAAGGCATATTGCCTGCAAAATCTATGTGTCATTTACTGGAAGTGAGTTGGTCAGGCTACTCCAGGTATCTTAAGAATCTTGGTAAGCCTGATAAGGATGCGGTTCTTTCGGCAGCTATAAAGTCCATCATTGATGAGTCTATATTCAATGACAACTATGGAGTTCCCTGTATGCATATGGCTCTTGCGCAAAGAGGGCAAAGGTAGGTATATGCAAGCTCAGTCGGATCATGCTGGAAATGGGACTAATCCGTGAACGAAAGCGTAGATCTAATGATCTGACCAAAGCTACAACCGAGATTCAGGATAAGGAAAACCTGATCCGACAGGACTTATCCTCAGATAAGCCATATACCAAGCTACTTACAGATATATCTCAGATCCAATGCATCGATGGGAAGCTGTACATTTCACCGATTATCGACTGCTTTAAGGGGAGATCCTATCGCTCATCATGCGTGATAACATGAAGAAATAATTATGTATAGACATTCTTAAAGCTGCACGGATTAGATGCCTAATCCATGGGAGGTGACCCTACATTCAGACAGAGGCAACCAATGTACAAGCGACGGGTTCAGAGTTATACTTGCAGCAAATAACCTGCAACAAAGTCTGAGTGGCATTGATCACGGTTATGACAATGCCAAAATGGAGAGCTTCTTCGCTACTTTGAAGAAAGAACTCCTATATCGTATCCCTACATACAGAATGAAGTTGTCAGAAGTAAAGTCCTGGATCTTCAAATATGTATTCACCTATTACAATACGGAACGAATATATACGTCTAATCCGAGCGAGCTTCCTCCGGCAGAATATATAAGGATGCTGCTCGACGAAACCCTAGCGGCTTAAATCAATTTTGGGTGTTTAGAGACTGCACTTTTCTTGACATCTCACGACTAGGTAGAGGACTTCGAAACTTTAAACACATGAGAAATAGATTTCTTTTTGCTACTAGCAAGAATCCAATTTACAAAGGTCAACGAGCCAATAACTGATGAGCCACAGGTTGTGCAGAAGAGACAAAAGGATATCTCGGAAATAGATCAGAAG
>ERZ772957.1999-NODE-1999-length-12241-cov-15.850402_pt1 | contig 12241 bp, 11 predicted proteins | sample MGYA00580682_ERZ772957 | MGnify/ENA primary metagenome ERZ772957 (study PRJEB29015, sample SAMEA2737921) | human oral metagenome | biome: human oral; feature: human-associated habitat; material: dental | place: China | collected 2025 ...
GGCGGCAGCCGGCGCGCCGGTAGCAAGTGCCGTAACTATTCCCGAAGGCTTTGATGTGGTCTCTGAGGCGATTCGCCAAGCCCTGGCCGATGGGGCCCGCGTGATTCTCACCGCTGGTGGAACCGGGCTCAAACCCCGAAACCGCACGCCAGAGGCGGCCCTGGAATTTATCGACACCCGACTAGAAGGCCTCGAACGCCACATTTTGGTCCAGGGCCTGCAATCCACCAAGCTCGCCGGCCTTTCCCGCGGCTATGTCGGCCTCACCAGCCGAAACGCCGACGCCGCCCTCATTATCAACGCCCCCAGCTCTGTCGGCGGAGTCACCGACGTCCTGGACGTCATCTGCCCCCTCTTGGATAACATATGGGAAAGCCTGGCTCGATAGGTTTTACTCCGATTGCGTAAAATTAGCAAAGAGGTTTTAGCTATTAACCGCCGGCGAAGGGCGGCAACACATCCACCCGCTCGGCCGCACCAATCGCGGCATCCATATCGGCGTGCCGGCCATCCACCAAAAAACTACACCGGGACAACACCTGGGCCAACGACAACCCCGAATCCGTCGTGCCTGCGCCCGGTAGGTGGCCCAACTCGTCGACAAGCTCGGCAAGCGTCGCGGCCGTAGTGGTAATGCGTTCGTGCGCCAACCCGCGGGCCGCCCGTGCCGCAGCGAAATAATGAATATCCATGGCACTTATTATGCACCACCATATGCGCAACCTTGGTGTATAACTAATCTTCGCACCAACCACTCACAACTGAAGAAAGACAACCATCATGGGCAAACACGACCACCCCGCCGACCACAACGACTACGACGACTACCACAACCAGGCCGCCGCGCCGCGCCGGGGGCTGGTCATCGTGGCATCCACCCGCGCGGCCCAAGGCGTCTACGAAGACGAGTCAGGAAAAACGCTGGCCACATGGCTGACCAGCCGGGGCTTCGACACCCCGGAACCCGTGATCGTGGCGGACGCCGATATCCCCAACCATTTCGCACAACTGTTCGGTGATATTGCGTCGTTACCGCAGGTTGTGCTCACCACCGGCGGCACGGGCCTCAGCGACGACGATAGAACCGTGGACGAACTCGCCAAATACCTCACCAAGCAATTACCCGGCATCGCCATGCAATTCTGGCAGACCGGGCTGCACGCCACCCCGCTCGCCGTGTGCTCCCGGGCCATTGCCGGCACGGTGGGGCGCACGTTTGTGATGGCGCTGCCCGGTTCCGTGTCCGCCTGTCGGGACGGCATTAAAGTGCTCGACCCCATCATTGATTCGCTCGTTGGAATGCTGGAAGGAACCCATGTCCATTAACGCATCACCGGACCCCGACTACGTTGCCGCCCACACTGGTGTGGTCATCGACGCCATCATTACCGAAACACCCCTCGAAGACCTGGTGGCATCGGCCCGGCCTCAGGTCGGCACCGATGCCATGGGGGCGGTCGTCACCTTCGATGGGGTAGTGCGCAACCATGATGGTGGCCAGCAGGTGCGTCGCCTTACCTACACCGCGCACCCCACCGCGGCCGACGCTATTCGGGAGGCCGCAATGAAAATAATTCGAAAACACGAGCGAGCTAGGGTGTGGGTTGCGCACCGGGTGGGGCCGCTGGCCATTGGGGACGTTGCCTTTGTCGTGATTGCCGCCGCCGCCCACCGCCAGGATGCCTTCGCCGCCGCTGCGGACCTGGCCGACCTAGTGAAAGCCACCGTGCCGCTGTGGAAAGAGCAGGAGTTAACGGATGGCAGCATCCAGTGGGTGGGTGTGGATTAAATGCCGACCTCGCACGGGAATGCCCGGTATGCTCGCCAGCTCAGCCTCCCCGGTTTCGGGCCGGAACAGCAGCAACGGCTTGCCGACGCGCACGTGTGCTGTGTCGGCGCCGGCGGCCTGGGCTCCCCGGCCCTGCTCTACCTGGCCGCCGCCGGGGTGGGCGCCATCACCATCATCGACGACGACACCGTGGACGTGAGTAACCTGCATCGCCAAGTCATTCACACCACCAGCCAGGTGGGCCGCCCCAAGGTGGAATCCGCCCGCGAGGTGCTGGCCGACCTGAACCCCGAGGTGCGCATTCTTACCCACAATGGCCGGCTCACCTGGGAGGAATCCGAACGTCTGTTCGCTGGTGTGGATGTGGTGGTTGATGGCACCGACACCACTGACATTCGCTACGTGATCTCTGCTCGCTGCGCCCGGCTGGGGATTCCTCACGTGTGGGCGTCTATCCTCGGATACGAGGCGCAACTCTCCGTGTTTCACGCAGGTCATGGGCCCATCTATGAGGATGCGTTCCCCACTCCGCCGCTTCCCGGCGCCGTGCCGTCCTGCGCCCATGCCGGGGTGCTTGGGCCCATCGTGGGGGTGGTGGGCAGTGCCATGGCCATGGAAACCCTGAAACTCATCGCCGGCATCGGCGACCCCCTGCGCGGCACCATCGGCTATTATGATGGGCTTTCCGGCAGGTGGGAGTACATTCCCCTCGTTGCCGACCCCGATGTTGCCGCCCGTGTCGCCGCCGAACCGCCCCGCCACAGCCTGCGGGTGCCCACCACCGATACGCCCACCGGGGTGCTTATCGACGTGCGGGAGGCGGATGAATACCGGCGCGGTACTCTGCCGGGGGCGATCAATGTTCCCCTTTCGGACCTGGAGGCCGGCTGCACGGCCGGGGTTCCCGACGGGGCGGTCCTCTTCTGCCAGTCCGGGGTGCGGTCCCAGCGCGCGTGGAGCATTCTCACCGATGCCGGCGTCACCGGGCTATTGAGTCTCGCCGGCGGGTACGATCGGCACGGCCGGGGGTAGGTTTTGGAGCTCCTCGGGGGTGTCATAGTCCCGCTCAACTCCGCCTGTGGGGGTGATGGTGACGATGTTTGCCCCCCGCAGGAGTCGCTTCAGCGGCGCCTTGGTGAAATCGCCCACCCGTGCTAATGCCGCCTGGAGGGCGGCGAGCCGCCACAACACCCCCAGGGGCTGAACATAGCCGTCTGCCAGCACTGTCACCGCATCCGCCTGTGGGCCGGCCTGCCGGAGGGCGTCGGCAAGCTGCGGAATGAGGAGCGGCGAATCCGGGGCATCCACCGCCAGCACCGCCACCAGCGAGACTGTGGGATGAGTGTGCGCAATCCACGCAACACCGGCGGCCACACCCGCCACCGGGCCCGAATGCGGCGGGTCCTCGCACACCACCGGGCAGGAAACCCCCAGCACGGCCGGGCTGACCACCACTGGCAGGACCCGCGGGGGCAGTTGGCGCAGCAGCCGGTCAATCAGGCGCTCCCCATGCGCCACCACCTGCGCCTTGTCGCGGCCCATGCGGGTGCTCCGGCCGCCCGCCAACACGATGGCTGCAAGTTTCGGTGCCTTCTCCATTGGTTAGGGCAGCTCCCGGGACCAGTCGCCCGACCGGCCCCCTGATTTCGCCGTGATGCCGCAGCGGCGAATCACCGCCGACCGGTCCACCCCCTTGACCATGTCGATGACCGTCAGCGCGGCCACCGTCACCGCGGTCAGCGCCTCCATCTCCACGCCGGTGCGATCCGCCGTGGTGACCGTGGCGCTAATGGCCACATGGTCCTCGCAAATCTCCAGGTCAACCTGGCAGCCGTGCACCCCAATGGTGTGCGCCAATGGCAGCAGGTCCGGCACCTTTTTTGCCGCGGCAATGCCCGCCACCCGGGCCACCGCCAACACGTCCCCCTTGGGGACCGTCCCATCCCGGAGCGCGGCCAACACCTGGGGGGAACACGCCACCTCCCCGCGGGCGGTTGCCGTGCGCACCGTGGGCTGCTTCGCCGACACATCCACCATGTGGGCGGCACCAGATTCGGTCAAATGCGTAAACTTCATGAGCTAAACCTTCAACAATATTACGGGTACCAGGTCGCCAGGCTGGGTTTTCCCATGGTCTTGTGGCAGGTGAATGATGGCGGAAATCCCCACCAGCGACGCGACAAAATGCGACCCCATGCCGCCGGGAATGACCGGGTGCACATCACCCTCCGTCCAATCGATTGCGCAGGGAATGAACAGGTCCCGACCCTTGGGTGCTTTAATGTGGTCGTGGGAGGGCAGCATGAGCCGAGCCTGCTGCGCCGCTGCCTGCGGGGGAATGCCCGACAGCACCCGGACCAGCGGCATGACAAAAAGGTAGAAACACACGAACGAACTCACCGGGTTTCCCGGCAGGCAGATCACTGGTGTGTCATTTACCCGGCCCAGGCCCTGTGGTTTCCCCGGCTGGATTTGCACCGGCCCAAACCACATGTCCGTCGCCCCTGCGGCGGCGGGTTTCGTCAATGCCTCCTTCACCACGTCGAACGCGCCCGCCGACACCCCACCCGACGTCACCACCAGATCGCATTCCCGGCTCAACGCGTCAAGCTGCTTGCGGAACGTGGCCGCATCATCGTCCACCACCACCGACCGGACCTTCGCAACCCCTTGCTCCCGCAGCAGCTCCACCAGCATCGGCCGGTTTGAATCCGGGATCGTTCCCGGGCGCAGTTGATCCACCGAATCGACCGACGCTACCAGCTCGTCACCCGCGGAAATCACCGCGACCGTCGGCCGATCATAGGCCGCCACCGAGGTCACTCCGGTGGACAGCAGGGAAGCGATCACCCCCGCGTCGATCACTGTCCCGGCGTGGGCAATGACGTCGCCCACCTGACAATTCTCCCCCTGGTGTCGAATATGTGTGCGATCATGGTGTGCGGTGGTCACCACGACCTTATCCGGCAAGGCCACCGCGCCGGCCGGAACATTGGTGTCCTCCACCGGCACCACCATGAGCCCCTCCGTGTCCACCGGCGTGGGGGCGCCCGTCATGATGCGCACCGCAGTCCCCGGCGCCACATCAACCGGGGTCTGACCTGCGGGAATGTCCCCACTGACCGGCAACTCCCACGGGCCGCCACCCGCCGGCAGGTCGGCCGCCCGCACTAAAAACCCGTCCATGGCCGAGTTGGAAAACGGCGGTACCGGCAGATTTGCCCGGGCATCCTCGGTAAGAACCAGCCCCGCCGACTCCTCGGTTGCCACGGTCCGGGTGGTGGTGGGCTTCCCTACTGCAAGCACTGCCGCCAGGTGGTCGGATAAACTCCGAAACGGAACACCATGATGGTCGCACGAATGATCCTGTGCCATAAAATCTCCCTATAACATATGGTGTGGGGTGGTTGTGGGTGCTCCAACCACCGGGTTGATGATTGTTCTTTTTTGATGTTAGCCACCGATGGCGGACATGGTGCGACTCGGCTGCACAAACCGCGGATCATTAATACCATGACCAGCCTTTTTCCGCCACATTGCGCGCACCCAAGATGCCGCAAGCTCCGCATCCGTCGCCCCCGCGCGCATCATGTCCCGCAGCGACGTCTCCTCATGCGAAAACAAGCAGCTCCGAATCATCCCATCCGTGGTGAGCCGGGTACGATCGCAATCCCCACAGAACGGGTGCGTGACCGCGGCAATTACCCCAATCTGCCCACTCACCGGCCCGGATGCGGTAGTCCCGGTCACATCCCACAGTTGGGCCGGTGCCGCCCCCCGCGGCTTCGACGACGCAACCAGCGTAAACCGGTCCCGGAGTTGGCGAATAATGTCCTCGGCGGTGACCAATTTCTTCCGATCCCAACTATCCCGTGGCCCCAACGGCATGTGCTCAATAAACCGCAGTTGCAGCCCCCTGTCGAGACAATATTCGGCCAGCGGAAGAATGGCGGTTTCGTTCACGCCAGGCATAATGACCGCGTTGATTTTCACCGGTGTCAACCCGGCAGCAAGGGCAGCGTCGATGCCGGCCAGCACATCACGGTGCCGATCCCGCCGGGTGAGGGCGGCATACTGGTCGGCGTCGAGAGTATCAAGGGAAATATTGACCCGGTGCAGCCCGGCCGCCTTCAATTTGGCGGCGCGTTTATCCAGGCCCAAACCATTCGTGGTCAGCGCGGTTGTCACAGGCTCACCCGTGTCGGCGGTGAGCGCGGCGGTAGCGGCAATAATGGATTCCAGACCCCGCCGGAGCAGTGGCTCCCCACCGGTGAACCGCACCTGCCGGATACCAAGCATGGTCACCGCAAGGGTGATGAGTCGAATCGTTTCGTCGTCGTCAAGCGTGTCGGGGCGGGGAATCCATTCCAGGCCGTCGGCAGGCATGCAATAAGTGCAGCGAAGATTACATCGGTCAGTGAGCGATACCCTGAGGTCCCGGGCGACCCGGCCGAAAGTATCCTGAAGCCGCCACACCCCAAGATCATCGCGTTGTTCTTCAAAAAATTCGGTGGGTGCGGTCCGTAACGTAGGAAATGGAAGTCGACTGCGCATAATACCTAAACATTAACGAATTGAAGGGCTTGTCGACGATTCTACGTCGACTGCCCCGGCCCCACCAGCGCAATCACCGAATACTCACCATTTGCTAAATGCTGACGCAAATCAATCTTGTCGAACTTACCCACCGACGTTTTATCAATCGAATCCACAAACGTCCAATACTCCGGCAGCATCCACGACGGAAAACTCTCTCGCAAATGATCCCGCAACTGTTCCGCCGTGTCTCGATCACGCGGCACACCATCCGCCACCACCGTCACCGCCAATGGCCGCTCACCCCATTTCTTATCGGGGTAACCAATAACCGCGCACTCCACTACCGGCTTCGCCGCCATGATCTCATTCTCCAGCAACGCCGAATAAATCCACTCCCCACCAGACCGAATCACATCCCGGGCCCGATCATGAATCGTCAAATACCCATCCGCCGACACCGAACCCACATCCCCAGTGTGCAGCCACCCATCCGCCGTAAAATGCTCCTCAATAACCTCCTCATCATTAATCTCTGCCCCCCGAAACACCGCGGCCGCGCCCGCACCATCCTGCGCCGGCGAATGATAATACGACCCGGTTACCCAATTACCCCGCACCTGGATTTCCCCCTGGTTCCGGTCCGACTGCGCCACAATCTCCCCATCATTGACCACCCGATACTCTATCGACGCCGGAAACCGGCCCTGGCTAATCTGGTACGCCCGGCGCGTCTTCCCCGAAACCCCCGCTGGGGGGCGCGCCACCGTGCCCACCGCGGACGTCTCCGTCATGCCCCACACGTGCACAATATCCACACCATAACGCTCCTCCCATAACTTCATGAGAATCGGCGGCACTGCCGAACCACCTGAAAAAATCTCCTGCAAACTCATGCGCTCCGGGGGAGTGCGCATATAGTGCACCATGAGCTGAATCCAAATCGTCGGCACCCCATGGGCCACCCGCGGGTGGCATGCAGCAATCAGACTCGCCAACCCCTCCGGGGACACGTCCGCGCCGGGGAACACCAGGGGCGCCCCCGACATGAATGCGGCAATGGGCACAAACCAGCTCAACACGTGATAAATCGGCACGCAACAAAGAAACGACTGGCCAGTCTCAATCGCCATGGAATCCGTGGTCCGCAGGCTTAATACCTGTAAATATATGGACCGGTGCGAATACGCCACCCCTTTAGGCGCGCCGGTGGTGCCCGTCGAATAGCATAATGCCGCCGCCGTGGTTTCCTCTAACACCGGCCAATGGTAGACCGTCGACTGGCCGTCGAGGAGGGTTTCGTACGACACACAGGTGATTGGGTCCGGAATGAACCGTGCCGCGGCGGAAATATCGGCCCGCCCAATAAACACCACGGTTTTCACCGTCGGGCAGCCCAGCGCTAAAATCGCCCCCAATTGTTTCGCCAACCGCTGGTCGCAAATGATCACTTCGTCTTCCGCATGGTTGATAATATGCGCAATCTGGTCGTTCATTAATTGCTTATTGAGCGGGTTAAACACTGCTCCCTTGCATGCCACCGCAAAGAATGTCTCCACATGTTCCGCACAGTTAAACATGAGCGTTGCTACCCGTTGGTCGCCGGTGATCCCCAACCCATGCAGCGCATGCGCCAATGCCGCAGCCCGCGCCGCGATTTCCGCAAACGTTGTTTCCTGCATCGCCCCTGACTCCCACGTGGTCACCTTACAATCGGCAAACACCGTGGCCCCATAAGTGAGAATCCGCGAAAGATTCAGCGGTAAATCCTGCATCGTCGAAAGCATGCTACAAACTCTAGTAAAAATCCCAATAACCACAACGTGACCACTGGCCAAACCCGCCGCTAACACAGCATAAATACTGAAAATACCCCAACGAAAACCAGGCACTTTTTACCTGCGGTTTAAGGTGCGCTACACTATTAGCCAGAACGTTCCTACGCAATCACTTGCCGTTCTTTAACTACACATACGGCGTATGCTCGACATAATCCCGCTCCGCCCCAGCCCCGCTTGCCTATAAGCGGTCCGCCGCCCGGTGGAGAAAGTCCGTGAAAAAGAACGACAATGCGTTCACAAAAGTTTTCCGCGTACCCTGCTGGTGAGCGCCCACCTGCCCACCGGCCGACACAACGGCGCTAGCCAACCGCTCACCGGGCCACCGGAAAACCAGGAAGTTCATGACGCTTGGGTGGAAACACCTTTCCGCCCCAAGCCGCGGACGGCCGTGTACCCACACGACCAATGACCTAAAAATACACATGGGAGCTTCCAGCTTTAGCCACATCGTTACTGGCACGCCCTAAAACAAACACTGCCGCCACTCTTCGACGATACAGCGCACCAAACCAGCTGGTGAAGCAAATGAAAGGACATCTGTGACCACAACAGATAACGGCGCACCGCGAAATCTCGCTGCAATGCGTCTACCCGAGCTGCGCAAACTCGCAGCCGACCTCGGACTTAAAGGCGTATCCGCCCTGCGCAAAGGGGCGCTCATCGCCGCCATCACCAACGCTTCCGGCGACAGTCCCGCACCGGCGGCCGACGCCAACGCCGCAAAGCCCCGGCAAACCCGCACCCTACGTCGGAAAGACACCAAGCCTGTCGACGACGCCCCAGCGGCAGAAGCGGACAACGCGCCTGAGGCCTCGGAAGACCATAAACCCCGCCGGCGCCGCGCCACCCGGACCGAACACCCAGGTGATGGCCGGACCGGCGACGACACAGCAGACACCAACACCACATCGGAAGACACCCATGATGGTGACACCGAGGGGGAGACCCGCTACGAATCCCGCTCCGCCCAGCGCCGGGCCCGACGCAACCGGGCCCGCCGGGAAGAACGCGAAAACCGGGGCGATCGCAACGAACGGCGGCAACACTCCCGAACCGACACTGATGATGCCAACACCAGTGATAACGCAACCACCAGCGGCGACGCCGACACCGAGGCTGATTCCGGCGACAACCACGACCGTTTCGACCGGGGCAGCGACCGGACAGACCGTAACGATCGAAGTCAACGCTACGACCGAAATGATCGCAATGATCGTAACGATCGGGACGACGACCGCCGGGGCCGACGCGGCCGCCGTAACCGACGCGGCCGTGACCGGGACAACGATAACTACGACAACGACAATCGCAACGACAACCGGGATAACCAAAACAGCCGAGACAACCGCGACGATCAACTTCAAGTTGTCGCCGGCATCCTCGACGTGGTCGACAACAACGTGGCATTCGTCCGCACCTCCGGTTACCACGCCGGCCCCGCCGACGTCTACGTCAATAGTCAAATGGTGCGCCGCCTCGGTCTCCGCTCCGGTGACGCCATCACCGGCTCCGTCCGCATGACCGACACCAACGACCGGTACAACAACAATCGGGGCCGCAACCGGCAAAAATACAACCCCCTGGCCCGAGTCGACTCCGTCAACGGCATGACCGTCGAGGAAGCTAAAAACCGGCCCGAGTTCAACAAACTCACCCCGCTTTACCCCAACCAACGCATCCGGCTGGAAACCGAACCTGGTATCCTCACCACCCGCGTAATCGACCTCATTATGCCCATTGGTAAAGGTCAACGCGCGCTCATCGTATCTCCCCCGAAGGCCGGCAAAACCACAATTTTGCAAAACATTGCCAACGCCATCGCCACCAACCGGCCCGAATGCTATCTCATGGTTGTGCTTGTTGACGAACGACCCGAAGAAGTCACCGACATGCAGCGCAGCGTCAAAGGCGAAGTCATCGCCTCCACATTCGACCGCCCACCGGCAGAACACACCGCCGTGGCCGAACTCGCCATCGAACGAGCAAAACGCCTGGTGGAACAAGGCCAAGACGTAGTAGTGCTCCTCGACTCCATCACCCGATTGGGTCGCGCCTACAACAACTCATCCCCCGCATCCGGCCGAATCCTCTCCGGCGGCGTCGACTCCAACGCCCTCTACCCGCCGAAACGATTCCTTGGTGCCGCCCGAAACATCGAAAACGGTGGATCGCTCACAATCATCGCCACCGCCATGGTCGAAACCGGCTCCGCCGGCGACACCGTGATCTTCGAAGAATTCAAAGGCACCGGCAACGCCGAACTCAAACTCGACCGCAAAATCGCGGAACGGCGTGTCTTCCCCGCAGTAGACATCGGACCATCCGGCACCCGCAAAGACGAACTACTGCTCGCCCCGGAAGAAGCCCGGGTCATGCACAAACTCCGCGGCATCCTGTCCGTGCTTGATAACCAACAAGCCATCGACACATTGATCGCGCAGCTCAAAAAGTACAAGACCAACGGGGAATTCCTCGCCCAAGTGGCGGCACAGCGAGCCTTCATGAGCAACGGGGAGGACTAAAAAACACGATGGCTAGCCAATCTCATCAGGTTTCGGCAGTAGACGACATCGTTTCGGAATACCAAGGCATCGAAGCCCAAATGTCCGATCCGGAAACCGTGGGGGACCAAGCACTGTTTCGAAAACTATCGAAACGGTATTCGGAACTGCAGCCCATCATGAAGGTGAACACTGCCCTGGAACAGGCCCGCGCCGACCTTGCCGACGCCAAAGAAATGGCCTACGAAGACTCCGAATTCGCCCCCGAAGCCGACCGCCTTGCCGGCGAAGTAGTCGAACTCGAAGAAAAACTCGCCGACCTCCTCGCCCCCCGCGACCCCCACGACGGTGACGACATCGTCATGGAAATCAAAGCCGGCGCCGGCGGGGAAGAAGCAGCCCTCTTCGCCGGTGAACTCGTACGCATGTACCAACGCTACGCCGACAAACACGGATTCAGCACCGAAGTGCTTGGTCTGTCCGAATCCGACCTGGGCGGAGTCAAAGACATGACCTTATCCATCCGCTCCAAACAACCGTCCCGCGACGGCGCCTGGAGCGTCTTCAAATTCGAAGGCGGCGTACACCGAGTCCAACGCGTACCCGTCACCGAATCCCAAGGCCGAATCCAAACCTCCGCCGCCGGGGTTCTCGTCTACCCCGAACCCGACGAAATCGCCGCCGTCGAAATCGACGACAAAGACATCCGTGTCGACGTTTACCGATCCTCCGGCAAAGGCGGCCAAGGCGTCAACACCACCGACTCCGCGGTCCGCATCACTCACCTGCCCACCGGCATCGTCGTCACCTGCCAAAAAGAGCGATCCCAGATCCAAAACAAGGCCCGAGCCTTGCAAGTGCTGGCCGCCCGACTCCAGGCACTAGCGGAAGAACAAGCCGAAGCCGAAGCCGCCCAAGGCCGAGCAGCCCAAATACGCACCCTCGACCGATCCGAACGAATCCGCACCTACAACTGGCCGGAAAACCGGATCTCCGATCACCGCATCGGATTCAAGGCAAACAACCTCGACTCCGTGCTCAACGGCGACATGGAAGATCTCTTCACCGCGCTCCGAACCGCGGAACGTGCCGCCCGACTCGAAGCCGAATAAGAACAGGTTCACACACGTGCACGAAATACTGCGCGTAGCGGAGGCCACCCTGGCAGCAGCCGGCGTGGCCTCCCCACGTCACGACGCCCACACGCTCGCCGCCCACCTCATTGGCACCGACCCGCTCACCGTGCGGCTCATGTCACCAACCGACCTCCCCGTCACCTTCCACCACGACTATGCCGAACTCATCAGCCGGCGCGCCCACCGAGAACCCCTCCAACACATCCTCGGCACCGCCCCCTTCGGCCCCCTCACCCTCACCGTCGGACCCGGAGTATTCATCCCCCGACCCGAAACCGAACAACTCGCCGACTGGGTCGCCACCCACCTTGGCAACACCCCCAACCCGCTCATCATCGACCTCTGCACCGGCTCCGGCGCCATCGCCGGCTACCTCGCCCACGCCCGCCCCGACGCCAACATTTACGCGGTAGAACTCTCCCCAGAAGCACTCACCTA
>ERZ772957.2000-NODE-2000-length-12241-cov-7.210898_pt1 | contig 12241 bp, 9 predicted proteins | sample MGYA00580682_ERZ772957 | MGnify/ENA primary metagenome ERZ772957 (study PRJEB29015, sample SAMEA2737921) | human oral metagenome | biome: human oral; feature: human-associated habitat; material: dental | place: China | collected 2025 ...
TGGAGCTGGCTGTTCTGGACACTTCCCGCACTCCTGTTGCTGGTTTCACCCGCCGTGGTACGGCTGTCCCTACGCGCTTGGCGCCTGCGTGTCGGGCAGCCCCCGGTGGCTGCTGCCGCCGCTGCGTGGCGTGAACTGGGGGCTTCCCACAGGGATCTCGGTCGGGAGTTCCTGCTTGGTTCCCCCGTCGAAGCGGCCAAGGCCATGGGCCCAGGTCTTCCGGATGCGATGGCGGCGCATCTGCTCGAAGTCGCCGAGGTCGTGCAGCGCAGTCAGTTCGCCCGCGAGACCCCACCGGTGGATCAGCTTCCCGGGCGGGTGAAACTCCTGGTCCGCGAGCTCCGCAACGACACCCCCGCGCCCAGGCGTCTGCTGGCCTTCCTGCTCCCGGCGTCCCTGTGGCGGCCGAGAGGCGCAGGCGGCGGAAAACGCGGGCGAAAATCGCGATAGCCTTTTCCCACCCATACGGTGGGGCACCTACAATGGGGGTGGGTAAGCTGCCCTGAGGAACTAGGACGGGAGACCACGATGGCTTTGTCTGAGCAGGAGCAGAAGCGCCTGGACCAGCTTGAGGCCTCGCTGCTCGCCGATGACCCGAAATTCGCGGACACCTTGAGGGGAACTCCCCAGTTCCGCGTCCAGCGTCGTCGCGCGGCCTTGGCGGGCGTGGTTTTCGTGGCTGGGTTGACCGCCCTGGTGCTCGGGGTCCAGTTCCAGCCCGTGATATCCATCATCGGTTTCGTGATGATGCTCGCCTCGGCCATCACCGGAATCAGCGCTTGGTCCAGGGTCGAGGCCCAGGAGGAGCCAACGCGTTCCTCCAGCAAGTCCAGCCATCCCTCCTCCGGAACGGATTTCATGAACAAATTGGAGGAACGCTGGCGCAAGCGTCAACAGGGCGGCGATCTCTGAATCGTGGCAGATACCCGATTCCCCCCATCGCCCGGATTCACCGTCATCAGATATCGGCTGGGAAACGGCCTCGAACTCGCCCTGCTGCCCGATCCGACCGCCCCGGCCGTGGCGGTCAACCTCAGTTTCCAGGTGGGTTCCGTTGACGAACTCCCGGGCCGCACCGGCTTCGCCCACCTGTTCGAGCACCTGATGTTCCAGGGTTCGGCCAGGGTGGCGCCGGGAGAACACATGTCCGTGATCGAAGCGGCGGGGGGAAACGTCAACGCCTTCACTTCCACCGATCGCACGGTCTACCACGAATGCGTGCCGACGGGGGCCTTGGAGATTGTGCTGTGGCTGGAGGCGGACCGCCTTCGCAGCCTCGCGGTGACCCAGGAGAACCTCGACGCCCAGCGCGACGTGGTGACCCAGGAAAAACGCCAGCGCTACGACAACCGGCCGTACGGGGACCTGCTGGCGGGGCTGGTTGGACAACACTTCGGGCCCAGGCATCCCTACGGGCACCTGCCCATAGGTTCCATGAAGGACTTGGCGGCCGCGAGCCTGGCCGACGTCACGGCCTTCCATTCAAAGTGGTACCGCCCCTCGCACGCGAAACTGGTGATCTGCGGCTCCTTGGACCCGGACGAGACCATCGACCTGGTCGAACGGTATTTCGGTGACCTCGAGGACCTTTCCCCACCGCCCCGGGAAACCATCACCGAATCCCCCCTGCCGGGCGGGGTCATCACCCTGACAAGCGACGTTCCTCATCCCCTGCTGCACTGCTCCTGGCAGGCCCCGGCAGCCGACGACCCCGACCTGCTGGCCCTCGAACTGGGGTTGTCCGTGCTCTCCGACGGACACGCATCCCGCCTCCACCGCCGGCTGGTCAGGGAACGTGGCATCGCCCACGAGGTGCACGGCGCGCTGCTGGGCCATCTTCGTTCGCCCTCCATCGCATCCCTGAGCGCGAGACCCGCAGACGGGGTGGGCACCCAAGAACTGGCAGAGGCGATCCTGGAGGAACTCGCCATCCTGGATACCCCCTCCGAGCAGGAACTGGAACGGGCGAAAGCCCAGTACGAACGCGGCTGGCTCCTGGAGCTCGCCGCCGTCGAGGACCGCGCGGAGGCCGCCGCCGACACATGGACGACCCTGGGTGACCCGGCGCTGATCAACCACAGACTGACTGACCTCGCGGCCGTGACCCCCGGCGAGGTGTTCCGGGTGCTTGCCAATCGTCCGGCCCCCAGCCAGTTGCACTACCTCCCGAAGGCTGCATCGTGATCCGTCCCGCCATCACAGAACCCCGCCCCTGGCGTTTCCCGAACCCTGCCCGTTCCTCCCTCGGTTCGGGGCTGGGACTGGCGTTCATCGACCTGCCGGGACAGGCCCTGGCCTCCGTTGAACTGGTGCTGCCCACCCCGCTGGAGGCCGAGCCACGGGAACTGGAAGGGGTGGCCACCGTGGTCCTGCACGCCTGCGACGAGGCCACCGTCACCCTGCCCGACATCGTGGAGAGGCTGGAGCTGCAGGGGGCTGCGCTGCTCGGGCGCTCCACTTGGGGCTACACCCGGCTTGGTGTGAGCGCCCCGGCCCGCCGCCTGCCGAAGGTGCTGGAGCTGTTCGCCTCCGTGGTCAGGGAACCGGCCTTCGACGAACCTGACCTGGCCCACCACGTCGAAACCCAGGTGGCCGCCTGGAAAACGAGGATGGCCTCCCCCACCGCCGTGACCCGCGAGGCCCTGCGGACCTCGTTGTTCGGCCCGGATCAGCGGGAGGGACGTCCCATCGCAGGTTCCCCCGAAACCCTGGGGGCGATCGACCAGGATGCGGCCCGGAACTGGCACGAACGCGCCTGGGTGCCCCAGGGTGCGACCCTGATTCTCGCTGGCGACCTGACCGGTCTGGACACCGACGAACTCACGGCCCCCCTGGAGGCCTGGCGTGGCGTTCGCACCCCGGCCCCGGCCCCCCAGGGAATCCCCGGCAGGCCCGGAATCGTGCTGGTAGATCTCCCGCAGGCCGCCCAGACCGTGGTGCAGGCGTTCGTCCCGATCCCCGGGCGTGACGCCCCGGAGTGGGCGGCGCTGAAACTGGGCGGACACATCATGTGCGGAGCCTTCGCCAGCCGGCTCAACCTTGAGCTCCGCGAACGCCTCGGCTACACCTACGGTGTTTCGGGAGGGGTGTCGGCACGCCGCACCGGTGGTTCCTTCGTCGTTGAGACGGCCTTGAACAGCAACGCAGCCGCCGACGCCGTCGCCCGGCTCCTGGACGCGCTCACGCTGCAGGTACCCTTCACCGAAGGCGAGGTCCTGGACGCCGCCCGCTACCTGGTGCAGGCCTCCCCGCTCCAGTACGAGACGGCCGCCGACATCACGGTCCAGACCGCGGCCCTGATCGCCGCGGGTTTCGATCCGGATTTCGTGAACCGGCACCGCGCGGCGCTGTCGGGTGCGACGGCCGGACAGGTCAACTCGGCCTGGTGGGAGCACATCCGCCCCGAAAACATCACCATCGTGATCGGCGGCCCCGCCCGGCTGCTGGAACCCGGTCTGAGGGCCGCCGGAATCGAGGCCGAGATCACCGGTTGAGCAGTTCGAGGGCCTGTTCCGTCTTGGCCTTGGCCTCGTTGGTCTTCTGCTGGTAGGTGCCCAGGTCACCTGATTTCAGGGCCTGATCGGCAGCCACGAACAGGTCTGTGCTCTCCTTCAGCAGCGCCTTCGCCCGTTCCTTGGTGTCCTCCCCGGAAGCCGGCGGGGTCTGCTGCCCATTCGGGGGGGTCTCCACGGGTTTCTCCCCCGTCTCGGCCCCGGCATCACCCTGGAACACCTGATCGAGGGCGGCCTTCAGGGTGTCACCGATCCCGACATGTTCACCGAAACGCGCCACGACGAAACGCAGCGCCGGGTAGCCGCCGCTGGTGGTGCTGGTCTGGGTGTAGATCGGCTGGACGTACATCAGGCCGCCGCCCACCGGGATGGTGAGCAGGTTCCCGTAGATGGCGCTCGTGTTGCCCTGCCGGTTGAAAGGAAGCAGCCGCTCCGCCACGGCCTCGTTGGTCGAGATCGCGTTGAAGGTCTGACCCGGCCCTGGAATCTGCTTGGCGTCCGACAGCTTCAACGCCCGCAGCTGCCCGTAGTTCGGGCTGGTCGCATCCGCGTTGACGGCCATGTAGACCGAGAGGTTCTCGCGTCCCCGCGGGACGAAAACCGTCGTGTTGGAGTAGTGCGCCTGCTCCTCGCCCGGCCACTTGATGGTCAGGAAGTAGGGGGGTTCCTTGGTTCCGCTCTCGCCGCCCTTGACGGGATCGGTCGGCACCTCCCAGATGTCCGACTGCTGGAAGAAGGTGTACGGGTTGGTTGTGTGGTAGAGCCCCAGCATCTGGCGCTGCACCTTGAACAGGTCCTGCGGGTAACGCAGGTGGGCCATCAGCTCGGGGCCGATCTCGGATTTCGGGGTGATGAGCCCCGGATAGACCTTGGACCAGGTCTGGAGGATGGGATCCGACTCGTCCCAGCCGTAGAGGGTGACGGTGCCGTCGTAGGCATCCACCGTGGCCTTGACCGAGTTGCGGACGTAGTTGACCTGTGTTCCGGAGGACGTGCGGTCACCGCCGGTGCGGGTGTCCTTGGTGGCCTGGGTCCAGTCGACCCGGGTCGAGTTCGGGTAGTCGGCGGTGGTGGTGTACGCGTCGATGATCCAGACGATGCGCCCGTTGACCACCGTCGGGTAGGGGTCGGAGTCCACCGTCAGGAACGGCGCCACCTCCTTGACCCGGTCCACGGGAACCCGGTTGAACAGCAACCGCGAGTTGGAGTTGACCCTCTCGGAGAGCAGCAGGTTGATGTCCCCGAAACGCACTGCGAACGCGGCCTTGTTCAGGAAGTTGCCGACGGGAACGCCACCGCTTCCCTGATAAGTGTACTTGGTCTCGGTGTGTTCCTGCCCGCCACCGGGGGTGTCGAGCTCAACCGGATCCGCTCCCTCGGGGGCCCCGGCGATGACCCAGTGCTTGGATTCCTCACCGAAGTAGATGCGAGGTTGTTCCTGCTTGATCAGGCCTTCGGTCGGGATGCCTCCCGAGAAGTAGGTGGGTTCTCCGTTCGACTCACGCCGGTTGCCGTAGGCCGCCACCAGGCCGTAGCCGTGGGTGTAGACCGTGTGCATGTTGTTCCAGGTGTTGCCCGCCTCGACGGCGTTCAGGTCAAGTTCGCGTGCGGCCACCACGGAGTCCGTCTCCTTGCCGTCCACGTTGTAGCGGTCGACGTCCAGGGTCTTGGGGAAGCGGTAGTAGCCGCGCACCTGCTGGAGTTGCTCGAAGGTCGGGGCGATGATGGCCGGATCCATCAGCCGGATCGCGGGCAGCGCCGCAGCGTCGGTGCGCAACTGGCCGGCGCTCACGCTGTCCACGGCCTCGTAGTCGGTGATCTGCACCGCGTTGATGCCGAAGGCCCCGCGCGTCGCCTCAATGTTGTTTGCTATCCAGGGGCGCTCCAGATCGGGTTCGTTGGGTTTGACCACGAAATTGCGGACCCCCCACGGATATACGGCGGTGAGGATCATCGCGGAGATCACCAGCAGGCCCACCGCGATACCGGGCACACTCCACCTGACCCGCCATGCGTTGTAGAAACACAACAGGGCGCAGATCCCCGCTATCGCGGCGACGATCAAACTGGCCGGGATCCGGGAGGTCGCATCCGTGTAGTTGACGCCCGTGAACAAATTGTTCTGGGTGGTCAGGTAGCCGTAGCGGTCGAGGAAGGAGGCCACCCCGTAGAGCAGCAGCGCCACCCCGAGCAGGATGGAGACCTGCCGCTGGGCAGCCCTGCCCGCGGCCTTGAGGTTCCCCGTTTTCCGGAAGGCCGTGGAGTTCATGGCCCCGGTGAGGAAATGAACCAGCAACGACCCGACGAGACAGACCACCACCATGAAACTCACGTAGCTCAGCACGAATCGCCACCAGGGCAGCTGGAACACGTAGAAGGACGCATCCAACCCGAACACGGCGTCGGGGGTGCCGAATTCGGTGGCGCGGGTCCACGCCAGAAAGGTCTGGGACTGGCTGGCGGCAACCCCACCGCCCAGCAGGCCGGCCACGACGGAAGGCAACAGCATGAGGGTCCGGGAACGCTTGTCCAGGCTGTCACGCAGCTGAAGCAGCAACTCGGAATCCAGGTTCGCGCGCCGAACCGGGGGACGCAGCCGGTAGGCCAGCACCAAGGAACCGAACAACCCGCCGCCCATCAGCAACCCGAACCCCAGGAACAACCCCACCCGGGCGGCCAGCTGGGTGGTGAACACCGTCGAGGCAGACACGCTGCTGAACCATAGGTAGTCCGTGTAGAACCGGGAGGCCAGCACCACCAGCAGGGCCAGGACCCCGAAGATCAGGATGGAGATCAGCAGCGGGCTCCGGCGCTTCTCGGTGTCGGCTTCGGCTTCCGCGCTCATGCGTTTTCCTCCTTGAACGTTGCCAGCAGGGCATCGGCCAGGCCGGGGACGAGGTCCTCGGCCCCGAGCAGGTCTTCCGGGTTGCTGAGGACGCGGGCCAGGCCGTGCCGCGACCCGTCGCGCAGCGCACCGACCACCACCCGGACATCGGTGCGGGCCTCGTGGTTGTTCACGAACTCGATGGCCTCGTCGGGGTCGGCGGGCACTTGGGACTCGAACCGGGGTGGCAGGAAAGCGCGTTCCATCGCGATCGCGCATCCGGTCACGGTCGCCGGCCAGGTCAGGCGCGCCAGCCGCGCGGCGATGTCACCGCCGAGCTGGAAGTCCTCCTGCTCGACGGCGGTCAGCGCATCCGCCGCGGTCTGGGTGACCTTTCCCCGCAGCTGCGGTTCCAGATCGAGCAGCGTCGCAGTTTCCACCAGCGCGAAGAGCCGCGCGGGCTGATCCCATCCGAGCTCCGAGACGTGACGTTCGATGTCGGCCAGGGCCGCGATCAGGCGGCTCGGATCCACCTCAGCCACAGCTGGGCACCTCCTGTGTGGATTGTCCTTCGTTGACCAGCTGCAGCACAGCGATCGCGTCCTTGAGGGTACCCACGGGCACCAGCCTGAGATCGGTGCGCAGATCCCCCAGGTCGGCGCAGTTGCTGGCCGGCATCAGGAACAGCTTCGCCCCGGCGGCCTCTGCGCCTTTGATCTTCTCCCGGATTCCGCCGATGCCGTACACCTTCCCCGCGGCATCCACCTGACCGGTGCCCGCCACCACCCGTCCCTCGCGCAGCACCCCGTCGGTGATGCGGTCGTAGATGGCCAGGGCGAACACCAGGCCCGCGGAGGGGCCGACGATGCTGGAGTCGATCCGGTAGGAGATCGAGGGTGCGTAGCGGTAACCGATCGAGAGCGAGATCCCGAGGTAGGGGGCACCATCGCGTTCCGTGACCGTCGTCACCGTGACGTTCTCGCTGTTGCCGCCGCGCATCACCCTGAACACGATGGGATCCCCGACGGCCCTGGTCTGGATGGCGGTTTTCACCTCTTCGTTGGTGGTCACCTCGCTGCCGTCCACGGCCTCGATGAGGTCGCCGGGCCGCAGCTGCCCGTTCGCGGGCCCGGACAAACTGACCGAGGACACCATCGGCATCTCGGTGACCGCCTGCCCCGCGGCCCTGAGGGCGGCGACGATGGCGTTGACGCGGGAGGAGTCCATCATGGCGACCGCCTCGTTCTGCACCTCGGCGTTGGATTTGCCGGCCGGGTACACGACCTCACGCGGCAGGGCGTCCGAGTCGGCGGCGATGTGCGCCAGCAGCGCCTCGGGAAGGCTGATGCCGGAATCGACCCGCGTGGTGGAGACCGTGGTCATCAGCAGCTTGCCGCCGCTGTTGCTCGTTGGGATGCCGGAGATCTCGATGAGCGGCCCCTCATCGGTGCTTCCCATCACGTCGACGGTCTGCCCGGGACGCCAGGTCACGAACGGCACCGGGATCAGGATCAGACCGGCGGCGAGCAGCACGAACAGCGCCGAGGACACGACGGCCACCATGTTCCGAGACAACTCTCGCCCCTCCTTGCCTGCCGTACGGGTGGCGACAAGCCTACCAAGTGGAGTTGACCGGGTCGTCAGCCCGGATTTCCTTGATCCCGTAGGGTTGAATGGTTTCCGAGAATCGGTTTTCCCGTGTGAAAGGCCTGATGCCCAATGTCAACTCCCGGAGGGTTCGATTTCGAACAGCTCAGACGCATGATGGAGCAGCTCGGCCTCAACGCCGAGGACCTGGATATCAACGAGTTGATGAAACAGATGCAGCGGCTGCAGGCATCCGGTGGGATCAGATTCGGCATCACCCCGGCCGCCCAGGACCCGGATGCCGCCTGGAGGACCACGATCACCGCGGCACGTCATCTCGCCTCGGAGCTGGGCCCTGACCTGTCCCTCTCGCCCGGGGAGAAACTCGCCATCGTCGATGCGGAACGGCTGGCCCAGTCCTGGCTGGACCCGGTGACACGGTTCGCCTCGTCCGGGACGCCCCCGGTCACGCTGCGCCGCGAGGACTGGATCGAATCCACCTCCGCGGGGTGGCGGCGCCTGGTCGAACCGATCATCGACGGGCTCGCCGACGCGCTGCAGCGCGGCACCGCGACCCCCGAGGATCCGCAGTTCGCCGACCTCTCCTCGATGCTCGCCCCCATGATGCGGACCTCGGCGTCGCTGATCTACCGCGACCGGCTGGGCAAGGTGCTGGCCTCGGTCGCCGGCTCCACGCTCACCGGCTCGGAGGTCGGGATCTCCCTGGCCCAGGGCTCGGCGGTGACAGTGCTGCCCGCGAACATCGCCGAGTTCACCCGCGATCTCGACCTGCCGGACGGCGATGTCATGCTCTACCTGCTGCTGCGCGAGGCCTCGAGGCAGCGGCTGTTCCACGGGGTCGGGTGGCTGTCCCCGCAGCTGGATGCGCTCCTGGCCCACTACGCCCGCGAGATCCGGATCGATTTCGAGGCCTTGTCCTCACAGTTGGACATCGGCGGCGAGGAAGTTTCGCTGGAGGACATCGTCGCCGTCGGGGAGAAGGTGCGCGGTTCGTTCTTCAAACCCGCCAGCACCGAACTGCAGCTGGAGATCCTGGGCCGCCTCGAGGTGTTGCTGGCGCTGATCGAGGGCTGGGTGGATCACGTCACGAACCGCGCCGCCTCGAGCTGGATGACCAATTCCGCGCAACTCGACGAGGTGGTGCGTCGGCGCCGCGCCTCCGCGGGACCCACCCGCGAAGTGTTCCAGGACCTACTGGGACTGGAGTTGCGTCCCCGCCTGGTGCGTGACGCGGAAAACCTGTGGGCGGCCATGGAACACCGCCACGGGGCCACCGAACGCGACGGGGTGTGGCAGCATCCCGACATGTTGCCGACCGCCCGGCACCTGGAGGATCCCCTCTCCTACGTGCACCCGGCCCACCGGGGAGACGACGATGGCGACTTCGACGCGGAGCTTCGCAAACTGCTTGGCGAGTAGCACTTGACTAAAGTGCCCTCCACGCGGTTGACTATGTACCACGGTACCCGCCCGGGTCGGTTCGCAGGGGAAGGCGAGCCCCCGGGCGGGGCCTTTTTCATTCCCCCGCCGGGTCCGCATCTCTCGCGCCGTGTTCCGCCACGATCCGCAGCACGTCCGCACCGAACCGGTCCGCCTTCACCGCGCCGATGCCACTGATCCGCAGCAGCTGGGCACGATCCACCGGTTCGGCCTCGGCGATGGCCTGCAGGGTGGTGTCGGTGAAGATCACGAAGGCCGGTTGGGACGCGGCATTGGCGGTCTCCAGCCGCCAGGCCTTCAGGGCGGCCAGGAGTTCCTCGTCGAAGGGCGCCTCGCAACCGGCGTGGCGCCCCAGTTTGCGTTCGGCGGCGTCAGTCAGCTGCTCCCGGCAGACGAAACAGGTCCGGGAACGCACGCTACTGCGCCCGGATCTGCCGGTGCGGGGGGCGGGAACCTGCTCCTCGGGCACGAGGCCCGTCAGGAAACGAGAACGCACACCCCGGCCGCGGGAAGGTTTGCCGGGCCACGAGACCCGGAGCCGCCGACGGGCCCGTGTGACCGCGACGTGCAGGAGCCTCCGTTCCTCCGACAGCGCGGGTTCCTCCTGGCTCAGGGCGAAGGGAACCATGCCCTCGCGCACCCCGACCACGGCCACCGCATCCCATTCGAGTCCCTTGGCGGCGTGCATGGTCGCCAGCGTGACGGCGCTGGTGGCGGGCGGGGTCTCGAGGTTGGCGTGATCGTTCAGCCAGGCGGTGAACTCGGGGACGGTCCAGTTCGGGGCGGCTTCCTGGGCGTCGCGGATCATCTGCGCCAGGGAGTTGATGGACTCCCAGCGTTCCCGCTGCGCACCCATTCCCGACGGGGCCTCCGGGTTCCATCGCAGCTCGGCCAGCACCTCATCCAGCAGCTCCCCCGGGTGGGTTCCGGGATCCCGCTGCGCGGCGCGGTGCAGCCGGTTCACCGCGTCGCGCACCTCGGGACGCTCCCAGAACCGGTCAGTGCCCTTGACCTGGTAGGGAATCCGGGCGGCGTCCAGGGCGGACTCGAAAACCGGTGACTGCGCGTTGATGCGGTGGAGCACCGCGCACTCACCCCACGGGGTGCCCTCGGCGTGCCGTTCCCCCAGCCAGGCGACCACGGCCCGGGCCTCGTCCTCCTCAGTGCCGTCGGCGTGGAACTCGGGGGGCGGTCCCTCGGGGCGCGTGGGATGCAGGTCCCCCGCGCTGGGATGGCGACGCACTATGCGGTTCGCGAGCTGGACGATGCCAGGACTGGACCGGTAGTTGCGCACCAGCCTCACCTGACGGGCCCCGGGATGTTCGGAGGCGAAACCGGTCAGGCAGTCCGCCCTGGCGCCGGCGAAACCGTGGATGGCCTGCTGGGGATCACCGACCACGCAGATGTCGGGGCGGCCGTCCACCCACAGCGACACCAAGCGGTGCTGGATCGCGGAGACGTCCTGGTACTCGTCCACCACGAAGTGCCGGTAGGCGTCCCGGATCTGCTCGGCGACGGCGGGGTGTTCCACCAGCAACGCGGCCGCGCACAGGAGGATGTCGTTGAAATCCACCACCCCGGCGCTGGTTTTGTGTTTCTCGTATGCCTCCATCACCTGGGCCACGCGTTCGGGTTCCACCCCCGCGACCTCACGGCCGCGGGCGAGCCGGGCGTAGCGGCCGGGGGAAACGTTGCTGGACTTGGCCCAGCCGATCTCTCCGATCAGGTCCCGCACCAGGTTCGTGTCGGCGTTGCCGAGTACCCGGTTCGCGGCCCGCCCCACCAGCGTGAAGGGGTTGTCCAACAGTTCCGGGAACTCGGAACCGTAGGCCGTGGGCCAGAAGTAGCGGCACTGGCTGAGTGCGGCGGCGTGGATGGTCCGGGCCGAGACCTTGCGCACCCCGAGCCCCGCCAGCCGCGACTTCAACTCGCCTGCCGCCCGCGTTGTGAAGGTGACCGCGAGGGTCGCGGCCGGGGCGTAACGCCCCTCCCGGACGGCATGGGCGACCCGGTGCGTGATCGCCCGCGTCTTCCCCGTCCCCGCCCCCGCCAACACCACCAGCGGCCGGTCCAGCAGCGTCGCCACCCGCCGCTGCTCGGGGTCAAGGGCGTCGAGGATCGGGTCAGTCACGAGGACCATTCAAACAGGCCGCACCGACAAAACCTGGCCGGCGTCCCACCCCTAAGGTTTTGCCGGTGGCGCGCACTAATGTGATCGGTCGCGGGGAAGGAGAGGATCATCGCAGTGGACAGGAGATCGGCCGAGTGCTGGGAGGAGTTGATCGACGCCCTGGCGGCGTGGCTGGACGAACTGCGCCCCGGGCCGCTGGAACGGGTGCGGATCATCACTTCCTCGGCCGCCACCGCACGCCTGGCGGGACAGGCCCTGGCCGCCCGGATCGGCATCCTGGCAGGGGTGGATCTGATTCCGGCCGACCGCTGGGTGGCGCAGCTGCAGGCGGAACTGGGCGACGGGGAATCGTCCCCGTGGCGAGGCCTGGCATTGGAACTGGCGATCCGGGAGGTCCTCCAGGACCCGGAGTTCCGGGATTCGCATCCCGTGGTGGCGGAGCATCTCAGAGCAGGCCCGGGCAGGCTGCGCGGCACCTCGCAACGCCTGGCAGTCCTATTGCGCCGCTACTCGGAGCACCACCCGGACCTCCTGGCCCGCTGGCTCGCCGACCCCGAGGAGGCCGCCGAGGAACTACCGGGGCACCTGCGCTGGCAACCGGAGCTGGCGGTGCGCGTCACCGAGATCCTCGAATGGGATCCGGTCGAGGAGCTGACGCGACTGCGCGCCGCCCTGACAGAGAAACCCGGACCGGCCACAGCCGTATTTCACTGCCCCGATCTGCCT
>ERZ772957.2003-NODE-2003-length-12237-cov-10.930307_pt1 | contig 12237 bp, 11 predicted proteins | sample MGYA00580682_ERZ772957 | MGnify/ENA primary metagenome ERZ772957 (study PRJEB29015, sample SAMEA2737921) | human oral metagenome | biome: human oral; feature: human-associated habitat; material: dental | place: China | collected 2025 ...
TTGATTTTTATGTTGAAACCAAATACGATGTCTATCTTCTTCGCATTATAAATAAAGAAGATAGCTGCGGGATTATCTGCCCGGCAAAACGAGATGGAATTATATATATCATAAGCAATTTGCCGGTTAGCGGGGGAAATATTACCAAACAGATTGAAAGAGCGTTAAACAGTGTAGAAAAATATGGGTTTCCGAATTTGAAGAACCCTAAATTTGAGATTGAATTTGATATCGAGTGAGATGTGTTAAGTAAAAGCAATGATTTGAAATATTGCTACTTACTGTTTTTTCTTGTTGTAAGATTTAAGTGGCTAATTGGATTAGAATAAAAGGATGCAGGGAGGTAACTATGGGTACATGGAGCGCAAGTATTTTTGGCAACGATACATCTCTTGATATAAAAGATGAATTTTATGAAAGATATAACCTGGGAGAAGAGCCAGAGGACATTAAGAAAGACCTGCTTTTAGATATAGATGATGACGATAGATTTAACGTGATGTTTGCTCTTGCGCAATGTATGTGGGAAGTAGGGCAACTAGATGAATCGTTTTTATCTGATATAGAGAAAGTCATAGAGAGCAAAGAAGATTTGGCTGTTCTAGAAGAACTTGGTGCTGATAAGTCGTTCATTAAGCAGAGAACTGCGCACCTAGAGAAATTCCTTAAAAAAATCAGTATTAAAAAAGAAAAACCGAAAAAGAGGGTTGCTCCACCCATTCCTGTGGAAAGTAAATACAGAAATGGTGCTGTAATGGTGTTTCAATACGAGGATGGAAGGTATGGGGTATTAATCGCTGTAGACAGTAAATTCTACGACAAGGAAACATTCTATTCTTATATACAGACAGATATTAAAATGTCAAGAAAACCAAGTATTGACGATGTGCGAAAGGCAAGGATCATCGACCCGAGCTTTCATAGCGAGGAATATAATTCGTTTCGTGATCCAGCCTTTTATTATTCCTTTGTGTACTGCATTTCCGGGTATTTAAAGAGTACTGCGACGAAGCGATTTGAAAAATATAACGATAGCTTCTTTGAAGTTATCGGATATTTATCCGATTGGGGAGATTGTTGCAGCGGAACCTATGACTGCTTTGACTATTATAGACAAAAGACGAGTGGTGAATTTAGAGCCAACGCCTGCAAGGAATTAAGCAAACGGTTTGATGAAAATCCGGATGTTCGTACAAGCATAACTGTTGGTGAGATAGATCTGGAAGCTCAAAATTATAATAGGTAGTTTTCAATCTAGAATACAGAATAAATATAAACGCCTTCTAAGATTATTCCTAATCTTAGGAGGCGTTTTATACATATAAGATTTAATATAGCGAACAGCGCTAACCCTCGATGTTTGGAAGTGCAGCTAGGCTCGCTTCAATTTCCTCATCGCTTGGTACGTAGTCAGTCATATTGCCGTCGTTAAACTGTTCGTAGGCATAGAGATCAAAGTAACCAGTTCCAGTAAGCCCAAACAGAATGGTCTTTTCCTCGCCAGTCTCTTTGCACTTTAGAGCTTCATCGATAGCTGCTTTAATAGCATGACTACTCTCTGGAGCAGGGAGTATGCCTTCAACTCTGGCAAAGTCACGAGCAGCTTCAAAGACTTCCGTTTGTGTATAGCTTACAGCCTCGATTTCGCCCTGGTGATATAGCTCAGAAACGATTGGGCTCATACCGTGGTAGCGTAGTCCACCAGCATGATTAGGTGCAGGGATATAGCCACTGCCGATCGTGTACATCTTTGCCATTGGGCATACATGTCCAGTATCGCAGAAATCGTAAGCATAACGACCTCTTGTAAGGCTAGGGCATGATGCAGGCTCAACAGCTATGAAACGGTAGTCAGCCTCGCCTCTAAGCTTTTCGCCCATGAATGGTGACATGAGACCGCCTAAGTTGCTTCCGCCGCCAGCGCATCCGATAATTACATCTGGCTTGATGCCGTACTTCTTCATTGCGGTCATTGCTTCTTCGCCGATTACACTCTGGTGTAGAAGCACTTGATTTAATACGCTTCCTAATACGTACTTGTATCCATCGCTTGTCGCAGCCGCCTCTACGGCTTCGGAAATCGCACAGCCAAGGCTTCCTGTAGTTCCAGGGTGCTCGCTCAGTATCTTTCTACCTACCTCTGTAGTTTCAGAAGGAGACGGTGTAACCGATGCACCATAAGTCCTCATAACCTCACGGCGGAATGGTTTCTGTTCATATGAAACCTTAACCATGTACACCTTGCAGTCTAGACCGAGGTAAGAGCACGCCATGGATAGGGCAGTTCCCCACTGGCCAGCACCAGTCTCGGTTGTGACGCCTTTGAGCCCCTCCTTCTTAGCGTAGTAAGCCTGTGCTATTGCCGAGTTGAGCTTATGACTGCCGCTAGTGTTGTTTCCCTCGAACTTATAATAAATCTTGGCAGGGGTCTCTAGTTTCTCCTCAAGGCAGTAAGCACGTACGAGAGGGGAAGGTCTGTACATCTTATAAAAGTCTCTTATCTCCTCCGGAATCTCGATATATCTATCGGTATCGTTTAACTCTTGTTCTATAAGCTCATCGCAAAACACAGGTTTCAGATCATCGAAGGTTACCGGCTTTCCAGTACCTGGATTTACAAGTGGAGCGGGCTTATCTTTCATATCAGCTCTCACATTGTAATAGTGTGTTGGCATCTCATTTTCTTGCAAATAAATCTTATAAGGTATTGCGCTATTTTTGGTGTTGTTTGACATTTTACTCTTCTTTGTCATCTCATCTAATCTTGCGAAGTGTGAAAGAAAGCAATAAAAAAAACTCTCGTCCCCAAATTGCTGGGACAAGAGTTGAATCTCCTGCGGTGCCACCCGGCATTGACGTAAAAACACCCACTCCTTCGCATACTAACATATGCAGATATTGTTTACGAAGTATCTTCTCCGTCGCCCCTAATAGAGTCTAGATATTAAACTCATTCAGTTTGCCCTCAGGAAGCCATTCAGCAAAGCGCATACAGTCTGCAATCACACCATCTGCAAATCTCTCTTCTGCTGCATCTAAGCTTACTATTCCCCCTCAATGGTTTGTAATTTTTTACAATATTAACATCGGAATCTGTGAGAGTCAACATATTTTATGATTGATTTTGCTAATATATACAATTAATTCTATTTTAACTAACTTATGTTTTTCGAGTACTAACATATAATTTAAAACCATATGGCGAAGTATGGTTAGTAATTAGTGAAATGATTATAAGGAGTTGATGAGTATTTTAAATATTTTTCATTTATTAAAACTTATAACCGAGATATATGAACTACCTATTTTGTATTGGTAAATTTTTGTAAAAATATTTGGCTTCTCATAAAGCTTTATAGGTTATAATTAATTAAATAGATTGATTGGGAATTTATATATTTACATACTTTAATATTTCCTTATATGCAAAGATTAAGAAAATGATGGCATTTAGTTCAGAGTGATAGACACCACGATAAGTACGAAAAATAGATGATTATGTGTTAATGCCCTAACGAGAACCTTATTTTATGTGGTCAATAATAGATTAATATAACAGGGATGAAAGGATCACTATATGAAAAAAGAACCGATTATTATGGAAAAAGAAAGATTGGGTGCGTTTATTGATGCGGTATTAGCAATCATTATGACTATATTAGTCTTGGAACTAGAAAAGCCAAAAACCTATGATTTAAAGGGATTATGGGAGCTTAAAACAAATTTCCTTGCTTATGGAATCTCCTTCTTTTGGTTAGGAGCTATGTGGGTAAATATTCATTCATCATCACATCTCATAAAAAAGGTGAGCCAAAAAACAGTATGGGCAACCATTGTGATGCTCTTTTTCTCTTCATTTTTTCCATACACAACACAGCTCATTGCAACTCATTTTAATAATGGTACCATGCAAGCATTTTATGGAGTAATTGTTCTATTTATTACCCTTTCAGTTTTATGGTATTTTCGAACGTTAGAAGAAGTGAATGAAATCTCAGAGATTCGTGAATTTAATCAAGCTGGAAGAGGCTGGTTGATGTGGGTTATATGTATTATAATTTTGGGTCTCATACTCTCACTGACATTTTTCCCAGAAGGAGTAGGGTTATCCGTTTTAATAACACTTTTGTGTATAGTTATTCCAAGGCAATTAAAGAGATGATTATCCCCAAATTATTTAGATGTCTATAAAATACTAAATTAATCAACCAAGGATACGACGAATAATTACATATATTTATTATCAATAATAGTGAGCTGTATATAATATTCAGACTTTTTTAAAGAGACTTTTCATATGTGAAATAGTCTCTATTTTAATTATTTTATCTTTTTAATAGATATCTAAATAATATGTTGACTTATTATCTAAATGATGTTAAGTTATAGCTATAAAGATATTATCAAGATGATAATAAGTATAAATGAGGTGAAGCAAATGAGAAAAACATTGATTGTTGTAGACATGCAGAAGGATTTTATTGATGGCGCATTAGGTACGAAAGAAGCTGTGAACATAGTTCAAAATGTTAAGAATAAGATCGCTGAATATAAGTCTAGGGACGATGAGATAATTTTTACGAGAGACACTCATAAGCAAAACTACCTTGAGACGAATGAGGGTAGACATCTTCCAGTAGAACACTGTATAGAGGGGACTGAAGGCTGGAAAATTCCGGAAGAGCTTTATGTCGAAGGTGCTACTTATTTAAATAAACCGAGCTTCGGATACATGGACTGGAACAAATTTGATTTTAAGGATGTAGAAATTATTGGACTTTGTACAGACATATGTGTAGTCTCGAACGCACTTATAATCAAGGCAGCATTTCCAGAAATTGATGTAACTGTAGATGCGCGCTGCTGTGCAGGTGTAACACCAGAGACTCATGAGGCGGCATTAACTACCATGAAATGCTGTCAGATAAACGTAATAGGTGAATAGTAACCGCATTAAGTTATTTATAGTTATTTTAACGGTAATTGGGAGAGCTTATATGATTCGTATAGATAATAAAGAAATTGATCGGAAAAATTTTCCGGATGGAACTATGCTCATAAAACACTTATCTGATGGCGAAAATACTAAAATCACTTGGCTTTATGATAATGATGAAGAGTGCATGGTAATCTATTTTCTGGTGAAGCACCTAAGAACTCAGGGGGTAAAGAGAATTGAACTACTAATGCCCTATATTCCAAACGCCAGAATGGATAGAGTAAAAAACTCCGATGAAGTATTTACGCTTAAGTATTTTGCTCAGTTTATCAATGATCTTAAATTCGACACCGTGGAGGTACTTGACCCACATTCAAATGTCAGTACCGCGTTAATCGATAACATCTCTGTCATTGAACCGACGGATATTATCTTACATCTACTTGAAACCGTGAATAGTGACGGAAATATCATTCTGTTTTTTCCAGACGAAGGGGCAATGAAAAGGTATTCTCACATAGCATCAAAGTGCGATATTCCGTATGTGTTCGGCATGAAGCATCGTGACTGGAGATCAGGGGAGATATTGGGACTTGAGGTGCTTGGAGAAACCGATGTAGTGCCAGGTAAAAATATCCTTATTATCGACGATATATGCTCGAGGGGCGGAACGTTTTTACATAGTGCTAAAGCTTTAAAAGCTATGGGTGCTGCCGATATTGACCTATATGTGTCCCACCTCGAAAATGCAGTTTGGGAAGGCGATATGATTAAGAGCGGGCTCGTTAGAAATATTTATACAACTAATAGTATATATCGCTTCCAGGATAAGGGACCAGTTAAGGTTGTACAGGAGCATTAGAGAGGAGTTCATATGAGTGCGAAGAAGATAAATCCTATGCTGCTTATAGATTTTTACAAGGCTGTACATGCTGAGATGCTGCCTAAAGGAATAACGAAATCTGTTTCATACTTTACACCGAGGATGAGCCGGATAAAGAGATGGGACAAGGTTGTAATGTTCGGACTTCAGGGTTTCATTAAGACATATTTAATTGATCACTTTAATGAGGAGTTCTTTGGAAGACCTTTTGATGAAGTAATTGAAGATTACAAAAGGATTATGGATAATGCCCTTGGTAGTGAGGCTTATAAAATAGAGAAAGTGGAAAAGCTACATCATCTTGGGTACCTGCCAATAGAGATTGTGGCCCTACCAGAGGGCACATTAGTGCCAATGCATGTGCCTATGTTCGGAATTACTAATACACATCCAGAGTTCGCATGGCTTCCGCAGTCGCTTGAAAGCTTAATTTCCGCTGAAAGCTGGCATCCTATGATCGCTGCAACTGTTGGATATACGTATAGGCAGATTGTAAATGAATATTACGACAAAACATGTGACGATAATATTCCTCGTGCGAGAGCTCTAGGAGCATTTGACTTCAGAGGTGAAGAATCTGTTGAATCTGCTGTAAAGGCTGGTGCAGGCTGGTGCTTATCGTTTTTAAATACCGCTACTGTTCCGACTATCCCTTACCTCGAGGCTAACTACGATTGTGATTGTACGAAGGAGCCTGTAGCATTTGGAAGTCCCAGCACCGAGCATTCGGTTATGTGTAGCAATTATGCGATAGATGGGGATGAAAGTACCTTACTCAGAAGGCTGCTTACTGAGATATATCCAAATACAAGCTTCAGCGCTGTATTAGATTCATACGACTACTGGAATATCATTGATAACGTGCTTCCTGAATTAGAGCCTGAAATCAAAGCCCATAACGGATGCATGCTAATGAGAGGAGATTCGGGGGACTGCGTCGAAGTCGTAACTAAAACTGTCTTCAAGCTGTGGGATCAGTTTGGTGGAACCATAAATAGCAAGGGGTATAAAGTTCTTGATCCTCACGTGAAAGCAATTTACGGTGACTCGATAACTGTTCAAAGATGCGAAGAAGTATATAGAATTCTCGAGGAAAATGGATTTGCTTGTTCTAATGTCGCACTAGGTGTAGGGTCGTTTTCAATGCAGTGTATCGAAGAAGATGGGATGCTGAAACCGTTTACAAGAGATACTTTCAGTTCGTGCATTAAAGCTACTTACTGCGAGATTGAGGGAAAACCATATCCTATTTTTAAGGATCCTAAAGACGGTGGATTCAAGAAGTCGCAGAAGGGTTGCTGCGCTGTGTTTAAAGATGATAATGGTGAGCTTAGTTACAAGGATGAATATACTTGGGAAGAAGTGTGCGAAAATCCTAAGAACGAATTAATTTCAGTTTTCAAAGATGGTAAACTTACAGTAAGCAAGACTCTATCGGAAATAAGAGCGGTGCTACATGAAGGCGAATTTTAAAAAATAAATCTTAATAGTAATTTCGTGATACTTTAAAAGGATATGATTATGAGAGAATATAAATTCGATGCAGAAAAGACAAGGGATGAAGTGGTAATGTGGATTCGCCAGTTCTTCGAGGAGAATGGGCCAGGATGCAATGCAGTACTTGGAATATCGGGGGGAAAGGATAGCTCCATTGCAGCTGTACTATGCGTAGAGGCGCTAGGTAGGGACCGTGTAATAGGCGTGCTTATGCCAAATGGAGAGCAGGCTGATATCGAAATGGCAAGGTTATTAGTTAAGCATCTAGGCATACGAAGCATCGAGGTTAATATCAAGTCTGCTGTGGATGGTGTGTTAAATGGAATTGAAGCAGGTAAGAAGGATGGATTGAGCGTAGAGATTTCAAAGCAGACAAAAGAAAATCTCCCTCCTAGGATTAGAATGTCGACTTTATATGCGATTAGCCAAAGCCTAAATGGCAGGGTGGTTAATACATGCAATTTATCGGAAGATTGGGTTGGTTATTCAACTAGGTATGGCGACTCTGTCGGTGACTTTAGTCCTATGTCTAATTTGACTGTAACGGAAGTTAAGCAAATTGGTCGTCTGCTAGAATTGCCAGATGTTCTTATTGACAAAGTACCTATCGATGGACTGTGCGGAAAAACCGATGAGGATAACCTCGGGTTCACTTATGAAATGCTGGATGTATATATTAGGACAGGTGAGATTACTGACTTGGAAAAGAAAGAAATTATAGATAGAAAGCATGTGCAGAATTTATTTAAATTGAAACTCATGCCGATGTTTGATCCTAAAATTGATACTATATAATTAATAATTACTTACTTAAGAACTGAAATTATAGTAACAGAAAGAATAATTGGTTAGCGGGAGATGACCTATATGACATACGATATAAATAGTTCTGAAGAGAGGGAATACCTCGAGGATTACAATATTGAACAATTCGAACGCCCGTCGGTCGCTGCCGATATAGTTGCATTTGCTGTAATGCAGGATGGGGAGCAAAGTAATATCAGGAAGCTGGAAAATAGAGAGCTTAAACTTTTGCTTATCAAGAGATCTCAATTTCCGTACAAAGGTGCTTGGGCACTTCCCGGGGGTTTTTTACGACCAGGTGAAACCATCGAGGAGACTGCAAAGCGTGAACTCCTTGAGGAAACAGGCGTAGAGAATCCATTTTTACACCTAGCAGGGATATACTCAGAAGCCGGAAGAGACCCTAGAGGCTGGATTATATCAAATAGTTTCATATCTCTAATTAATGCGGAAAATTGCACACTAAGGGCGGATACTGATGCGTGGGATGCGGCTTGGTTCTGCGTAAAGCTTCAGAGTGATAATAATTCATCCGATGATTCTATAGGCGCGACTAAAATGATCAAACACACTCTCACCCTATCTTTTGACAGTGCCTCTTCCGACAGCAATATAAAAGGTGATGAGAATATTGAGATTAAAGCAATTGTATCAGAGAAATCAACAAGAAAAGGCTACAACCACGTATCGAGTTATCATATAGTAGACAGCGGTGAGCTGGGATTTGATCATGCCAAAATCATAGTTCAGTCACTTCTCGAGCTCAGAGATATGATGGAGTACGACCTTAGAATTGCGTTTGATTTATTGCCAGAATCATTTACCTTGGCTCAACTACAGAGCACTATTGAAAAAGTGACGGATAAGAAGTTCCTGTCTGCAAACTTCAGAAGGAAGGTTGCAGAATACGTTGAAGAAACTGGAGAGATAATTGAGGGATATGGACATAGACCAGCGATGCTGTTCCGCGTAAAGAGTGCAAATCATTAAAAATAAGCTGCTGGACAAATTATATAATTATGTGAATTAACCTAAGGAGATATACATGATAGCAAAGGCTGGAGATATTTACTGTGTTTACAATGAACTTTTTAAGAAATACACTGCTTGCCAAGTAACAAAGGTAGATGACAGCGGTAAAAATCCGCAGGCTATTATATTGTCACTTGACTGGTTCGGTGACAAACTACCTGAACTGGATGATCTTGCTGCGGTGACACCACTTTATATCGATTACATGTACTGGAATAGAGCTTTACATATGAAAAAGGTTGATATAAGTGTTCCGCCAAATTATGTTTACATTGGTAATCTCGCACCGATTAATAATGATGATACAGATATTTATGGTAGCTGGAGTAATGGGCATGAAGTATATAATCAGTTTATATGGGAAAAAATTCCTAAAGATAAACGAGATACTTTTAAGAAAGCAAATGCAAGTGATGGGTTTGTAGAATTTGAGGGCAAAAGACGAAGAATAAGAACTCATAACGAAAATGATAATTGGCATGATTTTGATGATGCATTAAAACTTAGGGTATTTCCTTGTCTTTCATCTCTGACGGTTACACGATGGCATAAGAACTTATTTGAATATCTAAATTCGAATCCCTTTATTAGAGAATTTATAATTGAGAATCATGGGAAATCAAAGCTCGACTTCTCAAAAACTTCTATACATAGGCTCACAGTTGATATGACAGGACTTGATGAGCTAATACTAAATGAAGATTTGAATATGCTATCTTTGACCGGACAAGTAAAGGAGAGCTGCAAGATAAGGGCTCGCGATGCTGGTAAATATATGATTTTAAACTGCGAAGGTAATGTTCCTAAACTGGAAGGTTTAGAGGAGCTAAATGCACTCCATGTGACAGCAGTAACAGAACTTGATGTTGATGACATTGAAGGAGAATATCCGAAGCTTAAGGAACTAAGGCTGTGGGGTAAACCTGGTAAGATAATAAATTTTGGGAAACTGACGAAATTTAGTGAATTAGAAGTCCTAACAACTATGGATGTCTTCGGATTTACAGCCAGTGAGGTGCCAAGACCGGAAGATTTAAAAAAACTATACAGATTATGGATGGATAGTCTTCCAGAAGATGCTGCCAAGGAAGTAAAAAAGCTGTACAAAAAACGTAAAGATGAAGGATTAGACCTACGTATAACCAAGCCAAGAAAAGAAGAATGGCTCGCACAGAACCTAGACAATCCTTTTCGCTCATGGGATGGGGACGAAAATATACCGCAAGGAATAGCAAAGAAAGCGGTCACGATATATAGAAAGACTAGGTCAGCCATGGTTAAACTAATCGCAGATCCAGATACTGACTTAATAAAGGAAACAGAGACTTTAGTGAGAGAGTATACCGTAGGATTTAACAAGATGGATAAAAGAAAAAATTTTATCTATACTGCGGAAAGGGATGAAATATTCCAGGCACTAGATGAAATTTTAAATCTGATACCTGATGAATTATCTATTAACAAGGATGAACTTATAAATGTATTCGATGAAGTGAAGGAGTTCTAATGAAAAGTAGGTGACATTTGTTACGTCTATACGTCTATAATAAATATCTAAAGATTTATACATTTTGTTAGGTGATGAAGATGGTATAGGAACACAAGTTCTTCTTTTAGCCTAGATTGTGTAGGTTAATATTAAGATAATAAGCAAAGAAAGTTATATGAAATATAAAAATAAATGGAGGTGACATAATTGAAACCACTAATTGTATATTATTCGTACTCTGGAATAACAAAAAGACTTGCAGAAGATATTGCATTAATTACGGATGGCGATTTGAGAGAACTAAAACCACAAAAACCCTACTCATTTTCATATAATACAGCTGTGAAAGAAGCAAGAAAAGAAATTGAAAAGGGATACTGTCCACCTCTTATTGAAGGGACAGAGCCTATTGATAATTCAGGAGTAATTTTTATAGGCTCCCCCAATTGGCTTAAAACTTTTGCTCCACCTGTTCTTTCCTTCTTAAGGAAAGTTGATTTAAGCGGAAAGACAATTATTCCGTTTTGTACACATGGTGGAGGTGGTTTTGGGAGAATGATTGAAGATTATAAAAAAGAATGTAACAACTCAATAATAAAAGATGGATTAGCTTTAAAGGGAGGGTACAGTTTTGATGAACTTCAAAACTGGTTAAAAAGAAACCTATAGCATTGTAGACTGAAAGTCGGGTATATCATGTCAGTCTTTTTTTGATAGAATTAACTTATGTCTATAGATAAACTTGTGTTTTTATAGTAGAAACCTATAGGATTTACACACATAATGTAGGAAATAGAGCTTATAAATTATATCCATAATATTCTTGTTATATGGTAGACTGTGTAAGACACAAATTTTAAATATCACGAGGAATTGATATGAAATATACGATTGAGACAATGGATAATGAACTATGTAACTTGGAAAGCAATGATGAGAAAGAACGTAAAAAAGCCTCAAGTTATTTTATGAGAGCTGCATGCAAAGAGCTTGGTACTAAAGATACAAAACAGATAAAGGTTTGGTTTATTATCAATACAGATAGGTATATCTCAGCAATTAAAAAAGAGACCGATATTGATACTATATGGAACAATGTATATACGCTCCAAAGCTTTTGTGCACGATATATTCATTTAAGTCATTTATATAAGGCTGACTCAGATATAATTACAGAAGACAAAATTAATCATTTCGAAGAAGAAAGTAAAAAATACGTTAGATATTTGCTTGAGACACAAAAACATCCCAAGGTACTGCAGGCTGTAGCATCGTTCTTTTGGATATATGAAGAAGCATTTGTATGGGATGTTTTCATAAAAGTATTAGAGAAGAAAAGAGATAAACTTACGTTGTCCCACATTAAGATTGCTATCAGGCAGTGCTATAGTTCTTCGCAAAACAATCAAGTAAAAAAATATATGTCTGAACAGCAGCGAGAAGAACTCATAGCTATTTTGAAAGAAAAAAATATTTTACAAAAGGAAATAATTTTGTTAGAAAATATGTAAAAGGGAGTAAGCGCAGTGCTTACTCCCAGAGAGTGTGAAACTTTTTCTGTAAATTAGCCTTCTGTGGTAGATTATTGAATGT
>ERZ772957.2004-NODE-2004-length-12233-cov-3.882493_pt1 | contig 12233 bp, 9 predicted proteins | sample MGYA00580682_ERZ772957 | MGnify/ENA primary metagenome ERZ772957 (study PRJEB29015, sample SAMEA2737921) | human oral metagenome | biome: human oral; feature: human-associated habitat; material: dental | place: China | collected 2025 ...
GGCGCCGCGGCTTTGACCTTATAGTCTATTTGTCCTCGACCGGCCTTACCAGCCTCGCAAGTATCCATCCCTCTCGGCCGCCCTGCTCCATCCGAATACGGAGCCATCGTTCTCCGTCGTCATTCGTTTTCTCCTCCAGAATCGCCAATTCCTCCCCCTTGCGGGCGCGTCCGACGATGTTGCCGTCGCTGGTGCGGTCCGGGGTGGAGCGAATCCTGACGGAGTTGCCCCAGATACTGCTCCTGACGGAGTTCGCCGTATCCGACGGCTCATCGTCGGATACGGCGGCAGCCTGAGGAGGCGCCGCGTCGGAATCGGCCGATGCGGCCGTATCCCCCGAGGCCTCCTGCTCCTCCTGAGGCTCCTGCTCTTCCGCATGGTCTTCCAAGACATCCTTCTCCGCGGGTTCTGCGGGTGCGGGATTGTCCTCATGTTTCGGAGGGGTCTGCATCCCGTCCCCGCCCCTTTCCGAAGGGGGCTCGGGAACGGCAATTGCCGGTTCCATGGAGACGCGGTCGGCCCCATCCTCCGGCGGAAGAACCGGCGATTCCTGCGCCTGGGGACGTCCCATCAAGTCGTCGACGAACTGGAGGACGGTGCGACGCGCCTCCTGGACCTTTTCAATTCCAAATACCCGGTCCAGGCCGGGCAGGAGTTTCAGGGTATCCTCGGGCAGGGCGAAGATTCCGCCGAGGAGAATAACGATGAGGAGCAGCAGGATGAGAAAACAGCCGCATCCGCCGTTTTTCTTCTCCTCGCTCTTCCCTTCCGGCAAAGGCGCACGGCGGAATCGAGCTTCGAGACCAGTCCGCGGTACGATGTCAAAGCCTGCGTCGAGCAGGGCGTTTCCCCGTGCCGCGGCGTATTCCTCCTCGGTGATGTAGTCCTCCTGCCTCAGTTCCTTCAGCTCGTCCAGTTTCTTCCTTACCGGGTTGCTCATCGTGTCCTCCTTGTCGTTCCTTCCCAGAATCATTTAAACAGGCCCTCCAGGCCTTTTTTCAACTCGTCTCCGATCTTTTCCCTAAACTGGTCCTCGAGGGAGGGGGCCGGGGGCTGTGCCGGGCTCCGATCCTGCGGCGCCGTCTCCTCCGAGGGGACGGCATCCTGCCGCTCCTGGGAGGGCGCTGGTTTTTGAGGGATGATGGCGTCGATGATTCGGTCGACGGTACTGTCCCCGCCCTGTTCACGGGAGGGATCGGCCGGCGCCGCGTCGCTCTTCGGAGCGGCTTCATCCTGATTCGTGCGCGAGGAGGGGCCGACCTTGACCAGGGATACGGACGGCGAATCGGCCTTGCCCGAAATCTTGACCGTAACGTCCCGGAAGTCCGCGGAGGCGCCGCCCTGCTGTCCGCCCTGGAGGGCGCCTTTCAGGATATCCCCGAATCCCGCTCCGGTGGTCAGCTGTTTTGCACCGCCCTGGAGCAGTGCACCAGCGCCCCCAAGGGCCCCACCGGCAAGCGCGTTGACCAGCTGGAAGTTGATGTTGCCCTCGGCAAGAAGGTACAGGCTCTTGTCGAACTTGATCGTGCCGTCCTCGGCCAGCCGGGCGTAACGATATATCGGGTCCCCATCGGGCGCCCTGGCCGCCGCCCCCTTCTTCAGGACGAGCCACCCCGTCCGGATCTCCAGGGGAGCGGTCACCTCCGTGTAGCGGATGGCGTCGAGCCCATAGAGACGGGTTACGATATCCAGCCCCTTGAAGCCGCTGATTCCCCCGGCCCCCAGGGCAAACTGCCCGGTTCCGGAGTAGTTCGGCGTCTTGCCCGCAGAGCCCGTTATCTTCAAGGAGAGGCTTCCCTGTCCCGTGACCCTGCCGCCGATCCCACCCGTTGCGTCCTGCGCCAGGGCGTTGACGTCGACGCCGCTCACCGTGAGGGAATCGGAGAACTTGAGCGTATTCAGGTCCAGGGTCAGGTTGTTCGACGCCCTGCCCCCGTAGAGTTCGATAGCTCCGTTCGAGGATTTGAAAGTGTTGCCGTCAAGGGACAGTGGCAGCTTGATGTTGGCGAGCCTGAGTCCGAAGGCCTCGGCCGAGGGGGTCGACAGGCTACCCGTCCCCGTATTGCCCTTGTCCGTGCCGGAGATGTCGAATACGAGGTTTGCCTTACCCTTGATCTGTCCCTTCAGGTCCGGGAACCCTTCGGTCAAGGCTTCCAGGTCCAGTCCGTCGCCACGGATGGCGAGATCCGCCCTCATCGAGGGGGTCAGCCGCAGCGTTCCGGATGCGCTCAGGGGTGCTCCGCCGATGTTTGCCCTGAAATCGTTGACCTTCAGTGCCTGCAGGGTGCCCGAGATGTCTGCGGCCACATCGGAGAGCAGGGCGCCGTTGGCCGTGACGGACGGGGTCTGCCCCTTGAAGGAGAACTCGGGGGCGTCCGCGGTCCCGCCCAGCCGTGCCTTGCCGCTGAGGGTCCCCTTGAGGCCGATCCCCGAGGACGCGGCCAGCGGCGCGAGGTCGAGCCGGTCGAGGTCGAAGGAGAAATCGAGCGTGGGGCTTTTGCCGCCGAGGACCGCCGAACCGGAACCGGAGAGCGCACCGGACCCGCTGCGCGCGGAGAAAGAGGACAGGCTGACCTTCGTCCCCTCCTTCCTGATCGAGGCCTCCAGAGAAGAGAGGCCGACGCCGTTTGCGGCGGTGCCGTTGGCATCGATGCTGTCCGCCTTGATGGAGAGGCCGAGCTTCTCCAGTTTTACGAGGTCGCTGCCGGGAAGGGTGGAGACCTCGAGGTTCTTCATATTTACCTTCCCGAGGGCGAAGAGGGCGGGGGAGGAGGCCACGAGGCTGATCTCCGGGGTTGGAAGCCTGCCCGAGATCCTGGCCCCGGCGCGAATCTCGCCCTTGAGGCCGTAGCTGGCGATGCCGGGGACATAGGCCCCCAGGGCCTCCGGTTTGACGGTGAGCTGTGCCTTCACGTCGATGGCCGGCGTCTTTGACGTCAGCGGCCCAATGGTTCCCGAGAGTTGGAGGGGCATGCCGTTCAGGGTCCCCCCGCTCTTCTGCAGGGTCAGCACGTCCTTGGCGTAGGAGAAGGTTACCGAGGGGTTGACCAGCGTGTTCCCCTGGACCGTGAAGGAGGGGCTCTGCAGGGTGCCCGACAGGACCGGGGCGGACGGGCTTCCCTTGATGCCGACCGCCGCGCTGATCTTCCCGGCAAGCCCGTACTTTCCGGAGTCCGGGATGAGGTCGGAGATCCCCCTCACGTCGAGTCCCACCAGTTTCGTCGTGAGGTCGAGTCTGGGGCCCGAGAGGATGGAGGCGGCTGTCCCCTGAAGGTAGCCCTGAGCCCCTTCAAAGAGAAATTTTCCGCTGACCGCCGCGGTATCGCTCTTCGCGATCTTGAGCTGAAGCGCGAGGTTCGAGACCTCCTTTCCCCTGAATGCAATGCGGGGCGCCGAGAGGGCGACGGTTCCGTTCAAAGCGTTCGTCGGCCCCTGAATTTTCGCGGTGAAGGCGGATACCCTGCCCCTCATTCCCTCCAGGGACGGGAAGGTTTTGCCGATCTCGTCCAGCGGGGCGTCGCGCCCCTCCAGGTCGATCATGACGGACGGATGTTGGCCGGGACGCGACGCGACCGCGAGCTCCCCATCGATGGGGACGCTCAGGACGATGGCATGGACGCCGCTGGCGGTCAGCCTATGGTCGGAGTAACGCAGCTGCGCCCCGAGCCGTTCCACGGGATACCCGGCCAGCCTCGTCCCCCTGTAGTCCACCGTCCCAGAGATCTCCAGGGCGGCGGACGTCCCTTTGGCCTCCAGGTCGAGGTTTGCCGTTCCATCGTAGTCCGCCTCATCGAGGTAGGCGGGCCACAGCGCGGCGAGTTCTTTCGGGTCCAGGCCCCGTACCGAGCCCTGGATGTCCAGCGCCGCCGTGCTGTCGGTCTGGGAGACGGGGCGTATCTCCCCCGTGGCCGTGATCCTGCCCTTCCCGAAAGCGATGTCAGCCTTGCCGATCGAAAGGGCGCTTCCCTGGAGGTCCAGCGTTGCCGTACCGCGCACGAAGACGCCATTGACCGACCCAGCCGAGTCGATGTCGATGTTCATCCCCCGGATATTCGCCCCGACCTCGTCCACGTCGACGATGCCCCACCTGGAGGTGAAACGGCTGCTTCTGAGACTGATGCGGTTGATGGGGATGTCGGACCCTCCACTGCCCTCGGACAGCTCGATGCGCTGGATCTCCGCGATGAATCGATCCAGGTCCGTGGCGACCCCGCCGACGGACAGGACGGAAAGCCTGGGGGACCCGCCGAGCAGGGAAAGAAAATCAATGCGCCCGGACAAGGACTGTGCGGAAAGGACCTTGTCTCCCTTTTCGGTGGTCAGGAGGACGTCCTCGAACGTGTAGCCGCGGATGGGGTTCCCCCTGACCCCGGCGGCGGAGAGTCCCATCCCCGTGCGTTCCTTCAGGGTTTCCCGGGCCATCTTCAGGATGGCCGTTCCTCCGACGTCAACAAAGGAAAGAATTGCGGTCACGACGCCCAGTGTCAGGGCCAGAGCCATGAGGAGGACCGGAGATTTACGAATGTGCCGAGCGCGGCGTCTCAAGGAGCGTTGGCTGCACATCGAGCCCACTTCCCTTCTGTGGTGGCGTTGATTGCAACGAATTGCCCGGAGGGAGAGGCCTCGGCGGCCGGCCCGTCCGACTGGGCTATTGTAGACGAGGAAATGTAAAAATCCAACCGTGATAATCCCGAGCGTGAGGAAAGTCCCGCAGACGCTCGATATTCTTCTCATCTCATCGAGACTCTTTGGAGATGCAAAAGGGAAAAGCCGAAGCTCAAACGATAAACTGGGTAAACCGATAAAAATTTATGTTATATTATCATACTGAAACGAACATACCGAAACGTGATTGAAGGCGCGCTGTGCGAACGGTGCGCACCGAGGTACGAGATGGGAGGCGGGAAGGATGAGTTCGGTCGGAGCGAACATCAAAGCCCGTCGGCGGGAGTTGGGCATGAAGCAGGACGAGCTGGCCCGGAGGCTGGGGTTGACGCAGGCCAACATCAGCCGTATCGAGGCGAACTCCAAGGGGCCGAGCGCGGATATGCTGCCCGCTATTGCGGAGGCGCTGTGCTGTGATGTGGGGTACCTCCTTGGGGTGGAACGCGAGGGCGCGCCGGAGGGCGACGCGCTCGATGGAAGCGCCAGGACCTTTGTCCTGAAGGCTATGGAGGGTGATCCTCAGCTGGGGATGTACCTGCGTAGCTTCATCAGGGACTCTTCCTCCTACACGGACGAGGATTGGAGGTTTCTGGCCACGAGCTTGAAGTTGGCTTTGGGGTACGCCGCGGACGCGATCAAGGCACGTCGCGTCGGCGGGAATTTTTAGCGCGGTTTCCATGCCGCGTGGGAAAACCATGCCATTCGGAGACGACGCCGTACGATCTCTTCTGGACGCGACGCTCCCCCTGATGCAGGCCCCCCCGGTCAACCTCGGGGTGATCTGCCGCTGGCTGGGGATCGAGGTCTACGCTCAGCCCTGCCGTGCCTTCGGGGCCCTCTTCCTCCTCAGAGGGGGCAGGGGAGTCCTGCTGGTCAATTCCTCCCTGCCGCAGGGGCGTGCCCGTTTCTCCATCGCGCACGAGCTGGGCCATCTGCTCCTTCGTCACAACCCCCTCGGACGTATCGGCGAACCCAGGGATCCAGACCAGGAACGGCAGGCGGACCGTTTTGCATCGGAGCTTCTGATGCCCGAATCCCTGCTGCGGGGGGACTGTGAAAAGCTGCCCTTCGAGGCGCTGTGCCGCCGTTACCGCGTCTCGCGCCAGGCCATGCGGATTCGCCTGGAGAGCGTGGCCCGGAGGAGGCCGTCATGATAAAATTCTGCATATCCTCCCGAATCCCTCATGTATCGCGCGGATCGAGAGCCTTTCTATTAAGCTGAGTTTTACCAAGCTAAGGAGCGGAGCGCTGTTGATGATTCCATTCGTGTTCCTCCTCGCCCTCTTCCTCGGGTTCTGCCTTGGGGCACCCCCCGCCCGAGGCTCGCGAGTGCCTTCTTTGGTCCGAGGCGTGTTCTTTCGCGACGGATGGTAAAAATGTGGAATTTTATAACTGCGATGCGGACGCGGTCTCACCTTAAGCGTCCTTACCTTAAATGGATTCTTCTCAGCGTCATGGCCTTTGCCCTGGGCGTGACCCTTTATTATCGCTGCATGTGGTTGGGAGATAGAGAGGCCGTTCTGAGGTCCGTTGACGATCGACTCTCCGCCGCCGCGGACCTGGTTCCCATGCTCCTGTCGGGGGATTTTCACGACAGGGCTGTCGCCCCCGAGTCGGTCTCCCTCGAGGAGGAGCTCCTCAACCGGAGGCGGCTCAACGAATTTGTGGAGATAGAGGGCCTGCGCTACGCTCAAACCCTGGTCCGCCTTGGGGGAAAGTTTTATTTTTCCGCATCGACCGTGAGCAGGAAGGAGGCGAGGGATCGAGGGTCCTGGTATTTCTATCCTTATGACGATGCCCCGGGATCTCTGGGGCTGGTCTATGACACGGGTCAGGCGGCCTTTTTGAACTATCGGGACCGCTGGGGGGAGTATCGTTCGCTCTGCAAACGGTTCTTCAGTCCCGGGGGCATTCCGTACCTGGTCCTCGTGGACATGGGGGCCAGGTCCCTCAATAACCTCCTGACGCAGTCGCTCTATAAAATGCTCATTTCGGCATTTTCCATTCTCCTGATGATGTCTCCTTTTGGTTGTGTTCTGTGCCTGCTGGGCCTGAACCTCAGGGAGGCCAACACGAAGCTGGAGGATGTGAACCGCAGCCTTTCGAAGCAGGTTGCAGCGCAGAGGGACTGGCTGTTCGACGTCGAGTCCGCGGTCCGTCAGGAGCAGGATAAGCTGGAGCAGGTGCAGGAGCTGCATCAAAAGAGCCTAGCGGGATTCTTGACGTTCGATGGCGACGGGAAGATCACGGAGATCAATCAGACGGCCCTCGACATCCTGGGCGTGCCCCCCGAACGAAAGGGAGAGATCAGCCTTGCCGAGTTCGGAGGCCCCTTCTTCTGGGACCGCCTCTCGCGGCAGATTCAGAACGCGGAGGTTCGGGACGAGGAGAGCTTTTCGGAGGAGGTTGGTGTACACAGGCTGGATGGGACGCCGGCGGTTCTGCTGATGCGCGTCGGGATAGGACCCAGGGAGTTCGACGAGCCCATCTATTACGCTTCCTTCGTGGATATCTCCGAGATGAAGAGCAATCAGGAGCAGCTGCGCTACCTGGCGTATCATGACGACCTCTCGGGCCTTTTGAATCGCATGGGGCTGAGGAAGGTCTTGATGGACAAGGCGGATCTTTACGGCCGTTCTCCAAGCATCTTCGTCCTTGCCGTCCGGAATTTCAAACGCATCAATGCGGCACTTGGCGTCAGCACGGGGGATTCCGTCCTGGCGGAGCTGGCGAAGCGGCTCGGGAGTATCCTGAACCCAGGGGAGGAGCTGGCACGGCTGGGAGGGATGGAGTTTGCGATGGCCTCCTTTGGGATCATCACCCGCGAGGAATCGGAGGCCGCGGCTCACCGCCTTCTAAGCGCCCTTGACGAGCCCTTTCTACTCGAGGGGCAAAAATTTATGCTCTCGGGAAGCCTTGGGGTCATGATGGCCTCGGACAGCGGGACGGTCGACGAGACGATGTCCGGGGCGGCGCTTGCCGCCGCGGAATCCAAGCGGAGGGAGCGCGGCTGCATCCTCTTCTTCAGCGACAGGCTCAAGACACGGAGCGTCAAGTCCATAGAGATGGAAAACGCCCTGCGGGAGGCCATCCTACAGGAGAATTTCAGGATTGTGTTCCAGCCCATCGTGGCGATACGGAGCCGACGCACCCGCGGGGTCGAGGCCCTGGTCCGCTGGACCGGTTCCGACGGCAAGTCGGTCAGCCCCGAGGACTTCATCCCCATGGCCGAGGAGACCGGGATGATGCCGTCCCTTTCGGAGGTCCTCTTCAGGATGACGGCCAGGGCTTTTCTCGAGCTCCGTCGGGCCGTGCCGGGAATTTATCTCAGCCTGAACGTCTCCGCCGTGCTCTTCCGGGATAGGATCGTCGAATCGATGCTTCAGGATGCCCTCGAGGAGCAGGGCATCCTGCCGTCGGAGGTCCTACTGGAGATCACCGAGACGGCGCTCATCGCCAACATGGAGGACTGCCGCGATACCCTCGTCCGCCTGAACGGAAAAGGGTATACGATAGCCATCGACGACTTCGGGGCGGGGAACTCCTCCATATCTTACCTGCAGAACTTTCCGATCAGCAAGCTGAAGATAGACAAGTCCTTCGTTCGGCGCATCGTGTCCCATGGTGAGGACTGGACGCTCGTCCGCGCGATCCTGCGCATGAGCGAGGTGCTCCAGGTCGAGGTCGTCGCGGAGGGAGTCGAGACGGAGGAGCAGGAGCAGCTCCTCGATAGGCTGAACTGCCCACTGGGGCAGGGCTACCTCTACTACCGCCCGATGGATCTCGAGACCTGTCTGAGGACCCTGGGGCCCTCAAACGCGGAAGGAACGAATGCCTAGGGCAGGGCACCGCCTCTTCCCGCGGCGATTTTCTCCCAGAACTCTGGCGTCGATGACGCCGAGAAAACTGGCGTTTCTCCTCGTCCTGCTCCTCTTGGGGTTTCTTGCCCCGTACTGGGAGAGGCGCACGGGCGATTTTCTCGAAGGGGTGGTCACGAACGTCGTCGATGGGGATACCCTTGTGGTGAAAGTGGAGGGGGAGTCCCGCCGGGTGCGCCTGATCGGGGTCGACACGCCCGAGACGGTACATCCCCGTAAGCCCGTTCAATACTACGGACGCGAGGCCAGCGCCTTCACGAAACAGGCGCTCTCGGGACGGCGCGTGTGGCTGGAGTACGACGTCGCCCCCCTGGACCGATACCAGCGCCACCTCGCCTACGTCTGGGTGGAAAGGCCCGCACGGGACGAGGAGGCCGTGAGGCGGGGGATGTTCAACGCCAGGCTGCTCCTGGAGGGGTACGGACGCACCATGACCATCCAGCCCAACTCGCGCTATGCCGACCTGTTCGCCCGTCTCCAGGCCGAGGCGCGTAAGGCGGGACGCGGCCTGTGGGGGCGGAAACGCTGAACGGAACGACCGCAGCCCTCGCCCGCGAGAGGCGGCGCTGATACCCCATCACGTTATGAAACAGCGTTAGGGAAACTTCTCCCCCTCCCCCTTCTCCTTCTTTTCTTCCTTCTCCTCATCCAAGGAAAAAATCGTCGGGACCCCGTTCTCCATTTGTACGCCCGAGGCCGTCGAATAATAGACGTTCTGCCTGTAGTCGGTCATGGTGAACATAAAGGCATAGAGCCCGTCGGGAAGCACCATCTCCTTGAACTTGGACCCCTTGCCGATCGTGAGCGTATCGCCCTCGAACGCAACCAGCTCGTCTTTTTCGAGGTCCAGCTTATGCAGGACCAGCGTGATCTCATCGCCCTCGACCAACAGACGCTCCCCCCTGCCGGGTGGGACCCCCTCCTCATCCGGCCTGGCGGTGAGCATCCGGTATGCCTTCGTGTCGAAATCGTAGGCCACCGTGAGGTTGTAAGGCTTGCCCTTCATCAGAAAGGGGACCTCATAAAGGACGTAGTCGTCCGTCACCGAGAGGACGGACATCGCGGCCAAATGCCCGTCGAGACTGCCCCAGACGCCCCGAAAGTTATCCATAAAACGCCCTGCATCCCAATCCGCGGAAAGATCGGAATCCTCGCCCAGAAACACGGACGGGGTCCCCTCGTCGCCGCATAGCGCGAGGATAAAGGTGACACGACTCAGCAGGGCCGCCTTCTCAGCCCCGAGGTTGAGACACGCGTAGGTCTCGCCGTCCTGTTCGACGTACTCGACCGGGTGGTCGTCCAATTTCATGTTGGCGGTCTCGGCGAAGTTGAGGCCTGCGGCCAGCGCGGAGGCATTCCAACGCCCCAGCGAGGGGAGATGGAGCCCCTGGGCCAACGCGGAGGCGTCCCAGGGCGAGGCCGAATGCCCCGGCCGGTCCGTGCTCACCGGCGCCTCCGATCCTGCGTCGAGGGAGTTCAAAAAATCCGCAACATTCTGAACGAACTGCACCGCCTCGTCCGAAAAGTCCCCCCGCAGCAGGGGCTCGTAGAGGTAATAGAGCCCTCGCATCCCCGACGCCAAAGCGGAGTCCTCAAACCGGTCGTAGGCGTCGGGCTCCGGAGCGGAGGGAATAAAGACGGAAATTCCGTTTGATCCCTTCCGGTAGGCCCCCTTCACCTGATAGACCACACTTTCCCGAACGGCCTCAAGCACCGCCTTGGCAGCCTCCGGAAAGAGGTGCGCGTTCTTGGAGGCCAGGCTCGCCAGATCCACCATCCCGGCGCTGTAGCTCTCGGCGCTCTTCGCCCCCCGGGCGAATGCGGCGTAAAACGCGGAGGGGTCCTCCAGGACCGAGGTCATCCCCATAGCCCCAAGGCAGGACACCGCCAGGTTCAAGTCGTCGGCCTTCTGAAGATCGATCATGGACAGCGTGACGTTTTTCTCCAGCCCATGCTCCCGGCACCCTTTATAATACGAGTCACAGATGACGCGCCCAAGCTCCGCGGCACGCATTGCCGTGTTTGCGGAAAGAGCCGACAGCCAGCCGTCGTATTTCCACCCGCAGCCCGGCACCGTCTCCTCCGAGGCTACAAGATACCCCGCGTAAGGCGCACAGACGCCGACCATCTCCAGCGTCGCCATCAAACAGGCGTCGATCCCGATCAGCTCGAACGGCTTTTTATCCGGCTCGTCGCCGTAGACCGCCTCCAGCGCCTCCCTCAGCTCCCCAAAGGACAAGGCGTCGCCGCCGTGCGTTTCGTCGTAACAAAGCCCTCCGCTGCTTCCCCCGCCATGATCCCACAGGATCAGCACCTTGTGGTCGGCAGGATAGTTCTTCTCGCAGAATCGCAGAAAATCCCTCAGGGTCTCAGGGGCGCCCATGCTCGCCCGCCCCGCCTTGCCGACGACGCCTATTTCATCCCCGGAACGCTCCAGACGGCACGGACCGGAGGCGTCCACAAGGTCGTTGTCCCACGTTTTGGAGCCGCCGGCCTGCACGACCACCTTCACGTTGTCGGGCAGGGCGACCTCCAGCGTCTCCGCAAGGTCACCCGTCGCAAACCCGTTTTCCGACTCCAGGTCGGACCCGCAGAGGTACCAATAGACCGCCCAGGTCTCCTTTGCCTTTGCGGCCGGCGCGGCGTGCGAAACAGCACAGCCCCAGGACGCCAACATCGCGCAGAACAGAAAAAAAAGTGCCGCAGCCCGCCTCATGACTCATCCCTCATCGCGATAGCCCTCATCCGGCTCCGCCCCCTCCCTGGACGACCCCGGCAGGTCAATCCAGCCCTCGAATCGAACGGACGATAGATTCAAAAGCCTGATGCTGACCGATGAGCGTGACCATGGAGACAAACGTTTCGTCGCCCATGACGATCCCGCGGCAGGACAATCCATCCTTGTCCGTGAAGGAAAACCGATACCCGCCCCCCGATGGCTCCGGCTTATCGGCCCCCACCTCCTGGGCAACCCGTTCCGCAAACTCCGAAACGGACACCCCCGGCTCGTCGATCCCCGTCAGCATGACGGCCGCATCCTCATCCGGGGCCGTCAAGCTCACGGTAGCGTTTTCTTCGTCCTCCTCGACCTTCCAGCCCTCCGGGACATCGACGGCACAGCGGATCGAGGGAAAACGCCTCTCCGCAGCAGACGCCGCCATCCCCCAAACCGCCCAAATCCCCAACAAAAACGCGAAAACGACAAGAATAAACGATCGCCGCACCCCAAAGACCTCCTCGTAAAACGCCTTCTCGCGCCGTTTCTCTTCGGATCGAAGCATCATAACCTCATCATGATGACCCTTCGGTATTCTACGACGCCCTCTCAAAAGGGACCATAACCCGAGGTCAGAAAATCCCCGTGAAAAGACGATTTTTTTTGCAAAAAAACGAGCCGCCCCTCCGGGCGGTCTCCAGCTCCACAAACTTAAATCCATGCGGGGTTTTCGTGACATCCAGCATTGTCGGCAGAAGCCCCTTAGCCGGTTCGGCCTCGATCGGCCCGCGGTCCTTCGGACAGAAAATGGCCAAAAAATGGCCTTGACGGATTTCCTTCACCGTGGTATCGTTGCACATAACGTTATGGGATAGATATCGTGATCCCATCGTATTTTGGAGGCTGAGCACATGTTGCGCGTTACGAGTTCGTCCCTTGTTCTTTCGGGTTCGTATTATTACTACGGAACCAGG
>ERZ772957.2005-NODE-2005-length-12227-cov-3.694873_pt1 | contig 12227 bp, 10 predicted proteins | sample MGYA00580682_ERZ772957 | MGnify/ENA primary metagenome ERZ772957 (study PRJEB29015, sample SAMEA2737921) | human oral metagenome | biome: human oral; feature: human-associated habitat; material: dental | place: China | collected 2025 ...
CTGCCAGGTTGGCATCTTCGCCGAGGCGTCAACCCACACGAACCCCCGAAGAGCCTCATAAGGCCCCATAATACGGATTAGAAATTATCTTACAGTTCCTTAGGAGATTGACATTACTATGGAAATGATCTCACGCAGCCCGAACAATCATGCTGCAGGTCTCATAGCTAGCGGGCAGGTCGACGCTACCGAGGAGCATGCCCTCTCGGTCGCGCGCGCGGCGATTGATACCGCGCGCGGCAAGATGACGCACACGGTCAACTCCGCTATGGTCGAGGCTTATTGGACCATCGGCAGGGAGATCGCCGAGACGGTGGGAGACAGAGCCGAATATGGGAGTCACCTCATCACGTACCTCGCACGCAATCTGATCACCGAATACGGCAAAGGCTTCAGCGAGCCTAACTTGCGTAACATGCGGCAGTTCTACCGTGCCTTCCCAATTCGCTACACACTGTCTAGCGAATTGAGCTGGTCCCACTATCAGCGCATCATGCGCGTTGACTCTCCCGCAGCGCGTGAGTTCTACGTTCGCGAAGCGGCCACCGCAAATTGGGGAGTGCGAGAGCTCAAGCGCCAGATCGATACACACCTCTACGAGCGCTTGCTGCGCACCCAGGAGGCCGAGGTCCTAGACGGCGTGGCCGACACAGAGCGGGCCTTGACGGTTCTACACGACCTAGGCGGCATAAAGGACGCCGAGACCAACACAGCCATGAGCCCGTTCAAGGACCCGTACGTCTTCGAGTTCGCCGACATCCCCAGGAACCAGCACGTGCTCGAGACCGACCTCGAGTCCGTCCTCATCGACAGCCTGGAGGAATTCCTTCTGGAGCTGGGGCGCGGCTTCTCATTCGTAAAACGCCAACGGAGGCTCTCGGACGACGGAGAGAACTGGTGTGTCGATCTCGTCTTCTACAACTACTACCTCAGGCGCTTTGTACTCTTCGACCTTAAGACCGGTAAGCTCGACCCGCGCGACGTGGGTCAGATGGACTTCTACCTGAGCTTCTTCGACGACAAGTACAAGCTGCCAGAAGACGAGCCTTCCATCGGCATCCTCCCCTGCTCGGAGAAAGATAAGGTCGTGGCCAAGTACTCCGCACTTGCGCGCAACGAGAACCTGCGAGCGGCTCAGTACTTCACCTACCTCCCCACGGAGGAGGAGCTTGCCAAGGTGCTCAGGCGCAACCGCGCAGAGTTCGAGGAGCGCGTATCGCGGGAGCTGCAGGGGGCGGACGCGAACCTGTCCGTGCTGCCAGATGCCAGACTCGAGGAAGAGTAGGGAGCTAACATGGACTCCAACAGGATCAGTAGCCTCGCGACGCGCTGCGCGCAGAGGCATCGGCACGAACTACGCAGCGCTTGCCGAGGGCAGCAGCAAGAGACTCGAGACGCCACAGCAGGTTCACACCATCGAGGCGGGTGTCCGCAACCACGGGCGAGACGAGGTTGTGGACCGCGCTTCCTACACGTGGTTCAACCACCTCTGCGCCGCAATCGTGCTCGTCGTGCTGTGGGACAGGTATGAGGCGTACTTCGCAGACACAGGGACCACCCGGCGAGCAAAGATAAGAGGCACCCTTATCGCCATAGGCTTGTATTCCATGCTCGTCCTTACGGTGATCGAGTCGATCTCGGTCATTCGAGGACGAGACCCCTTGGAGTCGGAGCTCATCATCGAGCTCAACAAATGGCTTTCCCTCGTCGAGTTCGCATGCTTTGCCCTCTCTGCCCTGGAATGGGTGCTCGCCTCCGATGATGCGAACCATGAGGACCCCCTGTCCCGGTCGCACAAACCAACGCCTCTCTGCATGGGCGCAATCCTGCCGAATGCTCCTGCGAGACACGGGCTTGACAACCTAAATTCAAATTGCATCCCGTCAGATGACAGACAACGACGCCCGCATCTGGGATACTACAGTCAACAAGTTGGCCTTCCTGTAAGAGATTATACGAAAGGATGAGCTCTCATGGGCCGCAAAGCGTTGATTTCCAGCCTTTTCGTGAGTGTTCTCGCCTCGTTCATGGCATGGGCCGTCATCTGGACGCTTCAAGATAGCGCGGAGACGGTCCGTGGGGTTGGCGACGATGCCGTCGCGCTCAGCATCCTCAACGTAGGTACGGGCGAGAAGGCAGATACCACTTCCAACGGTAGCGTGGGACGCCTTGCGGACCTGCTCTCAAGGTACGGGGTGGCCGCCATCATGGATGGTAACGAAGACGGTCACCCCGTCCTGTGGGCGCTGGACTCAGAGGGCATCGTCCCTTGGCTCTCACAGTACGCAGGAAAGCTGGTGCCAAGCGACAGGCCACAGGTCATCCTGTTCAAGGGCAGCTACTCGGAGGGCAGATGGGAGGCCGGGCTGCCGCTCACGCTCCTTCCGGAGGGATCCGACGTTATCGACACCATCAACCCGACGCACGACAACAACGGGACCCTGCAGGGCGTCTGCGTGCCGTCGAGGCAAAGTCGGCTCATCCCCGGGACCTACGTGCTTTCCTCCATGCCAAAGGGGCTGCTCGACGAGCTGCGACCCCTGCTGCTCTCAACGGACCTTGAGCTGGGAGGCCTGGAGGAACGGCCGCTGTGGCTCGATTTGGTGAGTAGCCCGATGTTCGTGATAGCCTCCTTTCTGCTCGTCTTTGGGCTCATGTCCACTGGCGTCTTTTGGAGGGTCTCTGCGACAGGCAGGCGCGACGACATCAGGCTCGTCTACCTGGCAGGCGGGACCGCCCGCACCATGGTCAGGAGGGACTTTGTCGGTTGCATGGTTCCCATCCTGGTCGGCGTGCTTGGAGGCGCAGCAGCATCGGCCGTCCTCACGGGGGCAGTGAGCCAGGCCCCGCCTCCCGAGGGGCTCCTCGAATGCCTCTGCCTCACGACGGGTCTCTCGGCTTTGGTCCTTCTTGTCCTCATGTACCTGGTACTTCGCTGGGCAATAGTAAGCGCGCTAAGGGGGTGCGACTGATGGAGGAGGTCACGGGCGGGATGCGGCTAGCGCTGCGCCATTGGCGCGAGCTTGCGGGAACGACCCTCATCTTTGCGCTCGTCTGTTTTGCGTTGTCCTTCATCTTGGGGGATGTCATCGTGGAAGTGGGAGTGTTGAGGGGTGGGGCCACCGTGAGGAGGGAGGGGGCAACCACCTTCGCCTGCTTCTATCCTCCCCTCAGGCCAGTAAGCGACACGAGCCCTCGCCTGCTCGATATGCTGTCAGAGAAGATCGAGGAGGGTAGGGCCTACTCATCGGTAATCGGAAACCTTGAGGCGGACAGCCCGGAGGACTTCGGCGCAAAAACTATCCTGGTGGTTGGCGGAAGGGCTCGGAGCCTGTTTTCCGACCTGGGCCTTACGTCCACCACCCCCGGTGCCTTCCTTGGGGTCAAGGTCGAGCAGACCTCCCCATTCGTGAGGCTAAGGGGCAAGGAGATCCCCGTCGCAGGCAGGCTCAGGGGTGGCGCCGTGTGGTTTGACCCCTCTTCTGCCGGCATGGACCTCGACAGCTGCCAGGTGCTGCAGGTGACACCGGCAGAGTTCTCTGGGCTTGGCACGATCGCCCAGGAGGAGCTCGTGCTGCGTGCGGTGTTCTTTGACGTGTCGGACGACTTCATCGAGGAGTACATCGCCGAGGCGGCAAAGGGCGAGCTCTACCTTGTGCCACAACACATAGCCGTCGTGCAGCCCCGGGGGTTCGCGGCACTGATGGTACGGGCGAGCCTCTACCTCATCTCGACGGTTGCCTTCTTCGCCCTTGCACTCTTCTCGTTCTGCGCCTCCACGAACGAGATCCTAAGGCAAGAGAGGAGGGCCTTCGCCATCAGGCGCATGTGTGGGGCCACAAAAGTTGCACTTGCCGTCAGGCTGGCGTCGTTTCTCGCGGTGGGCGTGCTGGCGCTTCCCGTGCCCTCGTGCCTCGCGCTGACGCTCCTTGGACCGCCGGTGGGCACCGGGGCGCTCGCGGCGCTCCTCAGCATCCTGTTGGTCTATGTTGCGCTCCTCTGCGCCTTCATGCGCAGGGTGTTCCCAGGAAGGGAGTGATCGAGGTGAGCTGTCTTCTCAGGCTGGAGGGCGTCACGAAGTCCTTCCGAGCCAAGCCCGACCCCGTCGAGGCCCTTCGCGGGGTCACGCTTGAGGTCAAGGCGGCAGAGATGGTGGCGCTCATGGGGCCGTCGGGCTCCGGGAAGTCCACGGCCCTCTCCCTCGCGGGACTCATGCTGCGCCCAACGGGCGGGACCGTCTTTCTTTCGGGCGAGGCCGCACCGGATGACGAGAGGGGTCGGGCAAGGCTGCGCAACTCCTTCGTGGGGACCGTCCACCAGAGCTACGCTGTGATAGGCGACATCAGCGGCATCGCCAACGTCGAGATCCCCTTGGAGTACGCCTCGCCGCGACTGCCGAAGGGACGAAGGCGCGAGCTGGCACGAGAGGCGCTGGGCAAGGTGGGACTGAGTGAGGACGTCTACTCCAGAAGGGCCTCGAGCATGTCCGGAGGCCAGCAGCAGCGCGTCGCCATCGCGCGGGCACTCGTCGTCGGCCCAAGGCTGATCCTTGCCGACGAGCCCACGGCCGCCCTCGACGGGAAGCTGATAGATGTCATCATGGACCTGCTGAGGGACGCCTGCAAAGGTGGCGCCGGCGCCCTCATCGCAACACACGACGAGCGCGTGGCGTCATGCTGCGACCGAAGCCTCACGCTCGTGGACGGCGCCATCGTCTGAGGGCGAGAGTCCCAGTCTTGTCAGACTCCGAACCCCGCCAGCTCTGTCAGGATCCGAACCCCCCCCTCAGATTGAGGGGTACCGAGTTTTGGCTGCCAACTGGGCAAACGCCCACGGGATAGTGCCCGGCAGATTCCGGGGCACGCTGTACCGTCCCCCAGCGGCGCCTGCTTCCCTGCGGCGCCCAATGTCGCGTGCGATTGTCGCCTGCCTGTCGCCCCTCAGGCGCCGACAACGGTAAGCTCGCTCGCAAAGCCGTTGAGCTCGATGACGTGACATGCGTCCTCGTCCTCCTCGACGCCCTCGAGAACGATCCTGTTGCGGATGCCTCGCGTGCGCGTGGTAAACTCGGCTCCCTTTGGAACTACGATCCTGGATGCTGCACCATGCTGGTTGAGGTCGAGTTTGTCGGGCAGTGAGGCGCAGCTGACGTCCACGTCTCCGTTAGCGTCCAGCTCCACGTGGCCGACAAGCCCATCGATGACAACGGTGCTCACCCTACCGCCAAACTCCACGTGTGGGCAGTCAAGATCCCGAAGGACGAGCTCAGTCGTGTTGCCCGTAAGCTCAACGCCGCGATCGGTCTGTGGCAGGCGCACGATGACGTCGAGGCCCTCCCGGCACTCCGCATCCGTCACGCCCTCCAGACGAGTCACGTCCACATCAAAGTTGCGACCCTGGTCCAGATACACCCTCAGTTTGTCAATAAGGCCGATGCTGTCACTGCCCAGAAGCACGCAGACGCGACCGTCAGGGCTCGGCTCCGCCACGATGCGGCGCGACCCGCAGACGTTGATATCAAAGCTCCTCGCGTCCTTCACATCGCACTGCGTAAGGCTCGTGAAAAGGTAGCCTTTCTCGTCCGCCCTGGCAAGCGGTGTGTTTTCGAGTAGCTCGTCGACCGAGACCTCGAAGAGGTGCGCAAGCGCCGTCAGATTGCTGATATCAGGCAGACCAGCGTTCGTCTCCCACTTTGTGACGGCTTGCCGAGAGACGCCAATCCTCTCGGCAAGCGCGTCCTGGGAAAACCCAGCCCTCTTGCGAAGTTCTCTGATTCTGTCGGAAAGCATGTCGCTCCTTACCGCATCGGTGGTTGTTGGGCCCGCCTGCGGGTCCGTCTGAAACGTGTACTCGACTGCGTCCATTCCTTGTCCTCTCATTGGGTGTGACCGAACGAGCACAAGGTATCGGCTGAGGGCGAGATTGGCCAGCAACAAGGGCTTGCACGGGGCGTATTGACTGCCACGCTTCGTGGCATATGGCCCTGAGCTGGCAAGACGCTGCGCCCTCGCACCCTACAGGCTTTGGGGTGCGAGGGCATCCGACCCGCGCGGCACCACATGGCGAGCAGGCCGGCACGAGCGGGGCAGACGTTCCGCCAAGACGGACGGGGCGAGCGGCAGCGGACGGGACATCTACAACGACTACTCGCCGTGCGCACTGATGAGCTCGGAGATCCTCCTCGAGAGTTCGTCTAGGTTCATGCCAGAGCGCTCCGCCATCATGCGAACGGTGGCCTTGGGAATCATCACCCGCGCGAGCGGGGAGTTGAGCAGCGCAAACTTCTCGTTCACCTGCGGCAGCGCGTCTTTGAGCCAGGGATGGGCTGCAAGGAGATCACGCAGGCGCGTGTCACCATTGATCGAGCTCGTCGCCTGGGCGGATGGGACGGGTGCCTCATCTTCTTCAGGTGACGACTCCTTGGTGGAAGACGACCCCTCAGCGGGCGCCGCAGCCTGCTTGTCCGGACGGGCGGCAGATCCCTCCGCTTTCGAGTCCCGCGCCTGCTCACCATCGCCGTCGGCGGACTCACCGCCATGTTCCTTCGCGCTCCACGTGAGTAGCGTCTGGGAGCCCTCAAGGCTGCGGATGTGGGTGCAGTCCTGCATCATCTCGAGGATGCCCCTAAAGGTGCCGTCCTCGTCGCGCACTGCCAGGTAGGTGATGTAGATGAACAGGTTTGGCTTGTTGATCCAGAACTCGGCGGATTCCTGCTCGCCGCTACGGAACTTGTCGATGATCTCGCGCACGATGTGGGCAGACTTGCGCGGGTGGCAGTTCATGATGTCGCGGCCGATCACATTCTTGCTTCTGGGGAAGACGCGATGCTTGGTGTCACTGTAGAAGCACACAAGCTCGTTCTCGTCCACATAGGAGAGATCGACCGGCAGATGCTTGTAGATGAGGTTGATCTGCTCCAGCGTGAGCGAGCCTTCGGCAACATGAAGCTTGGAGGAGGCGCTCACACCGCCCAGACCATGCTTGCCGAGCAGCTCCAGAAGGTCCTGCGAGAGATCGGACGTGGTGCCCTCCCCCTTGGCGCCATCGTCTTTCGCGGGCTTCTCTCCCGCATCAATCCACGCGAAGCCTATCTCGTGGTCGCCTGCAGCCATGTCTCGAAACTCGTCAGGTGTAAGCAGGATGAGCGAGGTGGGGTACAGGACGTTCTGCTCCTTCGAGATGAGGTCGCGAATGTCGGCGACGAGCGTCGGCTGCATGTCGATGAACCTCTCCTCGTCCGTATCGAGGAGCTTACGAGCCGTGCCGATCTCCTCCCAGATAAAGTCATCCAGGGTCCACATCGTCGTGGTGGGCCGGTCGAAGCCCTTCTTCTCGAGCATGGAATAGAGCTGGTTCTGTTTTCTGGACAGGTGTTTCTTATACTCTTTCAGCCTATCGTATATGCTGAGCCACTGGTTCTTGATGGGAGGATACTGGACAAGATCCTCGATGGACAGGCAGATCTTCTCCAGCTCGTCGTTCTCTGCGTAGTAGCGCGCGATGGGGTGATCAGCCGGAAGCTCTGGGCGCGAGCGATCGATGAGGCCATCGAAGAGGGCGAGCATGCTTTGGATATCCTCCTTCTGGCACTGCCCCTCCTCGAACTCCTCGAGCTCCTGCTCCGCCAAGGCGACCTCGTACGGCTTGATGGAGTCCACCCGCTCGCGTAGGCGCCTTTGACCCTCCTCGAGGGTGATCGAGCCGCTATTGTAGGCATCCTTTACCTCGAGGATGAACTTGAGCTTATCCATGTCATGCTCGGGAACGTGATCCATCATGCTCTCGGTCTTGCGCTTCATCTGCGACTCCTTCTCTTGAGGCAAACCTGCCCCTCGGGACATGTTGCCACATCAACAATTGTCGAGGCGTACTGTAACAGAGATGCTGCACCCCCATCAGAGGGCGCAGTTAATCCCTACTAATTATATAGCAATTACGCGCTAAAGATCTCCCAAAAAAGTCGATAAGCCCATAAGATTCTGCACCCCAAGGCCTCATGCCGCCTACCTGCCATACTCCTCCTCGACACATAGTTACGCGTCGGACTCAGGATGACGCTCTTCTCACTGCCGAGAAAGACCTAAAGAACCGGGCTCTATGTATCAGAACCAATCTTTTTGGGATTGCACGTAGATTCGCTGGAACTCTTCATCGCTTTTCGTGAGATACATAACGCCCTCAATGATGCTCACGAGAAACATGGCGAGAGGCACCACAATGGTCCACCAAAGAAAGAAGGTCAGCAAAAACATGATGATACCTGCACTTATGTATCCTAAATAAAACTTGTGAAAACCGAGTATCCCACAGAATATCGCTAGCAATCCTGCCGCCACTCTGCTCTTGCGAGATACTGGCCGAGTGGAGTATGGGGGCTGCGTGAACACCTGTACCTGCGTATATGATGTTGGTTGCTGCGGGTATGCCTGCGTAGTCGATGCTCCGGGCTGATCATATGTCTGTCCCTGCGGCTGGGCGTAGGGTCCCTGCCGCGCGTCCTGCCCCTGCGGCTGGGCGTAGGTGGCGTAGGGTCCCTGCTGCGCGTCCTGCCCCCGAGGATGTGGTCCCTGTGACTGTGGATTTAGCTGTGCCTGGTAGTCATCCTCCTGGGATTGGGAAAAGGCTACCTCATGTGTCGGGTTGAAACGCGTTTCCTGAGTAACCGCCTCTGAGAGCAGTGGCCCCTCATCCTCCTGCCCCTCACCCAAGCTCTCGTTCGCCCCTTTGTCTATGGACTTGGAATCATCGGGCACAAAGAACGACGTACCACGTGAATCTGCCCGATCCGTGGGCGACTCCACCTCCCTGGCAACCCCCTCATCCACTGAGCTAATGACATCGCCTGTCGTAACGTCCTGGACGCCCCCCTCTTCTGTATCCCCCTGTGAGTCTTGCGTCACCACGGTAGCTGTCTCTGTGAGTGTGGGCGTGGTGTCTGTTGCGGAGGATGTGTTCGTAGGTGTCGCGATCCCCGCAGCAGGCTGTGCAGTAGGGATGGAGCTGCCGCATTCTGGGCAGATTCGCACCGCATTCGGAACAGAACCTCCATCGTGTGTATGGGTTGACATACTTCCCTCCTTGTCTCGACTCTTATGGTTGAACTGGTTGTAGCCATATGGAGAACAGATAATGGAAACCCATGTAGAACTATCTTGAGGCAGTGTACCCACCCAGAAAGAGATCAAAGCTCTGAATCGCAGTCCCGAAAGACAGCGACGAAGTCCTCAACGAGCGACTCATGAGCAGGCGACTACAAGCTCACATACCAGATGTCGAGAAATCCGGTAAGGGCACAGGAGAGACATCTAAGGGGGCACGCCGTCATGACTGACCATACAACCACAGCCGCATCACCGACAAGGAAGGGCAAAGGACTACGATGAGCCGAGCCACAGACCGCGCAAACGACGAGGCCATAGACTCTAGATAAGCTGCAGCAGAGCGGCACGACACCCCTGTCCGCCTGCCCCGATCCCGGGCTACAGCGCCGTGTACGTCTTGTCACTCACCGGCTCGCACCACTCGTTCGAGAGGCCCTCTCCGGGAATCCCAAACGCAAGATGACTGAACCAGCTGTCGGCCTTCGCTCCGTGCCAGTGCTTGACCTCGGCAGGAATCTCGATGACGTCACCCGGCCTCAGGCCCTGGGCGGGCTTGCCCCACTCCTGGTACCAACCCTCTCCGTCAACGCAGATGAGCACCTGCCCGCCCCCTGTGGTGGCGTGGTGGATGTGCCAGTTGTTGCGGCAACCCGGTTCGAAGGTCACGTTGTGGATGGCAATGGGATCATCTGGCGTCGTAAGCGCCTTTAGGTAGGAGTTCCCTATGAAGTACTGCGCGTAGGCGTCATTTGGCTCGCCCAGACCAAAGAAGCCGCCATGTCCCTCGACGTCCCCTCCCTCGGATTCCGCATCGGCGTAGACCTCCTTCGCCAACCTGAACGCCGCCCAGGCGTTTGGCCAGCCCGCATAGAAGGCCACATGCGTCAGGAGCTCGGCCATCTCCGTCTTGCTGACCCCGTTTTCGCGCGCCGACTGTAGGTGATATCTGAGCGAATCGTCGACGATCCCCTTTCCTATGAGCGCACTGACCGTGACGATGGAGCGGAGTTTTAGGGGAAGCTCGCTCTCTCGCGACCACACCTGCCCAAAGAGCACGTCATCGTTGAGCTCTGCGAACTTTGGGGCAAAGTCTCCGAGCGCGTCGTGTCCTGCCGTCTGCGTAACCATGCCTGGCTTCCTTCCCACGGTACCGTCCCTGCCCGGCATGATATCGCTACAGCCTACCCCCATACACTGGGAAGAGAGAACTGGCCCCGTAATCCTTGATGCGCTCCATGGACTTCAGGCTCTGCATGTCGTCGTCAGAGATGGTGAAATCGACGTCCGCGTTATCCCTCAGATGCTCCACGCTCGTCGTCTTGGGAAGGGCCACCAGGCCAAGTTGGATGTCATAGCGCACGCAGAGCTGTGCGACTGACGCGTGGTACTTCTTGGCTACCTTCGCTATCTGTGGGTTCTTGAGCACCATGCCATGGGCGATCGGCGAATATGCCTCGACCTGGATGCCATGGTCCTGGCAGAAGCGGATGAGCTCGAAGGGTGTGTTGCTCACGTGCGCCAGCACCTGGTTGACCTGGGGCGTGGCATCAGAGTTATCGAGGATGTTTCTAAGGTCATGCTCGTTGAAGTTCGAGACACCGATGACGCGCACCTTGCCCGCCTGCCTCGCGTCGACCAGCGCCCTCCACACCTCCAGGTTTTCCGCCTCGTAGCGGTTGTCAGACTGGTTCACCTCGATCCAGGGCTGGGGACTGTGAATGATCATCTGGTCGAGATAGTCGAGCCCCATCATGGTCAAGGAGCGGTCTATGGACCTCAGTACGGTATCATAGTCCTTTCGCTCCGCCGCAACCTTGGACGCGACGAAGAGCTCCTCACGTGTGATCCCGCAGTTGCGCACACCCTCGCCCACGCCCCTCTCGTTCCCATAGGACTGGGCCGTGTCGATCATGCGGTAGCCCACCCCCGTCGCGTTCACGACGGCCTGGTACGCCTTGTCATCGCCCAGCAGCCACGTCCCCAGCCCAAGCTTGGGAATAGCCGTCCCGTCGACGAGCGTGTACCTCTCACTCAGCAGCATGCTTCTCCTCATCACCTTGCCAAACGATGCGGGCACGATGCCAGCTCAGGAGGCCACGTCCGTCACGACCTCTCTGCACCCGGCACCCGCCGGAAGCTCCTAGATGGCACGCTGACCGTGGCATGACGTCCCCTGGCTGACCTCGCGTCTTTTGACATGGCCCCCATCGTTATCCGTTTGTCAGAACTATCCTAATGGGTGTACGCCTAGGAAAGAGCCGAGATGTAAAATGTCTATATTAGATATATAGAAATAGCTGATTGCAATACCAACGGAGAGATACACTTTTACTGGTTGTCTTGGTTGCATCGAAGGTAGAAGGCTCGAACGAGGAAGGCGCAGTATGGAACTCAGGGCCCTCAGGTACTTTCTAGCCGTAGCCAGGAAGAGGAACATGACCGAGGCGGCGATCGCCCTGCATGTCACGCAGCCGACCCTCTCCAGGCAAATCTCCGAGCTAGAGGCGGAGCTTGGCACGAGGCTCTTCACGCGCACGAACCGAAGCACCATCCCAACCGAGGTGGGCCTGCGCCTGCGCCAGCGGGCAGAGGAGATCCTTTCCCTCGTGACTCGGATGGAGGACGAGGCGAAGGGCGGTGAGGCCGAGCTCTCTGGCTGCATTCGCATCGGTACCGTCGAGACCTGTGCCACGGGGATGATCGCCGAGGCCTTCGCATCGCTGCTACAGAGCCATCCCAAGGTGACCTGCGAACTCCTCAGTAGAAATGCTGACACGGTGGAGGAGAGACTCGAGCACGGCCTGCTTGATTTCGGGCTCTTACTCGGACCCATCAAGCTCGAGCGCTACGAGTGCCTGCGCCTGCCCACGACAGAGCTGGTCGGGATCGTCACCCGAGGCGACAGCGACTGGGCAGAAAGGTCGTGCGTCACCCCACGAGACCTGCAGGACATGCCACTGCTACGCTCGTCTCACATCAGCAGGCAGCTTCTTGACCTCACAACGTGGTCGGGTGGAACCCTAGACGTTGGGAGGATGAGGCTCGCGGGTCACTTTGACCTCATCGCAAACGCGATGCCCATCGTGAAAAGCGGTGTGGCAAATGCGCTTTGCATAGACGGCCTGC
>ERZ772957.2006-NODE-2006-length-12223-cov-5.735125_pt1 | contig 12223 bp, 15 predicted proteins | sample MGYA00580682_ERZ772957 | MGnify/ENA primary metagenome ERZ772957 (study PRJEB29015, sample SAMEA2737921) | human oral metagenome | biome: human oral; feature: human-associated habitat; material: dental | place: China | collected 2025 ...
CGAGCGCTCCGTAGTCCGCGCGGCAGAGTCCCGCGCAGATCGTCCGTACGACATTGAGCAAGGGCTCCGCTGTCAGCCGCTCCCCATGTGCGCCGAGCCAGCCCGCCGCACCGAGCAGGATGCCGAAGCTGAAGACCGCGCCCTTGTGCGTGTTCACGCCCCCCGTGTGTGCATACATCGCGGATTCTGCCGTGCGTCCGAGCGGGCGCAGGACAAAGAGCAGCGTCTCCAAACTGCCCCCATGCTCCGCACCTGCACGCACAAACGCCGTGAAGTGTGGAGCAAGTGCCGCCGCCGAGCGTTGAAAGGTGAAGAAGTCCATGTCGGCGTGCGCCCCATTATTCGCACGGTCGACAAGCCCCGGCTTCGGCGTTGCCGCCACCTCGACAAGCAGTGACTCAACGGCATAGGATGCTATGCGCTCCGCATCGCACCTGCGCCCTTCCAAGACCGTACTCAAAGCACGAGCGGCTTGATCTTGCGCACAACGTCGAGGATTGTTCCGTCACGCGCCTCGAGAACGGCGATGACCTGATCCTCCCATTCGAGCTCGTCCGGCTCGCCCACGAGGCTGTATGCCTTCTCCTGCAGCGCCTCGATGGTTGTATGCGCGATGCCTGCCTCATCCAGATATTCGATGAGATCCGCGCGCGCGGGATTGACGGCGATGCCGTAGTCCGTCACAAGCACATCCACGCAGTCCCCCGGCGTGGTGACAGTGACGACCTTCTTGCAGACCGTCGCCATGCGCCCGCGCACGAGCGGCGTCACAATGATGCAGCATTTGCTCCCCGCCGCCGTGTCGGGATGTCCGCCCGGTGCGCCGCGCAGCACGCCGTCCGAGCCGGTCAGCACGTTGACGTTGAAGTCTGTGTCAATCTCGAGTGCCGCGAGCACCACAAAGTCGAGCTTGTTCACATATGCGCCCTTGTTCGCGGGGTTTGCATACTCGCTCGTAGAGATCTCGAGATGCTTGTCGGGATGCGCCGCAAGATGCGCAATCGCCTTCGTATCGAAATCCTGCGTATCGAGCAGCTTGCGCACGAGCCCCTTGTCCATGAGGTCGCAAATGTTGCCGCCCATACCGCCGAGCGCAAAGCCCATCTCGATGTTGCGTTCGCGCATATATTCCTCGAGATAGCGATTGACCGCAAGAGAGGGACCGCCGACGCCCGTCTGGAAGGAGAAGCCGTCCTTGAAGTACGGTGTCGCCGCCATGATCTTCGCGCAGTTCTCTGCCATCATCAGATTGCGCGGATCTTCCGTCACGCGCGCTTCCTTCGTGCCGATCTTCTTCGGGTCGCCGATCTCGTCCACCACGACAACGTAGTCCACGTCGATGGATGGAATCGAGGCGGGTGCGTTCGGGAACGGCACGAGCGTGTCCGTTACAACGACAACGTGATCCGCATAGCGCGAGTCTGCAACGGCATAGCCGAGCGTGCCGCAGTTGTTCTTCCCGCCCGTGCCGTTCGCGTTGCCGTAATCATCCGAGGCCGATGCCGCGATGAACGTGATGTCAATATGGAGTTCGCCCGTCTCAATCGCGCGCGGCCGGCCGCCGTGACTGCGGACGATTGCGGGGGTTTTCAGCTTGCCCGCCGAGATGACCTCTCCGATGCGCCCGCGCACGCCCGAGGACTGGATGCCGATGATCTTCCCTTCCTCGATGTAGTCCGCAAGCAGATCCTGCGCACTTCCGAGTGATGTGGTCGCAACCGTCAGATCCTTCAGCCCCACCTCCTCCACGAGCACCTTCATGACCATGCTCGTTACATAGTCACCGTTGCGGAAGGCGTGGTGAAAGGACACGGTCATGCCGTCATGCGCGCCGCATTTCTCGCACGCCTCACGGATGGAGGCGAGCACCTTGGACGCCTGCGGTTTCTCCGCGCGGCGCACGGTCGGTCCCGCCTTGTGGAAGGTCTTGCCGTCCATGTAGTATTTTCCCTGATAGACCTCCTTGCCCCCGACAAGAAGCTCCTCCGGAATCTCTCTGCCCACTGCGTTTTTCATCACTGCCCCCCTTATAAATCCCCGTGATAGACACCGCACGCCTTCGCGAGTGCAATCACGCGTTGCGCGTCCTCGATGAAGGGGATGTCGACCATCTTTCCGTTGACCGTATACACGCCGACGCCCTGCTTCGACTGCTCCTCGAAACTGCGCACATAGAGCTCTGCCGTCGCGATTTCCTTCTCCGTCGGTGCAAAGGTCTTGTGCACATAGGCAATCTGGCGCGGGTTGATGAGGCTCTTGCCGTCAAATCCCATCGCGCGGTCAAGCTCCACCTCCGCACGGAAGCCCTCCTCGTCGTCGAGTGCCGTGAACACCGTGTCAAAGCACTGAATGCCCGCCTCGCGCGCCGCGAGCAGCATGAGGCTGCGCGCCGTGTTGATCTCGATGCCGCTGCGCTCGGGACGGACGTGCATACTCTTGCGGAAATCGCCGCCCGAGATGGCGACGCCGAGCATGCGCTCCGACGCCTGGCAGATCTCGCGCGCATTGAGGATGCCCTTCGGGCTTTCGAGCGCCGCCATGAGCAGCGTCCGCCCCTCCTCGACGCCGAATTCCCTCTCTGCCGCAAGGACGTGTTCCTCGATCTGTCTCACATCGTCCGCACTCTCGCATTTGGCGATGCGCACGCCGTCCGCGCCGCCCGCGACGCAGACGCGGACATCCTCCTGCCAGTGCGACGTCTCGAGTCCGTTCATGCGGACAAGTACCTCGGTCTCGCCGTAGTCGATGCTCTTCAGCGCGTGATAGAGTGAGAAGCGCGCCGCATCCTTCTGGTTCTCCGCGACGGCATCCTCGAGGTCGAGGATGATGCTGTCCACACCGTAGATGTAGGCATCCTTGATGAGTCCCGGACGCTGCGCATTCATGAACATCATCGTACGGCGCAGACGGAACCGCTCCGGCCTTGGTCTTGGAATCATTGAATCACACCTCCCCACGGAACATTCTTGTCGGATACGCCGGCGCTGCGGAAGACCGCACACTCCACGCGCGCGCGAATCGTGCAGTCAAGCGCCCCCTTGTCCACAACCTGAATGCGCGCGGACTCTACGCCGAGACGCTGTAGCGTCTCGAGCACGGTCTTCCGAATGGCGCGCCCATACTGGTTCATCACGCTGCTCTCCAAATGGAGCTCGATTCCACCCGTTCCCGGCTCGACGGTGACCTGCACGTCACTGGATTCCAGCGTCCCCGCCATCGCGGGTTTTTCAATTTGCATAGCAATACCCCCTAACGATCAATTATGGTACCATAATAGCAGGAAATTCTCGCCGCTGTAAACGCGTCCATTTTTCCGCCTATGCCATTCCATAAAAGAATGCTTCTCATATAATTTACAATCACAAAAGCGATGATAGTCATGATATAATAAACGAACAGTATATGATATATGTTGTTTCGTGGAAGGGTGAACCGCATGGATACGCAAGACATCCAGCTGCTCATGACACTGCACCGAACGGGCAATATCACGCGCGCCGCAGAGGAACTGTATACGACGCAGTCCTCCGTATCCAAGCGCATCCGTCAGCTCGAAAAGGAACTTGGCGTCATCCTCGCCCTGCGCTCGCGGCAGGGCATACAGTTCACGCCGGCAGGTGAAATTGTCCTGCGGCACGTCAAGGCAATCACACGAGAGCTCAACATGATGAATCAGGAACTGAACGATGCTCAGGGCATCATCTCAGGCACGCTGCGAATCGGTGTGTCGATCAACTACGCGATGTACCGCCTCCCGCCTCTCCTGCGCCGCTATCAGGAGCAATACCCGCTCGTGCATACGCAGGCGATGATCGAGGTCAGTCAAAAGATCTTCTCCATGTTCATCGCAGGGAAAATGGAGCTGGCAATCGTGCGCGGGGAATACTCCGACTGGGACGGGCCGCGCATCCTGCTCGATCGCGAGCCGGTCTGCATCATCACATCTCGGGAACACGAACAGATGCCGCTCGGCGCACTCCCGCAGGTCATCCGCAAAGCCGATCTGGAGATGGAACGCGACACGGCGCTCTGGCGCCGGGAAAACAAGATTCCCACGGCGCAGAATCAGATTTTTGCCAATAACACGGCGACCTGCATCGAGATGGTGCGGCAGGGACTCGGCTGGGGCATCGTGCCCGCGATCTGCCTTGCACATTTTGACGGATGCGTACATCCCATGTACTTTGCGGACGGACGCCCGCTTGTGCGATCGACCTATCTGCTCTATACCGAGCAAAGCGCTGCTCTGCCGCAGATCCGCGCCTTTATCACGCTGCTGGAGCAGGGGAAGCCCCTGCTTCCCCACGCATAGGAGGAACTATGATCTCTACCATCTACCCATCCGACCGCGCGGGTATGGCGCGCGTACGCGCCCTGCTCGAAAAGGAAGACCTGCGCATGGATGCAAACCTCGACTACACCTGCGCCGTCCTCGACGACGCGGGTGCGGTCATCGCCACGGGCAGCTGCTGCGGGAACACGCTGCGCTGCTTCGCGGTTGATGGCGAACATCAGGGCGAGGGGCTCCTGAACGAAGTCCTCACCCACCTCATGGCGGTCCAGCAGGAGCGCGGCAATGCCGCCGTCTTCCTCTACACGAAGGGATCGGCGGCACGCTTCTTTCGCGACCTCGGCTTTCATGAGATTGCTCACGTGTCGGACACCATTGTCTTTCTCGAAAACAGGCGGTGGGGCTTCTCCGACTATCTGAAGCAGCTGCAAAAAGAGACGCCGAGCGCAGCGGGAACAGCCGCAGCCATCGTTATGAATGCAAACCCGTTCACCCTCGGTCATCTCTATCTCGTGGAGTGCGCCGCCGCAGAGAGTGACCTCCTGCATCTCTTTATCGTCAGCGAGGACGCGAGCCTCTTCCCCTTTGCCGTGCGTGAGCGACTTGTGTGCGCGGGGACGGCACATCTCAGCAACATTGTCTATCACGCGACGGGTTCCTATATGATCAGTCAGGCGACCTTCCCGAGCTATTTTCAAAAGGACGAGGACGCCGTGATCCGCAGTCACGCGCAGCTCGATATCGCGGTGTTTGCGCGCATTGCCGCAGCGCTCTCCATCACGCGCCGCTATGTCGGTGCAGAGCAGGCGAGCCATGTCACCAGTCTCTACAATGAGACGATGCTGCACGACCTCCCGCGCGCCGGCATCGAGTGCAGGGTCATCCCGCGCAAGGAGTACGGCGGCGCGCCGATCAGTGCCTCCACCGTGCGCCGCGCCATTCAGACGGGCGATATGGAGCTGCTCCCCGCCCTCCTGCCGCCGACGACGCTCGCCTTCCTCCAAAGCGAAGAAAGTGCCGCCATCCGCAAGAAGATTGCGGAGGCGGCAGATGTCATACATTACTAATGATTTTGATTCGTTCTGCACCCGAAAGGAGCTCCTGTGTTAAACGGTATTCCTGTAGAACTGCCCGCCATGCTCGCCGCACGCGAGGAGCGCGCCTCACGTCAGGCAGCATGGCTGAAAGAATATGCCCGCCCCCTCCTCTCATTCACGCTCAACATTCCGGGGTCAATCAAGACCTCCGCAGAGTTGCGGCGTGCATTCGAAGATGGGCGCGTCGCATTGGAGGGGCGGCTGCGCGCGGCACAGCTCCCCTGTATTGCGCAGATGGAGGTGCATAATGTCACGGGCGATGAGGCACTGCTTGCCATCGACGGAGACGCAGCAGAGATCAAGAGAATCTGCACCGAAATCGAGGAGCATCATCCGCTCGGCCGACTCTTCGACCTCGACGTCCTCGCGGCGGATGGCACGAAGCTCTCACGCCCCCTGCCGCGCCGCTGCCTCCTATGCACGGAGCAAGCGCAGGTCTGCGCACGCAACCGCCGTCACTCCGTCGAGGAACTGACAGCGGAGATCGAGCGGCTCCTGACTGCATATCTATCATAAAAATAGGAAAGCGCCCTGCAAGAGTGAGCCTCGCAGGGCGCTTTCCTATTTATTTCCCATTTTAATGACGCCACGGAGTACGCTTTTGGTAGTCCCGCTTGATGATCTTCACCGCCTGATCGTGACGCTTCTGCTCCTCCTTCATCGCGCGGTCATACTTCGCCTGATCGCCGTCGCGGCGGAACTCGAAGCGAATCTTGCGCACGTTCTGCTCATGCACACGATCCTCTTCCTTCATGCGGAAGCTGTACTCGTTCGACGCCCCATTCTCATAGGAGAGCTGCTGAACGGGCTGCGCGGCCTCTGCAGACGGTGCTGCCGTCATGATGCCGAGTCCAATCGCAGCAGCCAGAACCCCCGTGATATATGCCTTTTTCTTCATACTGATCGCCCCTTTTTCATATTGTCTCTGCCTCTGATACCCTACTGCTTTTTCTTTGGAGCTCATTTAAGAGGAGGTAAACAATGCGTTAAAGTTACTTCGCCAGCAGTACGGGGCAATGCGCGTGACGCGTGACATGGGTGGACACGCTGCCGAATGCGATGCGCTCGAATGCGAAGATATGCGCGTCGTAGTCGATCACCATGAGGATTGTCAGCTCAGCATCTGCTGCGCGGGAAAGCTCGATTGCCCACTCGACCGCGTGCATGGAGGCGGGTGAGCCATCGATTGGCACGGGAATACGCTCGCAGACAATCGTCTGCGCCGGACGGCTTTGGATTTCAGAAATAAGAGATGCTCTGTCCATCATACAGCCTTCTCCACAGCGAGTTTCGCCCCTTTATGCGCATGCTCCTCAGTCTCGCGCGCCATCAGTTCCTTCTTCGCGCTGTAAAAGCGCAGCGTGTAGAGGATGCCGATGACGGCGATGTAGATGAGGAATGCGCCGAAGGTCGGGGCGTAGCCCATGAAGTCCGCCCCGCGCGTGATGATGTCGCGCGTGAAGTGGAACTGCCACGTCAGCGGCCAGACGTGCGAGACGGCAACGACCCAGTCCGCGAAGTGCCCAAACGATCCAGTCACCCCACCGAAGATAAAGCCGCCTGGGATGATGAGGATCATGCGGCTCGCCGCAACGCCAGGGTTCGCGGCCGTCCAGCCCGTGAGGGTCGTGACCATGCCGAGGACGAATACGTAGAAGATCTGGACAAAGACGAAGTTCACGAGATGCCCCGTAAAGATGAGGTCTCTCCAGATGCGCAGGATGGCAAGCCCGACGGCATACGAGACGATGAGCAGCGCCCCGTACGGCAGCGTCCGCAGGATGAGATCCCACGGCGTCCCCGTCCGCAGAATCGTATCGAGTTCCCCCGTCAGACGCAGGCGCGGAATCATGCCGATGGTCGCAAAGGTGTAGAACATCGAGCCAAAGAAGAAGAGGAAGCCGAGCGCCATCCCATTGCTCGTCGAGGCGTTCGGACTAAAGAGATTGCGATCCGCAATCTGTATGCCACCGTCAATCCCGTCGTTCGTGCTGCCCGTGTCCCCATTCGCGGCAGCGTTGTCCATGGCGGTGAGTTCATTCATCGCCTCCTTGATCTCGGCGGTCTGCGCCACATTCGTATTATCGTAGAATACGCCGATGTGGTTCTCTGTGCCCGTAAACCTGTCCTCTTCAAGCCCCTGCGGGAAGAAGACGACGGCGATTGCGCGATCCTAATAGAGGAAGGTCTCGGGATCGGCGAGCGTATTGACAATCGCCGTGACCTTCATATATTCCGAGGCGTCGATGCGCATTGCAAGCTCGCGCTTCTGCACGAGGAGCGCATCGCGCTGTGCCTCGATCTGGGCAATCTGGGCATTCACGCGCGCCATCGCAATCTTGTTGTCTGTCGCGTCCAGCTCCATGATGATGTCGCCCGCACGCACCTCATCGCCCTCCTGCACCGCCTCACGGACGAGTCGCCCGCTCACCGAGTCGAACGACATCTTCACCTACTCCGCCGTGAGAACCCCTTCCTTTTGCCGCACGACGAGTACAACAGCGTCATTTCCGGTATACATGAGCACAAGCCCCGCGATGATGAACAGCGCGATGAATGCAATCCAGACGGCTTTGCCTTTTTCTTCGGATCCATATATCCCCCTTTGTTTTCCTTTCTCTAGTAAAAAAGCGCCGCACCTGTGAGGTGTGACGCTGAGGTCTCCGTTACTCCGCTGTGAACGGAAGAAGCGCAATATTACGTGCGCGCTTGATAGCGAGCGTTACCTGCCGCTGATGCTTTGCACAGTTGCCGGAAATGCGGCGCGGCAGAATCTTGCCGCGCTCCGTCGTGAAGCGACGCAGCTTTGCGGCATCCTTGTAGTCGATATGATCTACCTTGTCCACGCAGAACGAGCAGACCTTGCGACGAGGCTTGCGGCCTCGATCTCGTTTCATCATTTCGTTGTCCCTCCTCATCACGGGATGTACTGAGCGTCAGCCGCTCAGAATGGAATGTCGTCGTCGGGAATCACGGGTCCCATCATATCCGGTGCAGCACCGCCTGCGGCGGGTGCTGCGCTGCGGTCCATCGGTGCGTCATAGCCGCCCGAAGAGCCTCCGGCATTCTTCGAATCGAGAAACTCCACATTATCCGCTACAACATCCGTTGCGTACTTGCGCTGTCCGTCGCTGCCGTCGTAGCTGCGCACCTGAATGCGCCCCTCCACACCGACGCGGCGTCCCTTCGTCAAATTGTTTCCGCAGATCTCAGCCAGTTTTTCCCAGCATGTGACGGGAATGAAGTCTGCCGTCTGCTGTCCCTCCTGCTGAGCCGCCCGCGAAAAGCGACGATCAACCGCAATCGTGAAGCGGCAAAAAGCCTTGCCGCTCTGTGTGTAGCGAATCTCCGGGTCGCGCGCAAGGCGACCAATCAGTATGACTCTGTTCATCGGTTTCTCTCTCCTGCATGGGTGTCCCTATGAGTTACTCCTCGACGCCGTCCGCACGGACGATCATGTGCTTGAGCAACTCGTCCGTGATCTTCATCACGCGGTCGCACTCGGCGACGCAGGCGGGCTCTGCATTGACGTACAGCAGAACATAGTATCCTTCACTGTTGTCCTTGATCTCATAGGCGAGGCGCTTCTTGCCCCAGCGATCCTCTTTCTCGATCTTACCGCCGTTTGCCTGAATGAGCTTCGTGAACTTCTCGATGACGGCGTTTGTCGCTTCTTCCTCCATCGGCTTCACAATAAATATGACTTCGTACAATCTCACGAAATCACCTCCTCTTCGGTCTTTGGCCGCCGCTCATGTCGGCGGCAGAGTTATTCTTATGCAAGCGCGCACGAAAGACGCACACGCTCACGCGACAGGGGTTAGTATATCATGTTTGAGGGCGTCGCGCAAGGGGGCAGGATGGGCAAATTTTGGAATTCTTCCCCCATAAAGTGACTAAGGAAGATATCGTCTTCTGCCGTCCAGAAGTGTGAACCAATGTAGCGTGGGTTCCTGATTCTTTTTTTGAACGACATTTTCGATAAAAGAAGACACAAAGGCGCTGTATATCTAGGAAAACCACTCTTAGGACAGCAAATAGAACGCCCAACCTCATCGCGATCAGGAGCAAATATCCTGCCAAAATGATGCATATGTATAGAAACCCAAAAACAGCCCCCATTTTCTCCTCCAAATCGACACAATGATTCTCATTTAGAACAGCAGGTGGCATATATTGTGCCAGAGGCACAACTCGCGATTAGCCTGACGTTTCTCCTTTCCGATGTTTCAATCCACGCCCCCGTGCGGGGCACGACTCGAATCCTTTACTATACCCATCATCCCGAAAATGTTTCAATCCACGCGCCCCGTGCGGGGCGCGACGTGACCTCGCGTTCCAGATACCCCTCTACCACGGGGTTTCAATCCACGCGCCCCGTGCGGGGCGCGACATCGGCTCGGTCGCAGTATGCAATGGCTCAACATGTTTCAATCCACGCGCAAGGATCACCGCCTCCATCGCGGGTACGTCGTTTCAATCCACGCGCCCCGTGCGGGGCGCGACCACGGCTGCGGCGGTGCTCTTTTTGTATGCGATGTTTCAATCCACGCGCCCCGTGCGGGGCGCGACGAAATCGTCGCCCTTGCCTTGCATGGTGGTAACGTTTCAATCCACGCGCCCCGTGCGGGGCGCGACTCCGTCGTTTCAAGCTCATCGATCATCGACAACGTTTCAATCCACGCGCCCCGTGCGGGGCGCGACTTTAGATTTTCCAGTACAGAAATATATTTCAACGGTTTCAATCCACGCGCCCCGTGCGGGGCGCGACCCGCCGCTATTTCGTGGAGGAATGCGGATATACGGTTTCAATCCACGCGCCCCGTGCGGGGCGCGACATTTCGACAAGTGCTCCCTTAATAGTCCTATAAGTTTCAATCCACGCGCCCCGTGCGGGGCGCGACAGATAGTAACTGGATACGCGCACATGGAAACAAGTTTCAATCCACGCGCCCCGTGCGGGGCGCGACTGATCGGTTTCTGCCGCTTCCCCGTGTTATCCGTGTTTCAATCCACGCGCCCCGTGCGGGGCGCGACTGTCCCACATGCGACAACAACGCCACGCGGAAGGGTTTCAATCCACGCGCCCCATGCGGGGCGCGACCACCACAAACCGCCCCGCGCCGCCCCTCTCCTTGTTTCAATCCACGCGCCCCATGCGGGGCGCGACCTATGGTCGCGCGTCCGATCTGCTCTGTAAGGAGTTTCAATCCACGCGCCCCATGCGGGGCGCGACACAACGTGACCGAGGTCATCGTCAATCCCGATGGGTTTCAATCCACGCGCCCCATGCGGGGCGCGACTACGCCGACGTGCCTTTGCGTCCAGCACAACGGGTTTCAATCCACGCGCCCCATGCGGGGCGCGACACATTGGTAAGGAGTGCTAACATGACAGCTAGAGTTTCAATCCACGCGCCCCATGCGGGGCGCGACTACGCCGACGTGACCGCTCTGCATCCGCGCAAGGTTTCAATCCACGCGCCCCATGCGGGGCGCGACCTACCGTACCCGGTGCGCCTGTCTCCGTTGTGATGTTTCAATCCACGCGCCCCATGCGGGGCGCGACGATGATGTTGTTCGTCTTCGGCGCCGTACATGAGGGTTTCAATCCACGCGCCCCATGCGGGGCGCGACATCGGGTTCTTGAGATACATATCAAGTCTTGCATGTTTCAATCCACGCGCCCCATGCGGGGCGCGACGCGAGATTCTCAACGCAAAGGGAGTTACGCTTGTGTTTCAATCCACGCGCCCCATGCGGGGCGCGACACAGAGCGTCCTTTTCTTATGTCTTAAATTATCAGTTTCAATCCACGCGCCCCATGCGGGGCGCGACCGGCGGCAAGGCGAGTCAGTTCACGATAGAGCAGTCGTTTCAATCCACGCGCCCCATGCGGGGCGCGACGTCTGCTTGCAGCTTCAAGAACGATATTCACCATGTTTCAATCCACGCGCCCCATGCGGGGCGCGACGTGCTGTAGCCGTTCTCATTCGTCTCACGCACGAGTTTCAATCCACGCGCCCCATGCGGGGCGCGACGGACAAGTCAGGACGGCGAGACGTGGATTGATTGGTTTCAATCCACGCGCCCCATGCGGGGCGCGACTGCGGCTATCAGGTGCACCGTTGTAAAACCACATGTTTCAATCCACGCGCCCCATGCGGGGTGCGACGTCACTGAGGGTGGGGCGAGTGCTGTAGCGCGAGTTTCAATCCACGCGCCCCATGCGGGGCGCGACTGTGGACATGATGCAGACAGCGGTTTTTCATGGTGTTTCAATCCACGCGCCCCATGCGGGGCGCGACTTCGGCTTCCTGTCTTTCATCTCCTTATCAGTCTTGTTTCAATCCACGCGCCCCATGCGGGGCGCGACTCCCATTGCAACGTGCGTACGTTTCGACATTCCGAGTTTCAATCCACGCGCCCCATGCGGGGCGCGACTGCGGTAAATTACCGCCTTTTCTGCTTCCTTGCGTTTCAATCCACGCGCCCCATGCGGGGCGCGACACGGACAGATTTGTTTCTTCTCGCCGCCCCTGCACGTTTCAATCCACGCGCCCCATGCGGGGCGCGACGTGAGGTGCGTGGGCGCGGTCGTCCGCGTAAGAGTTTCAATCCACGCGCCCCATGCGGGGCGCGACGTGCCTCATGCATACGCGGCGGGCATTTTCGGCTGGTTTCAATCCACGCGCCCCATGCGGGGCGCGACATGCCTCATGCATACGCGGCGGGCATTTTCGGCTGGTTTCAATCCACGCGCCCCATGCGGGGCGCGACATGCCTCATGCATACGCGGCGGGCATTTTCGGCTGGTTTCAATCCACGCGCCCCAT
>ERZ772957.2007-NODE-2007-length-12222-cov-12.428043_pt1 | contig 12222 bp, 12 predicted proteins | sample MGYA00580682_ERZ772957 | MGnify/ENA primary metagenome ERZ772957 (study PRJEB29015, sample SAMEA2737921) | human oral metagenome | biome: human oral; feature: human-associated habitat; material: dental | place: China | collected 2025 ...
AATATCAGCTGAAACTATATTTCTAATGGAGGGGTGAAAATATGGTACATACCGTTTGGGCAATTTTGCCGCCAATTGTAACAATTATTTTGGCATTGACTACTAAGGAAGTATATATGTCTTTATTTACCGGGATATTTTTTGGTGCATTCATGTATTCTCAATATAGTATTTTGGGGAGCATTGCTACTACTTTTCAAATTATGAATGATAAGATTGGCGGAAATGTTTATATTTTAATGTTCATGATTATACTTGGAATTTTTATTGCTGCTGTTAATAAATCCGGCGCATCTGAAGCTTATGGAGAATGGGCGACTAAAGCTATTAAAGGGCGACGCATGGCTATGTTTGTAACTATGCTTTTAGGTATTATTATATTTATTGACGATTACTTTAACTGTCTTACGGTAGGTACGGTTATGCGTCCCGTAACGGATAAACTCAAGATCGCGCGTACAAAGCTCGCGTACATCATCGATGCCACGGCGGCGCCCGTCTGCATCATCGCGCCCGTCTCGAGTTGGGCGGCGGCAGTCGGCTCCTCGCTTCCGGAGAACAGCGGCATCGACGGATTCTCCCTCTTTTTGCAGACGATACCGTTCAACCTTTACGCACTCCTCACGCTCGCGTTCATGGTATTCATCATCTGGACGGGACGCGACTTCGGTGTAATGCGGCGCAGCGTGCGGCGATCCAACGCGCATTTCGAGATTCCGAAGGAGTATCAGGACACGGCGGAGGCGTCCGCGAGCGCGGCAAGCGAGGGTCGCGGCAAGATGATCGACCTCATGCTGCCGCTCCTCGTCCTCATCTGCGCATGTATCTACGGCATGCTCTACACGGGCGGCATCCACGAGGGCAACAGCATTGCGGAGTCCTTTGCGAACTGCGACTCGTCGAAGTCGCTCGTGCTCGGCTCGTTCATCGCCTTCGTCTTCACGGGGCTGCTCTATCTGCCGCGCCGTGTCGTCTCGTTCAACGTCTTCTGCGACAGCTTCGGCTGGGGCTTCAAGGCGATGACCCCCGCCATCTTCATCCTCTGCCTCGCGTGGACGCTCTCGGGCATCTGCAGCAAGGAGTACCTCGATCTCGGCGGCTTCGTCGGCTCCGTTGTCTCGGCGAATGCGGGCGTTGTCATGTTCCTGCCGCCCCTCTTCTTCCTCGTCGCCGCAGGGCTTGCCTTCGCCACGGGCACGAGCTGGGGCACGTTCGGCATCCTGATCCCGATTGCCATCGCCGTCCTCGGGCAGACGGCTCCTGACATCCTCGTCGTCTCCGTCGCCGCCATCCTCTCGGGTGCGGTCTGCGGCGACCACGCCTCGCCGATCTCCGACACCACCATTCTCGCCTCGGCGGGCGCGCAGTGCCACCACCTCGACCACGTATCGACACAGCTGCCCTACGTTGGTGTCGTCGCCTCCTGCTCCCTCCTCGGCTACATTGCCGACGGACTCACGGGTAACGGCTACATCGGCCTCGCCGTCGGCATCGCTACCCTCGCCCTCACAATGGCAGCAATCTCCACGCGCGTGACATCTGCTGAAAAGTAAATAACCGAAATGCAAACGCCGCCGATGGGGCTGTACCTCATCGGCGGCTTTATTATGCTTTACGATACCCGTCCTGTTCCGCATGTCCTAGGAGGTAGAGGAACGCAAACGCGGGAATCCGCAGCAGCTCTGCCCCGCTTTTCGTTTGCTGAATGCCGAAATCACCCGCGCTCTTCGTAACGACAATCGCCGCAGCCGACTCCCCCGCCAGTTCGCTGATTGCGTCGCTCGGGGAAATGACGGCATTTTCACGATACTTCACCTCGATCAGGATATTCTTCGCATGCGGATAGTCGACAACGATGTCGATCTCCTTCTCACGCCGTCCCCCCCGAAAATATCCGACCGATGTAACGTACGAATGATAAAATGCAGCCACGTGTTTATACACTGCTGTCTCCACAATTTTCCCCATCTGAACCGGATTCGTCAGAACGGAATCGTCCATCAGCACGGCATTGCGAATCGCCGCATCTGCGATGTAGATTTTGGGCTTCGCCTTGAGTACCTTCTTGCCCGCCATATCAACGGGCCAGCTCTGATAGATGAGGTTCGCACTTTCCATGTACTGTATATAGGTCTCAACCGTGCTGCGTGAAACGCCGCTGAGCTCCTTCGCAATGGCATCAATCGAAACAATCTCCGAGGATACACTGCACAGATAAAGGAATATCCGCTCCAACTCGATGACATTGCGAATTTTATACAGAGAGGGCAGATCTCGTTTCAGCACCTTGTCCACGACATCCTCACGCATAATCTGCTGCGCCAGAAGATCGTTGTCAGAAAGAGCAAGTTCGGGGAATCCGCCCACCTGCAAATAGCGCATGAAATAATTCTGCACCTGCGACAGCTGCACCATCATCTGCCCCCGCATCGTCTGCGGCATATGGAACAGATCTGTCACCTTTTGCGCCTCTTCCAGCTGCGGTCTCGGCAGATCAAGCAGCGCACAGTACTCGTAAAAGGAAAGCGTCGGAACAGAGATAACCGACCATCGCCCTGTCCCGCTCTCCTGATTGCCCTTGATGAGGACGGGGCTTGCCGAGCCGGTTGCCACAACCTGTGCGTCAGGCTGTGTATCGTAAATAATCTTCAGCCACCGATCCCAATCCTGTGCGTACTGTATCTCATCAAAGAAATAATAGACATCCTGTTCCGCATGGATATTTTCATGATAGCAGGTGAGAACCTCGTCAAGTCCGCTCAGCTTCAGCATGGGATGATCCATCGAAATAAAGACAATGCGCTGCGGAGCGACACCTCTGTCCAAGAGCGCCTGAATCATCTGATACTGAATGGTCGTCTTTCCAACGCGCCGCGCCCCCGTCAACACGACACTCCTGCGCAGCGACCGCCGATCAAGCCACTGCATTGCCTCAAAAAAAGCAAATCTCTTATAGGTCTTCGCCATTCTCTGATCAATCGCGCCTGTCCTCCACCACGGATTGTATCCTGTGAGCACCTTCAGGATGGCGTCTTTTCCAATAATAGACATTTCCTTCACCTCCTCTTTTCAAGATTATACTATCCATCTGCATTTTTGCAAGCAATAATTATAAGTATAGATATAATGATTACTTGCAAAAATGCAGATTTTCTCTCCAAAACATAAAACCTGCCGAAATGTCTCCGCATGGGAAAACATTTCGGCAGGTTTTTCGTTCGTATAAGATTAGCCGTCATTCGACCGCCGCACTCCCCCTACGGTTCGTGAGTGGCTTATGTCCGTAGTGATCGAGGCAGATATTCACAAGGTCGACATTGTATTTGCGCTGCACGAGGAAGAATTCGACAATCAGGTCGCTCTCGCTGCTGTGCGATAGGGTATAGCCCGCGCGCCGCAGGAGATCCTGCGCCTCCGCGAGCGAGAGATGCAGCGCGATGGCAAAGGCAAGCGCCGTCTCCTTCGTCGGATGGTAGTGCTTGTCCGTACGAATCTTGGAGAAATGCGCCTTCGTCACGCCCGCCTTCGTATAGATCTCAGCGGGCTTGCGCCCCGTCCGCTCGATCAGATACAGAAGCCGCTCCGAAAAACTGTCCTCCATCTTGCTGAGCAGTCCGTTGATTGCTCCAAGGAGGTCTATGGACGGGGTGCGGGGCCCCGTAATTGTACGCAAATCGTCGATGCGAAAATGGCGCAGCTTGCCGCGTTCCACTTCGTAATGCGCTGCAATATATGCCGCGAGCTCTGCAAGAAACTGTTCATCCATCTGTCCTGCACTCCATTCCGAGCCAGTCCGCAATCCCCTGCGGTGAGGCGGCGATACCTCCACCAAGCTGCGCGGTGAGGGCAGCGTACTCCGCACGTGGAACACCATCGAGGAAGAGCGTCTCCAGATACGCCGTCGCACGCGAGCTGCCCACATAGATGAGCCGCTGACAGGTCGGATTCGTAAGCGCTGACACACGCACATCCACGAGGAGAACAGCCTTTGCCTCGAGCCCCTTGTAGCGGCGTACCGTCGTGAACCAGAGCTTTCCCGCCTCCGGCTGATTGGACACGGGAATCCCCGCAAGTTCATTCAGTCCGCTGAACGCGCTTTTTTCGAGCGTTGACACCGTGAGGATCACCATGTCCTCAATCGCGAGCTTTTCCTCGCTGCGCATCCGCTGCACAAAGTCAGCGGCAGCAGTGTCGAGTGCATGTATGTCGGGAGCAAAGACGGCGCAGGGACGCTTGCCGTGAATCTCGTTCAGATAGTTCCGCTGTCTGCCCGTGAGGAAGCTGCGCACCGTCCGTCCGATCTCCGCCGTATTGCGGCAGTTGCGGTAGAGCACGAGGCGGCAGTCCATATGAGCGTCGATCCACTGCGGCGCAGTCTGCACAGTCTGCCCCTCGACGCGACGCGAGATAATCGTCTGCCCGCGATCGTAAAAGACGTAGAATGCGCCGTCATGCAGCTCGGCAAGGAGCGCAAGGTGTTCGAGCAGAGGGCTTGGAAAATCCTGCGCCTCATCCACGATGATGTTCGGATATTCCCACAGCGTATCGTCAAATTCGTTCTGAAAGAACGCCTCGAACTCCCGCAGCACGGTCGTAATGGGCAGCTGCCGATCCGCCATCAGCTCCTCTGCGAGCGTGCGCTCATTGTGAATCGTGATATGCGCATCCCAACGGCAGGAACGCAGACGGCTCAAAAGAAACTCGTTGAAACAGATGTAGAGCACCTTCTGCCCCTCGCGCGCAAGCATACGCGCCTTCTCCGCCGCGAGCAGACTCTTGCCCGTACCCGCCGCGCCATGAATCGCCGCCGTGCGCTGGTCGGCAAGATACTCGAGCAGAGCGAACTGGGCATTCGTCAGGCGCGCCGTCGACTGCTCCACCGCCCGCGATACGGACGAAATCGTCTCTACGATGCGGAAGACAGGCTGCAAAGTCTGAACGACCTGCCGAAACGCCGATGCCGGCTGCGCGCGCTCCGGAATGCCGAGCAGCGTGTGCCAATAGTTGTAGATTGCCTCCAGGCGCGCCTTCGGCGTGCCGAGATCGTCCGTATCGAGGATAATCTCGCGCGGGGACTCGAGCGGCAACGCCTTTCCCTTTGGAATCTGCACGGATGTGAACCAGACCGCCTTGCCAACGAGAGGAAAATTCTGCGGCATTCTGCGGCGCAGCTCGGAGAGGATGCGCTGACGGCTGTTTTCCGCCTGCTGAAATGGATAAATGACCTTCGTCTCGCCCGTGCGGCGGTTCGTCTGTTGCCACGCGCCGTCCTCGTAGGCAATCCCGCCCGCCTTCACCTCGATCGCAAGGATGCCGCGCTGCGGATGGAGCACGACAAAATCCGCCTCCCCCTGCGGCGCCGTGCGCGCACCGTCCCCAAGCCAGCAGTAGGAGTGAAACACCGTATAGTCATCGCCGAGCGTCTCGAGCGCCCGATACGCCAGCCGCTCCCCCTCGCTCCCGTGAAAATCCCCCACAAATGCGGGATAGAATCGTGCCATAGGCATCTCCTCCTCATAGCAAGACCTCCGATATCCGTGTATATTTTACACCATCTCGGAGGTCTGCGCCGTCCTTTATTTTCTGCCGCGCTACGATGCGGCTGCACCTGATATCTCAAATTTTTTCGCCTGCAAGCCCTTCAGCGTCTCATCCAGCGACTGCGCGAGTTCGTCCACCGCCGCGCGGATGCTCTGCGTGCGCTCGGCGGATGTGATCGGTACAGGATGCGGTGCCACATCCTCATCCTTCTCCTCAAACTGTGCTTCGAGCTCTGCGATGATCTCCGCACCGCGCTGTCCCAGTTTTTCCTGCAGCGCCCCGATGCTCGCCTTCAGCTCAGCATACACGGCATCGCGTTCCTCGTCGCTCGTACATTCCTCCATCGCCCACTCCGCCTCACGGCGCAGCTTCTCGCCGAGTACGGCGATGCCGTCCACATCGCGCAGTCCTTCGCTGCGCTCGCTTTCATCATTGTCCGCCTCCAGAGCCGCCGCCACACAGAGCCCGATGATGCCGCCCGTAGCGAGCAGCAGACCGTTTTTCACCCATGACATAAGTATCTCCTCCTTATACTGTTGACCAAAACTAGATTCAGTATAGGTCACAAATGGATGGAAAAGGTCACCTGGCAGGCGACTTTTGCATTTTATCGTGCGAGCATCTATGGACGGTTCAAAATATTTACTTGTTTCCTATTATAATATTATCCTACTATTTGGTAAAGCGTTTTTCAATTTCAATTTAACAACTTTAAAGCCCACCTCAGGAGCAATTCTGCTCTCATGAGATGGACTTTGTCTTTATAGTATTGTTTTGCTTTATCCGCGCGTCTTGCCTCCCGCGACGTTGTAGGTGACGCCGTGGATGTAGGAGGCGCGCTCGGAGGCGAGGTAGACGACGAGGTCTGCGACCTCGGAGAGTTTGCCGCTACGTCCGAGCGGCGTGGTCTTCGTGCTCGCGTAGCCCTTGCGCAGATCATCGACACTGATGCCGCGCGTGTAGGCGAGTGCCTCCTCATAGGCGAGGGTGCGGAGCCCCGTCGCCTCGAGGATGCCGGGCGCAACGCCGATGACGCGCACGCCGTACTTGCCGAACTCCTTTGCCCACGAGCGCGTGAAGGAGTTGACGGCGTTCTTCGTTGCGGCGTAGATGCTCTGTCCCTCGGAGCCCTCGATACCGCTCTCGGAGCTCATGTTGATGAGGACGCCGTGTCCCTGTGCGACGAGCTCACGTCCGACTGCCTGTGCGCAGAGGTAGACGCCCTTCAGGTTGACCGCCGTCACCTTGTCGAAGACGGCGTCGTCCAGCTCGTATTTCCCGTGCGGATCCTTCGGGTCGACGAGAAGGCGCGGGATGTTGATGCCCGCATTGTTGACGAGGATGTCGATTGCGCCGAACTTCTTCTTTGCCTCTGCGACCATCGCCTCGACGCTCGCGCGCTTCGTCACATCGGTGACGACGTAGAGCATCTTGCCGCGCTTTTCATCGAATACAGGTGCCTCGGAGTTCATGTCGCAGACGACGACGTTCGCACCCTGCTCGAGAAATGCCTCCACAACGGCCTTGCCGATGCCCGATGCGCCGCCCGTGACGATGGCAGTCTTTCCTTCGAGATGTAACCAGCTCATAATATATTCTCCTTTTTAGCTCTCGTAAAGTCCTGCACTGGCAATCCATGCGATGATGACGGCGAGCGGGCCGGTCAGGAAGCGCGAGTAGAGGACGGCGGGTACGCCGATCTCGACAGTCTTTGCGTCCGCCTCGGCGAGTCCGAGTCCGACGGGGATGAAGTCGCAGGCGCACTGTACATTGATGGCAAATACTGCGGGGAGCGCGAGGTTCGGCGGGATGTGTCCGAGTCCGATCTCAACGCCGATGAGCACGCCGACGACCTGTGCGATGACCGCCCCAGGTCCAAGGAACGGGGAAAGGAGCGGGAACGAGCAGATCAGTGCGAGGATGACAAGCCCGATCGGGGATGCCGCGAGCGGCGAGACAAAATGCGCCACGAAGTCGCCGAAGCCCGAGCCGAGAATGACACCGATCAGCATGGAAACAAATGCCATAAACGGCAGAATCGTTGTAATCAGTGTATTGATGGATTCGCGTCCCGCCTGATAGAATGTCGCGACAATGCCGCCCATCATCTGTCCGACCTTTGCCATGAGGCTGCCGGACTGCTCCGTGATCTTCTTCGAGGTGTCGTACTTCGGCTTTGCTTCCTCCGTCTGCGCCGCTGCGGGAGCTGCTGCAGGCGCAGCCGTGCCGTCGCTGAATGCGATATTTGCAGGCTTGACCGCCGATACGTAGATGTCCGGCTTGATGTACTGCGCGAGCGGACCCGAGGGTCCCGTCTGCTTGATGTTGATGGTGAAGATGCGCTTCTGCGGGTAGATGCCGCAGCGCAGCGTACCGCCGCAGTCAATGACCGCCGCGAGAATCTCATCCTCGGGGACGCTGGTCTTGAAGCCGTCCACGACCTCCGCGCCCGTCATCTCTCCAAGACGCACGGCGACATCCGAGATCACGCCGCCCGTGATGTTGACGATCTTGTTCCGCTTCTCATCCGGCGTGAGGGTAAGAGGCCCGCCAAAGCCGCCCGAGCCTGCCGATACGATGACGCTCTTGTATGCACTCATGATATGTTCTCCTCTCCGATTGCCTTAGCTTTTGAGCACTGCCGGTTCTTTGCTGAGCTGCACGCCCTGCTGACGCTGCACGTATGCCGTCGTAAAGTCCGTCAGCCAGCCGCGTAGGAAGTTGACGATGAGACCGACGAGCAGATAGCGCAGTGCGAGATCCGTGTACGGCAGTCCAAGGGTTGTGATGCCGTTCGCAACGCCGAGGAATACGAACATTTCGCCGGGATTGACATGCGGGAACATGCCGTTCATCGTGTGGCATGCGGACGAAGATGCCGCATAGTAGGAAGGCTTGTAGTACTCAGGCAGGAATTTGCCAAGCGAGAGTGCCATCGGGTTGCAGAGGAAGAATACACCGATGAACGGGAGGACGACGTAGCGCGAGATGGGGTTGCCCGCGCAAAGGTGGGCGAACTTCTCGACGCGCTCGTTGCCGACGAAGAGCACAATTGCATTCATCGCGACGAGCAGGCAGACAAGGGTCGGGATGATGCCCGAAACCCAGCCGATGAGGGTTTCGCCGCCCTTGTTGAACATGCCGATGAAGCCCTCGGCAAAGAGAATCAAGGTATCCATGAATGTGTCTCCTTTCCTGTGGAAACGAAATCAAATCAGAGTTATGCGTGACTGGCAAGGGTCTCCCCCTGCTCCTGATAGATGATGTACTCCTCGCGCGCACCGAGTACGGCGCGGCGCGTCTGACGGTCATAGGCGGCGACATCCGCCTCAGTAAGGTCGAGCAGATTTCTGCCCGTGAAATCATCAAAGGAACGAAAGCCCGCAAACACGGTGACGCCCTTCATGATCTCGCCGCGTACAATGTTACATGCGGGGTCGATGACGAAAAGAACGATTGCCCCTGCGACAAAACGGCCCTTTGCCTTGCCGATGGCGACACGCCCCTCGCGGCGCATCTCCTTCACATGTGCCGCAAAGCGACGGAACTGCAGGATGCTCAAGACAAGTTGGAGCACCCACATGAGTACGGCAATCAGAGCAAGCCAGAGCATCGTGATCGTTCCTTTCATTCATTCAAAAGAATCTTTGCAGTCTCCTCATCCGTGATGAGGACGTTGATAAAATGTCCGCGCAGTGCCCCGAGGATCGCAGGCACCTTCTCGCGCGATGCTGCCATGCCGATGCTGTAGTCGAGCGCACGGAGGCGTTCAAGCTCAACGGCGATGATGCGGTCATGGAACTCCGTGGTAACGGGTTTTCCTTGGATATCGTAGAACATCGAGCAGATCTCACCGACCACACGCTCCCGCAGCAGACTCTCAATCGCCTCCCTGCCGAAGCTGCCCATCCAGACGAGATTTGAGGACTTCACGGGTGCGCCGATACCGACAATGCCGATGTCGAGCTGTTCCCAGAAATTCGTGATCTGCTCAAAGTTCACATCCTGACGAATCGCCGCTGCAATCTCCGCTGTGCGTGCAATCGCCGGTGCGTAGATGTAGTGACTGCGTCCGCCGAACGCATTCGCCAACTCGTAGCAGAGCGTATTCACATGGAGTTCGCTGTCAACGCTCTCAGGGCCGCCGTCGAGTGGAACAAAGTCCGCGTCGACCGGGTGCAGCCGCTCCGCCGCCGCATAGCGCGTCAGCTCACGAATGCTCGTCCCCCATGCAAGGCCGATGGTCTGCCCGTCGGTCACAATGCGCCGCAGGAGACTCAGCCCCGCCTGTGCCATACGCCGCTTGACCTGCTCAAGGTCGATGCTGTGCGCGACGACATATGCCTCACGGAGACCGAAGCGACGCTCGAGTGCGCTTTCCAGTTCCTCGTTGCTGTCCGTCTCGACCGTGATGCGGACAATGCCCGCTGCAAGTGCCCGCTTGAGATACTTGCTCACCGTCGTGCGATCAACGCCGAGTCGTGCGGCGATTTCCCCCTGCTTCAAACCATCCGTATAGTAGAGGTTTGCCGCCTTGATAAGGATTCGTTTATCCACGGCCTGCATATTGTTTTCCTCCTCGGAGAATACATCTTCACATTTGTGAAGGTTTCGCGCGTTTGTCATCCTGACATCTTGAATATAACGTGAAGGGCAAAAAATGACAAGAAAAAACACCGTGAAAACCACGTTTCACGGCGTTTTTTCGCCATTTTCAATTTTTATTGTCACGTTTGTGAAATATACGTCTCATATGTGACACCCTTCGTGTTAGAGGGTCTTCCTTACTTATTTCTCAATCTTGAACAACACGTATATACGTGTTATACTTATTACATGAAGGGAGTGGTACTATGAGGGATAAAGACCTACTCAAGCTACTCCTGCAAAACGGGTGGCATGTCGTCAATATCAACGGCAGTCATCATAAGCTGCGCAAAGGGAATGCAACAGAGGTCATTCCGATTCACGGCAAAGATGTCCCGTCCGGACTTCTCAATGCAATACTGAAAAGAACCGGTCTGAAATAATAGGAGGCTGCCATGCAATACATATATCCCGCCATTATTCACGAAGATCCTGACGGACTCTGGGCGGAGTTTCCAGACCTCCCCGGCTGTCAGACCTTCGCTGACACGCTGGATGAACTGCTCGCGAATGCATCAGAAGCACTCGCCTGTGACCTCGTGGAATCACTCTCACGCGGAGACAAGCTCCCCACAGCACGCCCCATGCAGTCCATTCCAAGAGAAGAGACCTCCTATCCCACTCTCATTCGCGCAAATATTAACCTTGCAAAGTCAAGCCGCTCCGTGAAAAAGACACTGACCATCCCCGCATGGCTGAACGACCGTGCCCGCGCACAGGGAATCAACTTCTCGAAGACACTGCACGATGCGTTGCTTGCGAAAATTGGATAGCATAGAAAACATAAATTCGGCTCTGCAAAACAAAGATTTTGCAGAGCCGAATTTATCAATTTTCACCTTTACTTCAGCGCATAGCCATTGTTATACATCTTGTCCTGCTCTTTGCGTACCTGATAGAGCTGGGTCGTGGTATCGAGGTCGACCATGTCGAGGGTGAGGAGTGTGCCCTTCTTGACGTCACACTTCATGCGTGCGTTCTTGTTGACGAGGGGGTAGACGACGTAGCTATTTCGATACGTCTCCTCTGCGGTTGCAATCGAGGCATAGGTGGTGTAGCCGCCGATGCCGTCGAGGCTCTCGCCCGCCCTGAGGTCACGCTTTGCGACGGTGATGCACTCGCTCACGGGGCCGTCCAATGGGATGATGGTCGGCTCGCCGTCGATGACGATCTTCGCCACGCTGAGCGGCGTCTCAAGGTTGCAGAGGTGATAGGGGCGGTACAGCGTCCAGAGGGGGCCGTGCCCCATCTGGAGATAGTCCATCACATACGCGGCATCCTCATTCGGACTTGCGACGGTGATAAAGACCCCGGGCGCAATGCCGTTGACATACTCGACAACGCCGTGGCGGTTCAGAATACCGCCATCCTCCTTGAGACGGAATGCTGCATTGAGGTCGGCACAGCTATGCGCCGACGATCCGCTGATACCATGCCCTCCGATCACGTCGGGGACAAAGCCCGTGGCGTTCGACATCGCCGTCATCTCGACCATGGTCTTTGTGCCGTCCTTGAAGGAGGTGAGCATGCGCGGGTTCATCTTGCGGCGCATCGCCTCCTCATACACGGTGTCGGGGTTGCAGTCATAGTCGATCTTGTTGTTCTTGCCCTTGCCGATAACCCTGACATCGAGCCCGATCGCACGCGCGAAGGAGTAGAGCTCCATGACCGCGCCCGGCTCGTCGCCCGCAGAGCCCGTATAGATCACGCCGTTCTTGTCGCCGAGCTTCTTGAGGTAGCTGCCGATGACCACATCCGTCTCGACATCCATCATGACGACGTGCTTCTTGTTGTTCATCGCGTCGATTGCAATCTTTACGCCGACTTCGGGCACGCCCGTCACGTCAATGGCGACCTCGACGAGATTCGCGTGCGAAATGAACATGTCGTTCTCCGTTGCGACATATTTTCCCTGCTCCATAAAGTGGTTTGCCTCTTCGAGCGTCTTTGCAACGGCGATATTTTCGTCGCTGATGCCAGCATTATGGAACGCTTTTATCACCTTTTCAAGGGTATGATCTGCGACAATGGCGG
>ERZ772957.2010-NODE-2010-length-12214-cov-45.386709_pt1 | contig 12214 bp, 7 predicted proteins | sample MGYA00580682_ERZ772957 | MGnify/ENA primary metagenome ERZ772957 (study PRJEB29015, sample SAMEA2737921) | human oral metagenome | biome: human oral; feature: human-associated habitat; material: dental | place: China | collected 2025 ...
ACCCAAGGAGAATGACATGTCGAAGCGGGGTCGTAAGCGTCGCGATCGTCGTAAGAACGGCGCGAACCACGGCAAGCGTCCTAACGCCTGAGCCGATTGCGTTGCGCGCCCGGACCGGTCGGTCCGGGCGCGCTGTGTATACCCCGCTCAGGGACGGACAATGTGGGGGCGGAGCCCCCACCTCGCGTGTCACTGCCGCGCGGTGTCGGCTGCGTGCGGCTGAGTCAACGGTGGTCCCGACCGATCAATCGCGCGGAGGCTGGCGGGGCGGCGGCTGTGTGGGCTGTGTGCCCGGTGGGGCGGGTGACTGGTGCAGGTGCTGTCCATGTGACCGTTGCGATCAATCGCGCGGATGCTGGCGGGGTGGCGACTGTGTCGGCTGCGTGCCCGGTGGGGTGGGTAATCGGTGTGCATGTGCTCCGCGTGTGATCCGGTTTGGGTGGTGCCCTCGTTCGCGGATAGGTTGTGCGTTCATGGATAGGTTATTTGCTTGCGGATAGGTTAATAGGCTATCCGCGTGCTCATAACCTATCCGCGTGCCCATTACCTATCCGTGTGGGTTTCCCTCGGCGCGGCGCCCACGTGTGCTCGTTACCTATCCGCGTGTTCGTTACCTATCCGTGTGGGTCCTCCTCGGCGCGGCGCCCACGTGTGCTCGTTACCTATCCGCGTGTTCGTTACCTATCCGTGTGGGCCCCTCTCGGCGCGGCGCCCACGTGTACCCATTACCTATCCGCGTGTTCGTTACCTATCCGCGAACCGTGGGTGTAGAAGCGACGCGAAGGCCCATCGCACCGCGTCGAGGGGAGCTTCCACAGTGACCGGAACTCGGGAGCGGGTTTCATTGGTCCCAAGGCCCGAATGAGTCTGATGCGGAGTCTCTCCCAGTCATCGTAGTCCGTCCAACTCACTCGGATGACCTGCCAACCGGCATCTCGAAGGTCCTGATCGCGCAACACCCACTCACGCTTAGCCCGTTCGATTTCTGCACGTGTCGTACCAAGTTTCGTGATCCCATCGAATTCGATGATGATATGCAGCTGTTCAATCAGGATATCAACGTAGTAGTGACGTCCTCGCACGTCGATGCGAGCCTGTGTCGCGACCGCGAAAGGGCAGATCGAGCGGACGATCCACAGGAGCGCGGCTTCAGCTGGATTGGCGCATCCGGGATCGATCGCGTGCACGATGGAACGTGCGCGTCGGTATCCGCGCACTTTCCCTGCTTGCGTGAGCCTCATGAGGAGCTCGTTTCGTATCTGCTCAGCACGTCGGCGTCGGTCATCTTGTTGAAACATCGAGAAATGACTCCATGACTGCAACGCCATACTCCCCAACACGAATGCCTCGAGTGGCTCGTCATGAAGAGCGCATCGAAGGAGCGCATCGTATGGGTGCTCCGTGGTCAAGCCATCGATAGTGGCGCGTTCCCTCGACAGCGGTGGAAACGGGGAACACGAGACCGATGTCGCCGGTACTGTCGTCGAGCACAAGGTGCAGGATGGTAGCAGGGTGGTGCTTCGACGACTGGCACGAAAAATGGTGATGGGCGGGTTTTGAGACCAACCGTGTATCCCCGCCAGGCGCAGGCAGCTTTGTCCCACGAAGAGGGGATGTTGTTTGTGCGAGACATTCACAGCATGCATGCGTGCGTGGGTGATTGCCTCCCAGATCTCCCACGGGTCAGCGTTTGTCGGATCCATGCCGAGGACGGCGCTGACTCCACGCATGATTCGTATCGGAGAGTGTGGCTGCTGGTGACTGGCTAAATCGCGAGGAGGGGCGACAAGAAACGAGTGCTGCGTCATAACCTGCAGTGTTGCTCCGCTGAGAGCGCTGCGACAACGCTGAAGGGAGGGGCTGTGGATACCGGAGACCCGGCGTGAATCCCTGGCGATAACGCGCGGCTAGTCGGGCGGATAAAGGGCGCGAGCCGGAGACCTGATACGGAAGCCCTGTCGACGGTGCGACGAGGGGCATCCGCGGAAGGCTTTCGACGTGCTCGAGGGCGTGGTCCAGCTCGTGGCCGTTCGTGTGCTCGGCACGCGCTCGCGGACAGGTTGGGTTTGAGCGAACCGCGCGATCTCGTTGCGAGATTTGCGGCCCTCACGGTCATCCGCGTGTCGGCCGACGGGGCGGGTAACCTAGGCAGACGATTGTTGTCCATGTGACCGTTGCGATCAATCGCGCGGAGGCTGGCGGGGTGGCGACTGTGTCGGCTGCGTGCCTGGCGGGGTGGGTAATCGGTGTGCATGTGCTCCGCGTGTGATCCGGTTTGGGTGGTGCCCTCGTTCGCGGATAGGTTGTGCGTTCATGGATAGGTTATTTGCTTGCGGATAGGTTAATAGGCTATCCGCGTGCTCATAACCTATCCGCGTGCCCATTACCTATCCGTATGGGTCCCCTCGGCGCGGCGCCCCCCGCGTGCCGGTGGCAATCGTTGGGAAAGCCCAAGCCGAACCCGTCCTCGCCGCGGCCCCCACGCGTGCCCATTACCTATTCGTGTGGGTCCCCCTCGGCGCGGCGCCCCCCGCGTGCCGGTGGCAATCGTTGGGAAAGCCCAAGCCGAACCCGTCCTCGCCGCGGCCCCCACGCGTGCCCATTACCTATTCGTGTGGGTCCCCCTCGGCGCGGCGCCCCCCGCGTGCCGGTGGCAATCGTTGGGAAAGCCCAAGCCGAACCCGTCCTCGCCGCGGCGCCCACGCGTGCCGGTGGCAATCGTTGGGAAAGCCCAAGCCGAACCCGTCCTCGCCGCGGCCCCCACGCGCCGACGACAACCGGAAGCGCCGCGCCCCCGTGGGGAGAGAAGAAAACGCGGCACGGGCGGAATCGCAGCGTATCCTTGAGCGTGTTGCCGCGCGGGTACATCCCCACGGGCACGCGCACTGATGTATCGATACGAAAGAGGCCTGATGTCCCTCCGCATGCGTCTTGCCCATGCCGTCATGGGGCTGATGCCCCCGGTACTGCACAGCGAGGAAGCGACGCGTGCCGTGGCCGAGTCCGCGCCGCTGCACACAGCGATGCCCACTTTGATGCGCGCCCGCTTCACGGAAAGCCGCCAGGGAGGCGTCACACGCGTGGCGCCCATACGCGGCCTGCGTTCGGGCGGCGCCCTCATCTATCTGCACGGCGGAGCCTACGTCTACCCCATGGTCGCGGCGCAGTGGCCGCTCGTGGAGGGACTGATCGACCGCACGGGGCTCCCCGTCATCATCCCCGACTACCCGCTCGCCCCCGCGCACACCACGAGCGACGCGTTCTCCTTCGTCCAGACCATCATCGACGAGGCCCAGGCCGAGTTCGGCCGCGTCATCGTCTGTGGCGACTCGGCGGGAGGCGGCCTCGCGCTGTCCCTTGCCATGCAGCGCCGCGACGCGGGCACGCGCCAGGTCGATGGCCTCCTCCTGTACGCGCCGTGGGTCGACGTGGCGATGACGAACCCCGCGATTAAGGGCGTGCAGGGCCGCGACAAGATCCTGCGCGTGCCCGGCTTGCAGTGGGCGGGGCGAGCATGGGCCGGTGACCTTGACCCGGGAGACCCCCGCGTGAGTCCGTTGCACGGTGACCCGGCGGGGCTCCCTCCGATGCGGATCTTCCAGGGCGACGCCGACATCGTGTGCCCCGACACGATCGAGTTCGCGCGCTCGGCTGCCCGCGCCGGGGTGGATGTGCGCCTGCGCGTGGAACCCGACGGCTTCCACGTCTACGTGCTCGCGGTCCCCGTGATCCCCGAGGCGCAGGCTGCCCTCGATCGCAGCGCGCGCTTCGTCTCCGGGATCATGCACGACTCCGGAGACTCCTGACGGGCCGGGGCGGGCCTGCCGGCCCTAGCTGCGATCTACGCGGGCGGTGACGGTCCACGTCCCAGCCTGGACGTCCGTGTCCACGCGTCCGCCCAGGACATCAACCAGCGCGCGGATCTCACCCAAGCGGCGCTTGCCGAGCACGTCGGCGCTGCTCGTCAGGACGCTGATCGTCAGCGTGACCTCCTCCTGGGTCGCCCCGCCGGTCACCGTGATCGGCGCATTCTTGTCGACCTCGGCCACGTGGGAGAACACCATGTAGAGGATCTCCGCACCCACGGCGTCGAGGCGCCTAGGAAGGGGTGCACCCGCGTCGAAGAAGCTGATGACGATGAAGCCCGAGCGTTGTGCGTGGCTGATGGCGCCGTCAATGGTCGCGTAGTTGTCGGGCGGAGTGGGATGGGCCGCAGCGGGCCGATGGGTTCCCTGGCCGGGCGAGGACACTGCTGCGCCCCTCGCCGAGAGAGGGGAGGCCTCGGCGCCACGCGTCGCGCTCGCGGCGGAATCGGAGCGAGGCGACGAACGACCCGAAGGCGCGGAGTGGGAATCCTTGATGTAGGAAGGCTTCTCGGCCGAAGGATAGCCGACACCGTGCCGAGGCGGAGTCAGCAGGTCGATAGAGCGGCGCACCCTGTTAGCCACGATGACGATCAGGACGGCAACGAGCAGCAGGAGTAGGAACGAGAGGGGCCTGTGGAAGGAGGCATGACGCCAGAGGGCCACCACCATGACGATGACGATGACGAGGCCGCAGGTGGCCGTCCAACCCGCCAGCTTCTCCCGGATCCACGCGTCCATGTTCTCTCCCTTTGTCGGCGAGCGGCGTCGCGGCGCGCCGCTGTCCGCGACTGACAGCAGCGTTCGCACCGTTCTAGGAATCCGTCGGGGTTGCACCCGTCCACTCGTACCATCCCTGGTGCTGCACGATCCAGGCCATCAACGCGTAGCCGGCCTGGCCGGGCAGGGTCTGACCATCCTGTCCGCGGGCCAGGGATGCCGCCATGTCCTCAAACCACTGGTCGTGGGCGACCAGCGGCGTGTAGCAGTCAACGAAAGGTATCCCACGGCGCGCGCACACTTCGGAGCACGAGGAGGACAAGGCCTTGAGGGAGGCGGCATCCACCCCCGCGAGCGGCGGGGGGCCCACGACGAAGCTGGGGATGCCCAGCGCCGTCGCGCGGTCGGTGATGTTGGCCAGGTTCAGGCGAGAACGCGCGGTGGACACGCCGGCGGGGATGTCCCCCGGACCCACGCCGATCACGAGGCCGTGAGGCTCTCCCTCCGCCAGGCGAGGCAGGACCTCGGACTCCCAGCGAGATGCCATCTGCCTCGTCGTCTCGGAGGGGACCGCGAGCGTCAGGAAGGTCGCGGGTAGGTCGAAGGTCGAGTGGGCGTTGACCCGGCCGACCCAGCCCAGCCCCCGAGGGTCGCCGACCCCCGCGACGAGCTCGTCGCCGATGAAACAGATGCGCATGGTGTTCCTTTCTGGGTGTGTCCCGCGCGTTCCCCGGGCGGCCGGGACTCCTCGTCAGCCTTCGAAGGCCTGCGCAATAAGGGTAGCTGCCTGCTGCTTGTGGAGTGACGCGCGTCCAGCTGCCGTCGTGGCCGACTCCGGCCTGGACACCAGGCGCACGCCCCGCTCCAGCGACGGGAACAGGTTGAGGGCCAGGTGCGGCCACGCCCCCTGGTTGCGAGGCTCGTCCTGGACCCAGGTGAGCGACGCCCCCGGGTAGCGTGCCAGGGCGGAGGCGACCTCCTCCTCGGGCAGGGGGTAGAGCTGCTCCAGGCGGATGATCGCCGTCGAGGAGTCGGCGCGCTTGTCCCTCTCCTTGACGAGGTCGTAGTACAGGCGGCCCGAGCACAGCAGAACCCGCGTCACGGAGGCGGCATCGAGGCCCGCCGCGTCGTCGATGACCGGCTGGAACGCGCCCGAGGTGAACTCCTCGATGTGCGAGGAGGCGGCCGACAGGCGCAGGAGCTGCTTGGGGGTGAAGGCGATGAGCGGCTTGCGCGGCCGCTTGTAGGCCTGGGTGCGCAGCAAGTGGAAGTAGTTCGCTGGCGTGGAGGGCTGGACGATCCACATGTTGTCCTGTGCAGCCAGCTGCAGGTAGCGCTCGATGCGGGCGCTCGAGTGATCGGGCCCCTGCCCCTCGTAGCCGTGAGGAAGCAGCATGACCAACGAGGAGCGCTGGCCCCACTTCTGCTCGGCCGAGCACACGAACTCGTCGATGACGGTCTGCGCTCCGTTCGCGAAGTCACCGAATTGAGCCTCCCAGATCGTGAGCGTTTCGGGGCTTTCGAGGGAGTAACCGTAGTCGAACGCGAGGACGCCGTACTCGCTGAGCGGGGAGTTCCACACGTCGAAGCGCGCCTGGGACTGGGTGAGGAAACGCAGGGGAGTGAACTCGCGCCCGTCTGTGGCGTCGTGCAGGATCGCGTGGCGTTGGACGAAGGTTGCGCGCGCCACGTCCTCGCCCGACAGGCGAACTCCCGTGCCCTCCATGAGGAGAGTGCCGAAGGCGAGGAGCTCGGCAAAACCCCAGTCGATGGGCCTGCGTCCCAACGCCATGTCGTGGCGGCGCTCGCACAGCTGCCGGAGCTTGGGATGGGGGTGGAAGCCGTCGGGGAAGCGCGTGTGGGCACGCCCGATGCGCTCCAGCTGCTCCTGGGCGGCGGCCGAGGTCCAGCCGATCATCATGCCGGTGCCGGGCAGCTGGGACTCGGGCATGGTCCACTGGGCGGAGGCCGACTCTCCGGCCTCGCCCACGCCCGCGGTCAGCGCGGGGTCGTGCGTGCGGCTGCCCGGATTCGTTTGGCTGGCCGCGCCCGCCCCGCCCGCGCGTGTCTCATCGAGGATGCGTCCCAGTTCCGCCTCGTACTGCGCGATCGACTGGCGGGCCTCGTCCTCGGTGAGCTGCCCGCGGCCCACCAGGCCACGAATGTACACGGCGCGCGTGGAGGGGATGCGGTCGATGAGCGAGTACATGACGGGCTGGGTCATCGACGGGTCGTCGCCCTCGTTGTGTCCGCGCCTGCGGTAGCACAGCATGTCGATGATGACGTCCTTGTGGAAGGCATTGCGGTACTCGAAGGCCAGGTGCGCGCAACGGATAACGGCCTCGGGGTCGTCGGCGTTGACGTGCAGGATGGGGACCTGCAGGCCCTTGGCCAGGTCCGTCGCGTAGCCGGTGGAACGGCCCTGCGTGGGTCCCGTCGTGAAGCCGATCTGGTTGTTGACCACGATGTGGATCGTTCCGCCGGTCTTGTAGCCCTCCAGCTGGGACAGGTTGAAGGTCTCCTGGACGACCCCCTGGCCGATGAACGCCGCGTCGCCGTGGATGAGGATCGGGATGATCGGCAGATCGGGGTCTCCCAGGTGCTCCTGCTTGGCGCGCACGATGCCCTCCAGGACGCCGTCCGCCGCCTCCAGGTGCGAGGGGTTGGCGGCCATGTAGACCTTGGTGGCCAGGCCGTCGTCGAGGGAGTAGACGCCCCACGTTCCCAGGTGGTACTTGACGTCTCCCGAGCCCTGCACCGAGTTGGGCATGTAGTTGCCCTCGAACTCGTCGAAGATCTGCGCGTAGGACTTGCCCGCAATGTTGGCCAGGACGTTGAGGCGCCCGCGGTGGGCCATGCCGATCGCGACCTCGTGGATGCCCGCGCGCGCGGAGTCCGCCAGGATGTGGTCCAGCAGCGGGATCAGGGATTCCCCGCCCTCGAGGGAGAAGCGCTTTTGGCCCATGAACTTGGTCTGCAGGAACTCCTCGAATGCCTCGGCGCGAATGAGCGTGCCCAGGATGTGGCGTTGGGCGGCGGGGGAGAGAGACTCGTAGGGTCCCTCGATGCGCTGTTGGACCCAGGCGCGCTGGTGGGGGTCCTGGATGTGCATGTATTCGATGCCGACGGTTCGCGTGTAGGTGTCGTGCAGCCGGGTCAGGATGTCGCGCAGCAGCATCTGGTCCGCCCCGCCGAAGCCGCCCGTGGGGAAAGGACGGTCCAGGTCCCACACGCTGAGCCCGTAGGAGGAGATGTCCAGGTCGGGGTGGCGGCGGACGCGGTAGGCCAGCGGGTCGGTGTCGGCTGCCAGGTGGCCGCGCGAACGGTAGGCGTGGATGATCTCAGCGATGCGCGCGGGCTTGCCCTTCTCCCGGTTCGGGTCGTACTCGTAGTCCGCCTCCCACGAGTAGGGGCGGGTGGGCACGTGCAGGGAGGTGAAGACGCGCTCGTAGAAGCCGTCGCGCCCCGAGAGCTTGGCGTCCACGAGGCCGAGCAGGCGCCCGGAGGCCGCTCCCTGGATGATGCGGTGGTCGTAGGTGGAGGAGAAGTACATCGTCTTGCCGATGCCCAGGGAGGCCAGGCGCTTGGGGGAGACGCCGCGAAACTCGGCCGGGTAGTCGGTGGCTCCGACGCCGATGATGAGTCCCTGCCCGACCATGAGGCGGGGCACGGAGGTCGTCGTGCCCAGTGTGCCCGGGTTGGTCAGCGTGACCGACGCCCCCTGGAAGTCGGCGGTCGTCAGCGTGGCGGCGCGCGCCCGCGACACGAGGTCCTGGTAGGCGTCGACGAACTCGGAGAAGGTCAGGGTGTCAGCGTCGTGAATGACGGGGACCTTCAACGAGTGGTTCCCCGACGCGTCCGCCACGTCGATGGCCAGCCCGAGGCCGATGTGCGCGAGGTGTTCGAGCGCGGGCTTGCCGTCTTGCAGCGTGTACCGGACGTTCAGGTCGGGCATCTCGCACAGAGCCTCGACGAGGGCGTAGCCGATGAGGTGCGTGAAGGAGACCTTGCCACCGACCGTGCGTGCGAGGTGGGCGTTGATGAGGGCGCGGTTCTCGATGAGGAGCTTGGCGGGAATCTGGCGCTGGGACGTGGCGGTGGGGATCGACAGGGAGGCGTCCATGTGCTTGGCGGTGGCGCGCGCGGCGGACTTCAGGACGTGGGTTTCGTCCTGGGCGGGAGCGGCGTGGGAGCGCGTGAAGGCGGCGCGCCCGTGCTGCTGCCGGGTGTAGGGGCTGGTTGCCTCGGCGAGGGCGACCGGCGGCGCGGGAGGCAGGTCCGAGCGCGTGACGGAGACGACGGGGGCCGCGTCTGTCGGCGCCGTGTTTTCCTCGTCCTCTTCGATGTCGAGGGTGGGGGGCGTGACCGAGACCGGCTGGGCGTCATCGGAGGGGGCGCCGCTCCCGGTGGGGCTCGCCTGCCTGGGAGCCGAGGCCTCGTCGGGGGAACTCGGATCAGCGTCGGGAATCGGGGGACGCGCCGCGCGCAGCTGAGGGGGAGCCGACTCGGTGGAAAAGTAGGCGCGCCACGAGGGATCAAGCATCTGGGGGTCGCGCTCGTAGAGGTCACGCATCTTCGCGAGATACCACTGCGGATCGGGTTGGGAAGCTGTGTGGGTGGGCACGTATTCCTCCGTTTGCGTCACGCCGAGCGTCGGAATCTCCCCGCGCGGCAGGTGGCTCCGATTCTACCGCCGAGTGACAACCTTCACGACACCTTGTCGAGACTTGGCGAGGACTTCACGGGCCTTTGGTCTCATTGAGAATGAGTATTGGCATAGCTGGTGGTGTGTGGAAGAGCGCGCGGGGATCGCGACCGAGGGCGGCTAGACTGGCACCATCATGGACTGCGACACTGTCGGCTTTGACGCCACCTCCACCGGGCTTCCTTGCGCGACCTCTTCGGCGACCCGCCCCGGCCTCGTGAGCGGGGGACGCCGATGACGACCGCGGCGATGCTGCTGCTCGGCATCCTCCTGACGGCGGGGACCTTCGTGTTCGTGTCCGCCGAGTTCTCCCTCGTTGCCGTCGATCAGGCGGTGCTCGACAGTCGCGCCGAGGAGGGGGACCGTGGCGCCGCCTCGGTCTTGCGAGCGACCCGCTCCTTGTCCACCCAGCTTTCCGGCGCCCAGGTGGGCATCACGCTGACGACGATCCTGCTGGGGTACACGACGCAGAGCGCCCTAGCTGACCTGCTCGCGGGCCTGCTGGGGAGCGCGGGCCTGGCGTGGGGGCTGGCGACCGGTGTCGCAGCCTTCGTGGCGGCCGCTTTCGTCAACGTCTTCTCCATGCTCTTTGGCGAGCTCGTCCCCAAGAACCTCGCGTTGGCCCATCCGATGAGCACGGCCGCCCGCGTCGTTCCCTTCCAGATGGCTTTCACCGTGGTGGCTCGCCCCATTATCTGGGTGCTCGGCGGGACCGCGAACTGGGTGCTGGCGCGCATGGGTATCGAGCCGCAGGAGGAGATTTCCTCGGCGCGCTCCGCGTCCGAACTGGCTGCCCTCGTCGAGCACTCCGCCGAGGAGGGGACCCTCGACACGTCCACCGCCGACCTCTTCACGAATACGATCCGCATGACGACCCTCAGCGCCGCCGACGTCATGACGGACCGCGGACGCCTCTACACCCTGGGGGAGGGAGCCAGCGCGCAGGACGTGTTGGATCTGGCCCGGCAGACGGGGCACTCGCGCTTCCCCGTCATCGGTGACGACTCCGACGACATCCTCGGCCTGGTCTCCCTGCGGCGTGCGGTTGCGGTGCCCGTCGAACGCCGCGCCGAGGTGCCCGTCGTCTCCTCCTCCCTCATGAGCGAGGCTCCCTCCGTCCCCGAGACGGCGCCGATCGGCCCCCTTATGGTTCAGCTACGCGACGAGGGACTGCAGATGGCCGTCGTCGTCGACGAGTACGGCGGGGTTTCCGGGATCGTCACCCTTGAGGACGTCGTCGAGGAGATCGTCGGGGAAGTCTCGGACGAGCACGACCAGCGGCGCCTGGGCATCCGCCCGCGTCCCGACGGAACCTTCCTCGTGCCCGCCACGCTGCGCCCCGACGAGCTCGCCCGGCGCACGGGCATTGCCCTGCCCGAGGACGGCCCCTACGACACGATTGGGGGCCTGGTCATGAACGAGCTGGGGGAGATACCCTCCGTCGGCTCGCGCGTGAGCGTCGACGGGGTCGGCATTGAGGTCAGCCAGATGCAGGGCAGGAGGGTCGCCCAGGTTGCGATCACTCCCGCACCCGGGGGCGAGGAGGAGCCCCAATGAGCGCCGGATGGAGCCTGGCCGTCACCGTCGTGCTGCTGGCCATCAACGCCTTCTTCGTGGCCGGCGAGTTCGCCGTCACCTCCACGCGACGCTCCCAGATCGAGCCGTTGGCCGATGCGGGGGAGCGCCGCGCGGGGGACGCCCTGTACGCGCTGCGCCACGTGTCCCTCATGCTGGCGATATGCCAGCTGGGCGTCACCGTCGCATCCACGACCCTGGGCGTCGTCGCCGAGCCTGCGATCGCCCACCTCGTGGAGTCCCCGCTGGGGCGCCTGGGTGCCCCCGAAGCATCCAGTCACGTCGTCGGCTTCGCGCTCGCCCTCGTCATCGTCCTCTTCTGCCACGTGGTCTTCGGGGAGATGGTGCCAAAGAACATCTCGATCGCGGCTCCCGTGCGCATGCTCCTCGTCCTGGCGCCCGTCCTCGTGCGCCTGGGACGGGTGCTGCGCCCGATCATTATGGCCATGGATCGTTTTGCGAATTGGTTCGTGCGCCTCGCCGGCTACGAGCCGCGCTCGGAGATCGCCTCCACCTACACGGTGCAGGAGGTCGCCTCGATCGTCGAGGCATCCCAGGCCGAAGGCAAGATCACCGACGAGCTCGGTCTGCTCAGCGGCGCGCTGGAGTTCTCCGAGGAGACGGCCGGGTCGGCCATGGTGCCCCTGGGAGACCTCGTCTCGCTGCCCGCGGGAGCCACCCCCGCGGACGTGGAGGACCTGGTTGCCCACACCGGCTACTCGCGATTCCCCGTGGCCGACGAGGAGGGGGCTATCGTCGGCTACGTGCACCTCAAAGACGTGCTCTACGCCAGCGGGGAGGAACGAGACCAGCCGATCACCCCGTGGCGCATCCGTCGCCTTGAGTCCGTCGCCCGGGAGGACCAGGTCGAGGACGCGCTGCGCCACATGCAGCGCACCGGCGTGCACTGTGCTCTCGTGCGCGAGGGGGGAGAGGTTCTCGGCATCCTCTTCCTGGAGGACATCCTGGAGCTCCTCGTCGGCGAAGTACGTGACGTCTTGCAGCGACCGTGACGAGGTAACGGTCAGCGGGGTACATTAGGGCGAGGCAACAGCGAGATCATGAAGGAGAGGGAACGCGTGGGCGACATCGAGTGTCCGCTGCCGAAGCGATCGCAGCTGCGCGCTGCGCGCTCCCAGGAGACGCGCGGCGAAGAGGAGGCGGAGACCTCCGCGCTGCCGCTTGACCGGGCGGCCAGCGGCGTCGGCGAGGGAGAGTCCGTGGAGGCGGCCGCGTCGGGAAGTGAGCGTGGCGAGGAAGCCACCCCCGCGCTCGGCCAGGCACGCGAGTCCGTGGATCGCGCGGCTGATCGCGTCGAGGACTCCGCTCCGTCCTGTGGCGAGGACGACCC
>ERZ772957.2013-NODE-2013-length-12208-cov-5.385090_pt1 | contig 12208 bp, 10 predicted proteins | sample MGYA00580682_ERZ772957 | MGnify/ENA primary metagenome ERZ772957 (study PRJEB29015, sample SAMEA2737921) | human oral metagenome | biome: human oral; feature: human-associated habitat; material: dental | place: China | collected 2025 ...
GGAGCCGGCTATGGTACGTTCATTATTATTAACCGTTAGGCAGATTATCAATGTCTATCTCTTTTTATGCTTTGTTAAAATTTTACTGTCGTGGGTACCCTCTGCAGCCTATTCGTCATTCGGCCGGATGTTGTCGTCTATTTGCGACCCTTATCTTAATTGGTTCAGACGATTCCGATTTACCCGAATCGGTATGGTCGACTTCTCTCCGATTTTATCGCTCGGTATCCTATCCATTACTGCGCAGCTTATTACGTCTCTGCTTGCAACCGGTACGATTTCTCTGTGGGCTGTATTCGTCAGCATTATACAGCTGATATGGTCGTTTGTCGGTTTTGTCTTCAATCTGCTGATCATTTTTTTAATCGTTCGGTTGGTATACGATATTTTCGGTTCGTCAAACGGTTCCCCCTTTTGGTATAACTTGGACAGATTTTTAAGTCCCGTTATTGCAAAGGTTACCGGTTTTTTCCAAAAGAAACCGCTGCAGTACCGCACGCGACTGATACTGACGATTGTGATTATCCTCTTGGCCCGCATTGCGCTTGGCCTCTTTTTCGGCTCCTTGTTATTTCAGTTTAAGGTGATAAAGCTCATTTAGAAACCGATACGCAGTAAGAATATAACGATATTTTATCTATCGGTATCAGTTACCAAAAGGACATCCGCTCCCCTCTTGTTTCTATTGTATTTTTACCTGTTTTTATATATGGTAGTAGTAAAGAGAGGGACGGGGAATGTCTTCCGGAAAAAAACTGATTAAATACAATAGCGAGCTTATCCACGATTTACCGCCGTGGGCGCAGGAACTTGCAACCAAATACTGTACCGAAACGGTCAATCTTTATTTTGTGCACGGTAATATTCGTGATTTTTTACCGCATAACCATCGGGCAAGCGCTCATTTTGTTTTTGTAAAGATATGGGACTATATTTCGGAAGTTATTTTCGGCAATAAAGATATTATCGTGTTTTACGATAAATCGAGCGGCGTGTCTTTTTGTATGCAAGAGATGGAACAGGCCTATATTGCGACGATGCACAGCCGATACCCGGAAGTTCCCGTCGAAGATTTTTACTCCCGCGATCCTATTAAAGCGTTTGCATATCTTGAACGCTATTTTACGCTCAATATGGGCAGCGGTCTTAGAATGGTGCTTATTATCGATTATGCGGAGACGGTTATCCCTGCGGAAGAGATTGGGAACCTCGATGCGGTCGACCGCTATTGCTTGGTTACGTTGAACCGCTGGTCGCACGACCCTCAATTTACCAACGAAGATATTTCCGTTGTTATGTTGACTGAAAACCTCGCCGATGTGAACTCCCGGCTTGTTGCCTCTCCATCGACGGTGAAAGTTGCCATTCCGCTCCCGTCGGAAACAATTCGTATCCATTTTTTAACGTATTTGCAGGATAAGGGAGAATTGTTATTGGAGCGGCTTCTGAATGCCGAACGAGTGGGAAAGCTGACGTCGGGTTTAAATTTACTCAATCTTAATCAACTGGCAAAAGAGTCATATAACGAAGACGTACCGATTACCTTTGAATATCTCCGCAAAAAAAAGCAGGAAATTATCGAAAACGAAGCGGGCGGCTTACTGGAATTTTTGGAAACGGAACACGACTTGTCTTTTATTGCGGGACATGAATTTGTCAAAAAACGCTTTAAGTCCATGGCGAAGGCGCTTAAACAGGGAAGAACCGATGTGCTTCCGATGGGCTATTTAATTTCGGGGCCGATCGGTACGGGGAAGTCGTTCCTTGTTTCGGCATTTGCCGGAGAGATCGGTATCCCGATGGTGAGGCTTAAAAACTTTCATACGCAATGGCAGGGTACAACCGAATCGAATTTGGAAAAAGTGCTGAACATCCTGCGGGCGATGGCTCCTGTTGCCGTAATGATCGACGAAGCGGATGCCGTGTTAGGGAATCGTAAAATGCAGGACGGCGCCGGCTCTTCTCGCGTATTTGCACAAATTGCAAACTTTATGGGAAATACCGATTACCGCGGTAAAATTATTTGGTTTTTAATTACCAGCCGCCCGGACTTATTGCCGATAGACTTAAAACGGCAGGGCAGGGCGGAAGAACACTTGGCGCTTTTTTATCCCGAAACGCTGGCGGAAAAAGTTGAGATTTTTGAAACGCTGCAACGAAAGTTAAAGATTAAAACGAAAGACATTTCTTTTGCAAATATCATCAATAAAAAACTGAAATTTCCTATATCCGGAGCGGACATAGAGGCTATTTTGGTTCGGTCAAAAATGAATGCAAGTGCGGATAACCGTATGATGTTAACAACGGAAGATATCGAACAAACAATCGACGATTTTATTCCGCCTTCCTACCCGCATGATATTGAATTACAGAATTTAGTCGCCGTGCTCGAATGCACCAGTAAAGAGATGCTGCCTAAACAGTATCAGAAAATTCAGCGCTCGGAACTGGTCGCACAAATACAAGAATTAAAACAGCTGCTTGGAGAAAAATAAGCCGCTCTGTTCCCATTTCAAATGGAAAGTAGTTTGTATTCAGAGCGGTTTTAACTGAATTTTAATTATGCAGCCGTTTCCGGCTTTGCGTTCAATTATTTAGAGATGTCCGATTATTTCTCGGTTTTTTAATCCTCAAGGTTCGGCCATGTTAGAACCTGTGAACTTAACTGAGCAAATTCCTTTGCCGCTGCTTTGGCATCGCGGAGCGGAATTCCCGCTTCCTTGTTTAAAGTTTGCTCAAAGAACAGCTCTATGGATTGAAATACATCGGGGAGCGGATAGAATAGAAAAGCAAAGTTGATTCCGGTAGGCTTTACGATAGTAAATGCCGACAGCGCCTCTTGCGCTTCCTTGCTGAAAATAATTTTTGATTGGTTTTTTGCCGTGATGATATTGGAATCTTTAAACCGCAACGGCACCTGAAAGTCGCGCTCACGGCAGTAGGGTTCCATAGACTTATGGGAATAATTTTCAGGTTCAACAAACAAGAAAAGTTTTTTTCCGTTCGTTTGAAAAGTTAATCCGTTGCCGGTTAGGTAAATATCCTTTAAGGTTGCGTAAGAAACAATTTCGTAAATACTGTATGCAGAATCTTCTTTAAAAAATGATGAAACAATATACCCTTGATCCATCGGCAGCTTCTGCTTTGCATACGCTTCAAAAAGATCCATCGCTTTAACTGTTGCCATATCTGTTCCTCCAAATTATATACCGTTGCAATGCGGCGCTTAATCGCCGGTTGCTTTTAAACTCCAGTATACAATGAAAGTATATGCGATTTCTTGATAAACTGCAACGCTTCCTTTTGACATTGTCAACCGGTAAACGCATTAGGCTGTTTTTTAATAACCCCGCAAAATAATGAGGCTGTTTCTCCAGAGTTTCACCGCGGTGCGGTTCAAATGGAGTCCCAACCTCATTATTTTGCGATTTGTATTTATTCTGTCTGATGCGTTTACTCTCCGTATAAAGAAATCTTTTCAAAAGGAGCTCATAGTAAGGCAATCGTATGCAGCACCAGCATAGCGGAGATACGGGAAGCCTCTTTTGAAAATTGCTGATATGAGATCGCGGCCGGCTCCCCTGCATTGTCGGAAATACACCTCAGTATTACAAAGGGTACGGCGTTCATTACGCAGGTTTGAGCAACCGCGGCGCCTTCCATTTCAACGCAGTCGGCCTTAAACGTCGAGATAATCTCCTGTTTTACTGCAGGGTCTACAATAAAGCGGTCTCCCGAAGCGATGCGTCCGGCAATCATACTGTCGGTATTTGCAAAATCTTCTGCATGGTCATTTTTCAGTCGGGTAAAGGTTTTCATTATCATAGCGCGTAGACCGTCGTCTCCCTTCCAAAACGGAGATGCCGTACCGGCAATCTGCCCTTTCGCATAGCCGAATACCGAAACATCCACATCATGCTGTACCGCATCGGTCGAAACGACCAAATCGAATATATGCAGTGAATCATTTAAACCTCCGGCAGTGCCGGTATTGATAATTATCTCTGCATGAAATTCCGAAATCAACACTTGCGTACAAATCGCTGCATTCACTTTACCGATGCCGCCGCATACGCTGATAACCGTATGTGTACCGTGCTCCGCTTCATAAAACACGAGTCCGGCTCTTTCGGTTTTCCGTCCTTGCAGACTTTGCTGAATGTTTTCAATCTCTTGCTGCTCTGCCGCAAATATGCCTATCCTCATTTCTATCCCCTGTTGTTAAAATTCTTCGACGGTTCCGTTTGCTCTGCCTAAAAAGACGCGAGGCGGTTTTTGAGTAAAAAATCCGTTTTCGATAATCCCCGGTATGGCGTTCAATTCGCTTTCTAATTTGACGGGATTGATTTTTGCATTGGGCGGCCATTTTATATCCATGATAAAGTTTCCGTTGTCGGTGATAACCGGCCCCTTTTTCCGGATACCGTCACGGATAATCATCGACACACCATAAGACTCAAGTTTTTTCATAATGCTGAGCCGTGCCTCCGGCACTATTTCAATCGGAAGCGGAAAGTTTACGCCCAAAGTTTTAACGCTCTTTGTTTCATCCCCGATAACAACAAAAAGCTCGCTGTTATATGCGATAATTTTTTCACGCAACAAGGCAGCTCCTCCGCCTTTAATCAGATTTTTTTTAGAATCAATCTCATCCGCTCCGTCTATGGTTAAGTCTAACGAGCCGTTAATTCGTCCCGAACTGAGAGAAAAAATAGGGATGTTGAATTCCTCGCACGCTATTGATGTCTGAAAACTGGTAGGAACAGCCGCAATATTTTTTAAATTTCCTTTTTCAATATACTCAGCCAAACGTTTTACGGCAGGCATCGCGGTAGAGCCGGTTCCAAGACCGATCTTCATACCTGAATGGATGAGTCCCTCGGAAATCAGCTTATCGACAGCGGCGTGTGCAACCAATAGTTTTTGATCTTCAATGCTTATGGTGTTACTCATAGGAATCTCCTGTAAATAGTTCAAATTGTTTATATGCTTGGTACCGAAGCATATTGTATCCGTTGCAAATGTCGCAGCCGGCAGCTTCGGCACGTGTTAAGAGCGCGGTTTTTTCGGGAGTATAGATAACGTCGAATACCTTTTCGGCACCCGAAAAACTGTAAAATTCAAGCGGATCTTCGGCCTCATGCATACCGACGGAGGTTGCCTGTATAATAATGTCGGAATATTTTTTGAGTATATGGACGGAAGCTAAGTCCAATACCGCCCATCGAAAGTTATACCGTTCCGCCAGCTGTTTTGCCTTTTCCGCAGAACGGCCGAAAACACAGGCTTTCCCATGCAGCAGATGTACGGCATTGGCAATCGCGTGTGCCGCTCCGCCGGTACCGATGATAGCGATATATTTAAACCTCAAGCTTTGAACCTTTAAAAATTCTTGCAAAGCCCGCGAAAAACCGTCAATATCGGTATTGAAGCCCCGCCTTTTGCTGCCGTCAAACAGCACCGTATTCACTGCACCGCATACGGTCGAAGCGGGGCCGATCGAATCTAAAAAAGGAATAATATCGAATTTAAACGGATGAGTAACCGAAAGTCCCGCTATTCCGGTACAATCGGCAAATGCAATGGCTTCCCGACTGTCTGCGGCGGAAATGGGAATATAAACGGCGTTGATATTTTTTCGTGCAAAACCGCTGTTGTGAATAGCCGGGCTGAGGCTCTTTGTCGTATCCGTACCGACAACCCCGTATATGTCCGTTTTATCATTTATTGTGCGGAAGCGGTACAAGTCGCTGAGCGTAATAGGATCGATAGATTCCTGTTCCAAATGATGTTTTGCGATATACTCCCGCGGCATAGTGTACATAAGCGGAGAATCGAGCTTCGCTGCTAAAATACGGGAAGGAATACCGTACTTGCCCATTGCAATCGGGATGTTTTGTCCGTTAAACTGCTGCGCTTGCTTGAAAAGCGCCGTTACATCCGTAAGACTATCGGCCTTATATGCAATTTTTACAATTTCTTCGTCCGTCCGCCGGATTTCGCGTATTTTAGCGGCAATATCTTTAATCGGCGCTTTGATACTGTGAATACTGCGAATAATGCCGATATTAAAAGCCTGCGCCGCTTCTTCCAAACTCGGTGCCTGCACATCGGATTCGAGGTCGAGATATGCAAAATTATTCAGCGGTTCGGTATCCGCAAAGGCAAGACCGCGCGCAAACAGTGTGATACGGGAGCCTTCTCCGCCTTTGAACGTTCCGCCGTCCAGAAATCTGCGTATGGTTAAAATAGCCGGTATATGCGCAATTTTAGGAAACGTGCGGATGTGCAGCAACTCCTGCGGATCAAGAAAATCTGCCCGCAGTTCAACAATATCGATCCACGGACGATACCGTTCGATGAGTTGTATGTCCTTGTCGATTGTGTTCTCAGTTAATACAAGGCATATTTTGGGCATCATGGCGGTAGTATAGCACAAAGCGTATCCTTTTGAAAATATACGGCATATCTACTTCGTTTGTCCTATACCGGGAAAATTAAAACTTGCAAACGGACTCAAAGGGGTATATAATGAGCGTATGATAGCAAGGGTTTCTGCTTCGCAAGAAGATTATTTGGAAGTTATTTATGATTTATCGCACGGTTCCGAGTCTGTCCGTTCAATCGATATCGCTCATTTGTTGGGGGTTTCGAGGGCGAGCGTGAACAAGCGCCTTAGCCTGTTAAAGGATGCAGGGTTTGTCGAGCATGAACCGTATGGGCTGGTGCGTCTTACCGAAAGCGGATGTGCCGTTGCAAAAAATGTCCGCGAACGGCATAACACGCTGTATAAGTTTTTGACCGATATATTGGGTGTTGACGAAGACACCGCTGACCGCGAGGCGTGTGAAATGGAACATGCAATCAGCCAAGATACCTCAGATAAGTTATATGCGTACCTCAGTAAACTCAATAAGGCGCCGCAGCCGACCGATAAGATCTCTAAAACCCAAAGAGTGCAAACCTCTTATGACCGTCTTATTAAATAGGGATGGTTTAAACGTCTGCCGCGATAAAATAATTCCTTATTAATCATTTTCCCCTATACCGCTTCCATATTCGGATAATCAGCTTTTCAGCGATAATCAGGAAGAGGCCGAGCACGAAAGGCAGGCCGATCAAAAGCGCCGGATGTTCCATACCGATCTGCGCGGCTGCGATGGTGTTTTCAAGATAGACGAACAGCAGCGCGGCGCAGATTGTTCCGATAACGGAGCGTCCGCCTGCATACGCAAGCACGAGTGCAATCCACCCCTTGCCGGCGCTTTGGTTTGGAACAAAGGCTCCCAGCTGGAGGGATAACAGGCAGCCTGCCAACGCCGCCGCCGCCCCGGACATACCCATTGCCGCTATCTTTAACCGTGCGGTATGCACCCCAATCGAATCCAAAAATGCAGAGTCTTTTCCGAGTATCTTTATCCGTAAGCCTGTTTTGGTGTAGCGGCAAAAGAGCGCAAGTCCGAGGCCGGTCAAAACGGCGAGCGCCGCGCTCACCGTTTTGACGAGCTGCGGCTGAAGCAGCAGCTCCGGCGGCAGCGCAACGATACTCCGGTTACCGAAAAACCGTGTGCTCAGTATGGAAACAAAGCCCGCTGCAGTTAAGTTTACCGCAAGCCCGAGTATGTAGATATTGGCTTTACGATAGAGAGCAAGATAGGTAATAAACATACTCAACCCTGCACCCAACGTAAGCGAGACGGCAAGTCCCGGAATAAGACCGCCAAGGCTTTCGGTCAGCAGGATGCCGCCGATTCCCGTAAAGGCGCTTAAAAGCATCAGTCCTTCTATCCCGACGTTCAACAGCCCTGCATATTCCGAAACGAGGGCAGCGCAGGCGGCAATCAGCAGCGGCGCGGCTTGTGCAATCAAAGTAATCGCGGTTATCATAAAGGTTTTCTCCCTCGTTTTTGCCGGAAAAAATCAACCGTTATCAATATAAACGCAATCCCCTGTACAATTGACGAAAGGTCAAAGGACGTACTTGTCTGGAGCATCGCAGCCTTGCCGCCTGCTTCCATCCACGCAAAAAACAGCGCGCCGAATACCGCACCCAACGGATGATTGCGCCCGATAAGCGCGGCGGAGATACCGCTCCAGCCCAGTCCCGACGTAATGCCCGCGTAGACATAATGCCGCGAGCCGTATACGCTGAATGCGCCCGCAAGTCCGTGGGCTGCTGCGCCGAATGTCAGCGCCAAGACTGAAATCAAGCCGACCTTAATTCCTTGGGATTGTGCGAAGGCGCGGTTATTGCCGGTTAATCCGAGTTCGTAACCGTAGCGGGTACGCTTGAACATCCAGAAAAGCAGCGCCGTTATTATCACCGTAAAAAAGATGCTGCTATTCAATGTCGAAGGATTCCAAAAAGAAGTGAAGAACCAGCTTTCAGTTGTATATGGGGTTGCCATCAGATTGCTTGAGGAATCCCTGAATATGTCATTCACGCCGTAGTCGATGAGCGGGAGCAGTGCGCACGATAATAAATAGGTGCTGATCAGTTCGGTAATGCCGAGAAATTGCTTCAAAAAAGCGGAAATAAAACCTAAAAGGCCGGAGCAAAGAGCCGCGAGTATACATCCGGCGATAAGGCCGAAGGGCTGCGGGAACTGAGGTGCCAGCAATGCGAATTCCACCGCGATAAACGAAGCGAGATACGCTTGCCCCTCGCCGCCGAGGTTGAAAAAGCCTGCTTTTGCCGGAAGGATAAAGCCCATCGCGCAGAGCAAAATGAGGGAGGCTTGGTCAAGCATATTGCCGAAATAAAACGTGTTGGTAAAAGGGGAAATAAAAAACGCGATAAGCGTTTCGAGCGGTTCTTCGCTCTGCGCCGCCAAACAGATTGCCGCTGCGGTTGCACTTGCGGTTACCGAAATAATACTGTTTAAAAGCGGGGCTGCTTTTTTGAGACGGTGTTGTTGCGTATCTTTATTCATCTTTACTCGCCTGCATCATCGCCGCAATGATTTCCGCGCGGTTATATGCGGAACGTTCCATAAAGCGGGTCAGGACGCCGCGGTATAATACATGAATACGGTCGCAGGTTTCAAGCGCAGCGTCTACGTCCGAGGTGAGCACGATAACCGCCGCCCCCTTTTCAGCGAGATTGCGGAGCCGCTGCAGCAGCGCAAGCTGCACCTTTCTGTCCAGCCCCCAATAGGGTTCGGCACAGATAACCAACTGCGGCGGCGGATTGTCGAGTTCGCGGCTGAAAATCAGTTTTTGGATCATACCGCCCGATAAGCTCAACACCGAATCCTTCCATGAGCGGGGAATATCGAATGAACAGCTGCGCTTCCATGCTTCAACCGCCGCGGGGGAATAAATACCGAAGCGGTAGAGCGAGGCGCGTGTGCGGACATAGAGGTTTTCCGCAATGCTGTGCCTGCCGGCAATGCCGTTCCTCATCCGCTTGCTGGGGATGTAGGCGTAAGTTTCGCGCGGTATGCGGCTTAGGGGCTGCCCGTCAAACCGGATAGTACCGCTGTCCGGCTTGAGCGTGTTGACCAGTAGATATTCCAAAAGCTCCAGCCCCTGTTTTTTTATGCCGACGACGCCGGTTATCTTCCCGTGCGGAACATCGATTGAAAAATCCGAAAAGCGGACTCCTCTGCTGCTGACGGCAGCAACATGCGAAACGGTCAGTCCCGCCGCCGATTGTGCCGCAGCATCCTGAAACTGCGATGTCGGAGATACCGTGTCGGGTTGCGGTGTATTTGTATACGACGGAGTATTGGTGTTTGATAAACCGGCGGCTGTACCGGAGCCGGCTTGAATCGGCCGACTATCCGGTGCTGCTTCGGCGGCAGTCCATTCCGCCTGTTCGGAACCGAAAATTTCTTGCAGCAGGAGGTTTGCATTTACGGTAGAATCAATCGAACCGTTCCAAACCGTTTTTCCGTTCCGCAGAATATGCACCGTATCCATAAAGCTCAACACTTCTTGAATGCGGTGCGTTACTACGATAATACATGCGCCCCTGTCCGCGCAGCTGCGGAGTGTGCCGTATAGCTGGGTAATTTCCTGCGGACTAAAGGAGGCGGACGGTTCGTCTAAGAAGAACACGGAAGGATTTTTAAGCAGCGCTTCTCCGATTGCCGCCCAGTGCAGCTGAGCCGTATCGAGCGTTTCCGCTTTTTGGGTGAGCGGCAGCACGATACCGTAGCGGGCGAGCGCCGCCGCAATTGCGTTTTGAGTTTTTTGGGGCGAAAAAACGGTGGCGGCAATATCTTTTTCGGTGTGTAATCCGATTGCAAGATTTTCCCATACCGTAAGATCCGCCGAAAGCTGCGGATGCTGCGGCGTCAACACGAGCCCCCGTGCAATACCGTCCGCAGCGGAACGTAAGTTCAGCGCTTCACCATTGTAAAGGATGCGGCCGCTGTCCGGCTGTAAATGACCGGTACAGAGGCGGGCAAGCGTTGATTTTCCGGCGCCGTTTTCGCCTAACAGCGCATGTATCTTGCCTGCCTCAAACTCAATGCTTACCTCGTCTACAGCCGTAATACCGTTTTCCGGAAACGTAAAGCGTAAGTTTTCCGTCGAAAACACAAAGGCATCCTAGTGAGCGGATAAGGTCAATGCTCCGGTTTTAACGCCGTCTATCAGTTGTTTTACTTTTTGAGTAATGTCTGCCGGCACGGCGGAAGGAACTCCTTCAAAGGCAAAGTTTACCGCACCGTCTTTTATGCCGAGTTCTTCCGAAGTACCGAATTCCAAGCGTCCTTCCACAAAGGCAATCACGGAGTCGGTACAAGCTGCCTTTTGGCTGATTTCCGTTGAACCGACAACAATGTCTTTGCCGTAGGAATAACCCGGCCGGTCAAACCACATCACGTATGCGCCGTGTTCCCGGGCGGCTGCCACAACGCCTGCATTTCCGCCGCCGCAGATTGTTAAGATGACATCCACATTGTTTTTAATCATCGAAGCGGTAAGCTCGGAGGCTTTTGCTGCGTCATACCAATTACCGAGGACGCGGAAATCGAGTTCAAAGTTTTTATCAACGGCTTTTGCCCCATCCAAGTAGCCTTTCCGGATTTTATCATTCATAACCGGAAATTCCTGCCCGGCAAGAAGACCGATCTTATAGGCAGCATTTGCATTCTTCATTGAACTGCTGCTGATGAGCGCGGCGTAGTAACCGTTGAGGTAACCCTGTTCGTACTGATTAAATCCGACGGTTTTTATTTGAGCGTTTCCGGCAAGGTAGCCGTCCAGCAGCAAGAATTTTTGTTTGGGAGCGGATTGCAGCACCTTTTCTGCAATGGCCGGCAACGAAGGATTGGAACTGATAATGAGATCATACTTTTTGCTTAAGGCGAGCGCCGTCAACCCGTTTTGCCATTCTCCCTGATTCACCCCGCCTTCTACAACCTTGACGGTAACCGGTTTCCCCTTTTTGTCCAACTGCGCCTTCGCGGCCTGTACACCCTCTACGAGCAATTCATACGTCGGATTCCCTTTGACAATTCCGGGCACAAAGACCGCAATGGAAACCGCTTTGGGCTTTGCAAAAAGGGGCGCACCTGCGATTAGGGCAATACTACAACCGAGTATGATAATTTTCTGTTTTAACGTCATGTTACACTCCTATAAAAACTTTTGCAGGAAACATCAGTTTCCGAAAAGGTTTTTAGTCGTGCGCGCATTACGCGCACACGTAAATAATCAAGTTTGCTTACGCAAACTTGAGATAAAAAGCTCCGACGCTCTTTTAGGCGAAGCTTTTTATCGTAGCTCCTTCTTACTATATTAACTATAGCTAATTATAAATAAAGCGATTAATAAAATAGTAAAATTGTTAATCGACAGGTTCACACCGTATAATATTTCTCTGTTCTTGTCTAGGATTTTAACAACAACATTAACTCGTTATTCTGCCGCGTCATGCGAAATATTGACAAAAAGGATTAACCGCAAATAGAAGCGGGCAATGGAGATATCGGATAGGAGATTATCGGCTTATATGTGAGATACAGAACAATGAGCTTGTTATTCTTGCCCTCACTATCGGTCATAGAAGAACAATTTACGACAAGTAACGTCTTGAAAATACTCGACAGCTGCTCGCATACTCCGTTATACCATGGAGCGGTGGGTGCCTATCGTAAAGGCATAGTTTGATATAAATAGAGAAGTACCCGAGGGGTAGATATAAAAAAACCGGGAGCACTACGGCACAAGAAGAATTAATCTACCGCTGCTTCCT
>ERZ772957.2014-NODE-2014-length-12208-cov-4.242821_pt1 | contig 12208 bp, 10 predicted proteins | sample MGYA00580682_ERZ772957 | MGnify/ENA primary metagenome ERZ772957 (study PRJEB29015, sample SAMEA2737921) | human oral metagenome | biome: human oral; feature: human-associated habitat; material: dental | place: China | collected 2025 ...
AAGTACACTTTTCGGTTCGCACGTTTGCTTAACTTGCTGCAAAGGTACGTATTAATAAGGAGAATAAAGGATTTTACGCTTTGTTTTTAAGAGAAATTCAAGTACCTCTGCAAAAAGGTTCTCATCTGGTATACGATGCTGATGTTTTTTCTTTTAAGCAAAAGCGTACAACCAACGGCAGATGATCACTGTATCCACCTATATACTTAGGTCCCAGATAGGTACGTTTGGGGTGTTTTCCGCCATATTTTTCATCGTCTTCCAACAAAAAATCGGCATCATAAATAAAGCTTTCTACCCATCGCACAGCCATTGTCGAACTGACAAATACATGATCTAAGCTACCCCATTCTCCATGATAACGATAAGTTCCCTTCGCCCCATTACGTCCATGTACCCCCGCAGATATATTAATCAATCCATGTTCGTACGCACGTTGTAGTGAAGGACTATCTGCATAATCATTAAAGTCGCCCATCACTAACAGTTTCGGGTCTGTATACGCACTACGAAGAGAGTCTATAGCACTACACAATCGCTCCATTACGTGCATTCTAAAAGGACGAGAATAAACTTCGCCACCCATTCGACTTGGTGCATGAAGTAGGAAAACGTGTAGCGTATCACCGCTTTCTATTTCACCTTCTACATGTAGAATATCTCGAGTTGGGCGCATTTCCTTCATGGGTATGACACGTATCGTATCGGCTTTTATCAAGCGGAAGGAAAAAGGAGAATACAATAACGCCACATCTATACCACGTGCATCATTCGAAGCCGTCATCACATATTCATAACAAGCTTTTCGCAACAAGGAACGACGAGTAAGATCAAAGAGCACACTATCGTTCTCTACCTCGCATAAACCTACGATATCTGGCAGTGTCCAACCACTGCTATCTTCGCCACAAGCAATGATTGTCTGCCCTATCCTATTCAGTTTCTGCCAATACTTCGTACGCGTCCAATGGCGAGGAGAGTCAGGTAAGAACTCATAATCATTCTTCAAAGTATCATGCCGAGTATCAAATAAGTTCTCGGTATTGAGTTCGACAATCGTCAAACGACTTTGAGCTACTGATAAAAAAGTACTCAACAAGAAGAAAAAGGTTAACAAGATACGCATAAATTTCAGGTTTATAGATAAGTAAGTTATTATTTCTTTATCTCAATATCTCGTGCCACATGATTACGTATCTTAGTCAGATACGCTTTCATTCCTGCAGCATCTTTTTCGTCAATAATCTGCAACAACTCTTTTAACTCTGTGCGTATCTGTGCTACTTGGTCATACGTATAAGGATTAAAGAGGATTTCTTGAAGCAGATAATCATCTTCATTCAAAACTCCCTTAGCTATCTGCATGTGTCGTTTAAAGGTTGTTCCTGGTGCATTTTGATGCTTCATCACAGCAGCAAAGACAAAGGTAGAGACGAACGGAATACTCAATGAGTAAGCTACTGTCTTATCGTGTTCCTCGAAGCTATACTCATAAATATTCAAACCTAACCTTTGATAGAGGTCTTTAAAGAAGATTCGACCCATATAATCGCCCTCACTGATGATGATAGCATTCTCTTCACTTAGCTGATTGAGATTGGCAAAGGTTGGACCAAACATTGGGTGCGTAGAGACATAAGGGTGTCCACATTGGTCGTACCAACCCTTCAAACCTGTCTTCACCGAACTAATGTCTGATAAGATGCAATCCTTCGGCAATATTGGCAGTACTTCTTCAAAAGCGGGTATCGTATACTTCACCGTTACGGCATTGATAACAAGCTCAGGCTGAAAGCCTTTCACCTCCTCCAAAGATGTAAGTCTCTGACAATTATAAGTAAAGCGGAGACGGCGTGCATCCCTTTCATATGCCGCCACTTCATGGTCGAAACTAAGCAGGTCGATGAAGAAACTTCCCATCTTACCTGCTCCCATAATCAGTATTTTCATGTTTCTTGGGTGTTAGGTGATAAATGATAGGTGATGGGTGTTGGGTGTTTACGAATTGTAATGGTAGGTGTTAGGTGATAAGTGGTGAGTAAAGAAAAGCATATTTAAGAGAATCCTACATAACGCCATCATATCCCCTTCATCACTATTCATCAACACCTAACACCCATCACCCAACACCCACTACCCTACTTATTCACAACCTCCAACTGCTGACGTACACTCTCCTCATGTATTAGCTCAAAGACTTGAGCAGCAAAGTTGGCATCCATACCGCAAAGACTTGCTTGTGCACCACGCTTTTCGAGGATTTCACCATATCTACCAGCTTGGAGAATGGTCATATTATGCTCTTTCTTAAAGGTTCCTATCTCACGACAAATACGGAAACGCTTGGCAAGAAGTCCCATTAAAGAGTTATCAATTTCGTCTATTTGCGCACGAAGAAATCTTAATCCTTCAGTTGTAGAGACATGATCACGCACTACCAAAAGAGACAGAATATAATCAAGAATATCAGGAGTCACCTGCTGTTCTGCATCGCTCCACGCCTTCTCTGGAGTACAATGACTCTCTACGATCAAACCATCAAAGCCTAAGTCCATTGCTTGTTGGCATAGTGGTGCTATCAAATCGCGACGACCACCAATATGACTTGGGTCACAAATTATAGGAAGCCCTGGTATTCTTCTACGCAACTCTATAGGTATCTGCCACATAGGTGCATTTCTATAGATTTTCTTATCATAGCTTGAGAAACCTCGATGGATAACTCCTAAACGTTTCAAGCCGGCTTGATTAAGTCTTTGAAGTGCACCTATCCATAGTTCAAGGTCAGGATTCACAGGATTCTTTACCAACACTGGGATGTCTATTCCTTGCAAAGCATCAGCCAAAGCCTGCATGGCAAAGGGGTTGGCAGATGTTCTTGCACCTACCCAAAGGATATCCATACCATACTTCAGAGCCACTTCAACATGCTCAGGTGTCGCCACCTCGGTTGAAATCATCATACCAGTCTCTTCCTTTACACGCTGCATCCATGGTAAAGCCATCTCTCCATTACCCTCAAAACCACCCGGTTTCGTACGTGGTTTCCATACACCAGCACGAAAGATATGGCATCCTTTGGCAGCAAGATTACGTGCCGTAGACATCACTTGTTCTTCTGTTTCAGCCGAACAAGGACCTGCAATGACTAATGGACGTTCCTTGTCGCTCGGAAGTCGCAAAGGCTCTAACTCTAATTCCATAATCATATATCTTTTATTCCTTACTTACTTAATTGTTCCCCAAAGGTAATACAAATGATGCATAAAACCTTATTTTACCATTCTAAAGATGCAATTCGGTCGCGTGCTTTCATCATTAGCTCGTCTTTTGCACATAAGGAGATGCGCACATAGCGACGACCATTGCTTCCAAAAATGAAGCCTGGCGCAATAAACACACGTGCCTCATGCAACACACGCTCTGTCAACTGTTCAACATCAGCATACTTCTCAGGTATTTTACCCCATAGGAACATACCGACTTGAGTCTTATCAAAGGTGCAACCTAACAGTGTCATTATCTCTTCTGCAATACCTCTACGAGGACGATAAACCTCTACATTATATTGCTGATGCCATTCATCTGTATTCGTATTCATGGCTTCTGCTGCCGCTAACTGAATGCCACGGAAGGTTCCAGAGTCTATGTTACTCTTCACTTTCAATATCCACGAGATAAAGGTTGGGTTACTAACGCACATTCCGACACGCCAACCTGGCATATTATAAGACTTCGAAAGGGAATTGAATTCTATGCAACAGTCCTTTGCACCAGGTACTTGTAACAAGCTCAACTTCTCCCCTTCGTTGAGAATAAACGAATAGGGATTATCATTTACCACGACAATATCGTGACGACGAGCAAAGTCTACTAACCGTTGATAGGTTTCACGACAAGCATTCCCACCTGTAGGCATATTCGGATAGTTGGTCCACATTAGGCGAACTCGGCTCAAGTCCATTTGATCCAAAGCCTCAAAGTCAGGTTGCCAACCATTGTCTTCTCTCAAATCATAAGTGACAACCTCTGCACCCAATAGTCGAGAGAGCGCTGTATAAGTAGGATAACCTGGATTCGGAACTAACACCTGCTCGCCAGGATTGACAAAAGCTAAGGTTACATGTAGGATTCCTTCCTTAGAACCAATAAGCGGCTGGACCTCTATTGTTGCATCAACGTCAACGCCATACCATCGTTTATAAAAGCCAGCCATAGCTGAACGAAGTTCTGTGGTACCGATTGTGGGTTGATAGCCATGCTCTGTAGCTTGAGTAGCTACCTCGCAAAGCTTATCAACAGTTTGCTTTGAAGGTGGCATATCTGGACTACCAATTGCCAAAGAGATAACATCTTTTCCCTCTGCATTCATCTTTGCAACCTCTTTTAATTTACGTGAGAAGTAGTATTCCTGTACTTCATGCACTCTTTTTGCTGGCTGTATCATAGGCAGTTGTTTTGTTGTCTTTTGCTATTGTTCCTCCTACTGAGGCATTGCCTCAGTACACCTGACCCCTAATTCTCCTTATATTCCCCTAAGATATTGATACTCTTCACCAAAGGCGTAATGGCATCTATCGCCTGACGATAGCGAGTAAAGTTATCGAAGGTCAAATCAACATAGAAGAGATACTCCCACTCGTGTCCTATAATAGGGAGTGATTGAATCTTCGTAAGATTAATATCATAGAAGGAAAGGATGGTTAACACCTTACTCAAAGAGCCTTCTTCGTGTGGAAGAGAGAATACGACACTTGCCTTATTCACCTCTGTCAATGAGCGAAGAGCATCAGCCTTCTGCGGATAACAAGCTACGAGAAAACGCGTAAAGTTATGCTTATTGTCTTCTATAGAGTCTTCCAATATCTTCATTCGATAAAGTCTTGCCGCATCAGCAGAACAAATAGCAGCACAACCATGACATTGATTCCCAGCAATATAAGCTGCCGAGCCAGCTGTATCCTCGGCTTCTACTGCTTTTATATCAGGATGATTACTAAGAAACGAACGACATTGCATGAGCGCAACAGGATGAGAATGAACCTCTTTAATCGTTGACCAGTCATCATCTGGCAGACAACAGATACAGTGTTGAATATGAAGCCGTTGTTCTCCTACCACCATTGCGCCTGATTCCCGTAGTAATTCATAATTGTGCAACAGACTCCCTGCTATCGTATTCTCTATTGCAAGCATGACGATAGCAGTAGAATCATCAGCCACTTTCTCAAACACTTCCTCAAAGGTAGCGCAACACATGAGTTCCAATTGCTCATCTGTAAAATATGTATGGGCAGCAATGTCATGGAAACTCCCTCGTTCTCCTTGTATAGCTATTCGTTTCATTTGCATCATCTGTTTTATAGTTTCTTACCAAAAGAGAATAAATAAAAACGGTCCCACTCATTATTGAGCGAGACCGTTTCGATTTATTTTTCTATTATTTATATGATTTTCATAAGTTGAAATCTACACGCAACTTCCCGCTTTACAATTATTTGCAAAGTAAAAATAAAAGTAACGGAAAGATACATTAAATATATTCATGTCTTCGATTTCGTTTATATTCTATCGCAAATGTATTACTTTTATTCTTTACATCCAAATTTTTTAACCAAAAATCATTCCTTTACTATTATTATCTTATATTTATAGCAATTTTATTCCCAACGCCTTCCATCCAAAAAGCATACAAAGCCATGACAATATTTCCGACTATTCGATTTCACATAGCCTTATAAGCCTTACTTACTTACACTTAAACAATTCCCTTTTAATAATAGATTATACGAATCTCTGCGACATATCTCAAGGCATTTAACACTCAACACATCTTGTGCTTGCCCTCAACACTATTGGTGCTTACCATCAGCACAATATGTGCGGAGCATCAACACCATAATAGAATATGGCGAAAAAGAATCAAAAAGAACATGAATTAAAGACTGAAAAAAGCTAACAACTAACTCATAAGATGAATTCTATCACTAAAATACGTTATACTCTTCTATTAAAATAAAGAAATTCTGAGTCACATATCATCTTTTTTACTATCTTTGCATAAGATAGACTGCGCTCGGCAATACAAAAGTAAACTTTCATTGCACTTGCTGGTACTATCTTTGCATAAACATATAAAGAAACCTATGAAGCAGTTATATGCAATACTGACAGTAGCAATGCTTAGCGTTGTTCTCTGTTCACACGCACAAGAGCAGGTACAAATCCGACTTGTGAACGGAAACGGTATGGAGGCGGTTATCAGTAACTATGGTGCTCGCCTTGTCTCGCTTACTGCCCACAACTGGAATGGTAGGTTGGAGCCTGTTGTAAAAGGATATACCAATAAGGAGGAATATTTGAAAGATCGGACTTTAGGTGCTACGCTCATCTACTTTGGCAAGAATAGTGAGGAGACACTATCAGGCAAGATGTGGGAACTTGTTAGTTCTGACAACCAATCGGTTACGCTGCGATATGTGACTTCACAAGGAGAGAATGGATTAGATGGAAAGTTAAACGCCACAGTTACTTACACCCTATCTGACCAAAACGCCCTTGATGTAGACTATCGTATTGCAACAACAGCTGAAACAAAATTGGAAGTAACAAATGGTATTTGTTTCAACTTATCAGGAGAGATGCACCGCTCTATCCTCAAACAACACCTTTGGGTTGATGCTGTTCAGATAAACACCTACAACGCTCAAAGACAGTTGACAGGTGTACTTCAACGCATAAAAAACACACCATTCGACTTTACCAAACCAAGAGAGATTGGTGAGCGTATCAAGAGTACGAGTAAGGGATATGACAATGACTATCAGTTGCGACATCCAGACAACATGCAGAAGGCGGCAGCAATTCTCTTTGATGCACAGAGTGGACGTGCTATGACGGTCTATTCAAGTGAACCAACACTCAATATTAACACATACGGTAAGGAGAGTTACGGTATCTCATTACAGCCAATTCACGCTGGATATAATAGTGGTATGGAGAAAGTAAGTAACGAATTACGCCCAGGACAGGTATTCCATGGTGCCACAGTTTTCTTCTTCACAACTGATCCTCCACTGATTATGCGCACGAAATAATACGAAAGAATAAAGAACTTCAGTATTACTCGAAAGCGAATATACCCAGTTTGAAAAAGCACTAATTATCTTTAAAATCCTTGGCAGTTGACTGCCAAATATTTATATTTGCAAGTAAATGAGGAAATATAGTTTCATAATAGCGGCTATTCTCTGTATACCATTGTATGCACAGAATACAAAAGGAGACCACAATGGAAGTACTTCCACTGTGGAACCTATAGAATCGGCACGTCTGCAAGGACCACGCGAAGCCACAGAGGCTGAGAAGGAGTATGCCAGACGATTGGCTGAAGACCGTGCACAACAGGCACAAATAGACAACAACCTACCCCTCATTACCGAGAACGGACAAACCGTTACACCCAATGATTTCTATTATCCGGTTTGGGGTTATGGTGTTGGAGCATGGCGATTGCATAAGGGATTGAACATAAACCTTGGTGCATCGGCTTTTGCAAGCTTTGGACACGGAGACAATCATGGTGCAGGTTTCTCACAAGATGTATCATTGATGTATGTAACAAACCTCTCGAAGAAGGCTACATTAGCTGTGGGTGGATATGTAAACCATCTTACCTATCGTGGTGATAACTACTTCGTGGGTGGTATCAATGCTGTCTTTGGATATCAGTTCAATGAACATTGGAGTGCATATGCTTTCGTACAGAAAGCTTTCACATCCAATAACTTCGGAGAAGCCTTTGGTTACGGAGGTTATGGTTCACCTTATTGGGCTGGCTATGGTGGCTTCGGCTATTCACCTTTCGGCTATGGTTATGCTTCAATGGGATACGGATATGGACCGATGGGATGGGCTTACGGCACTGGAGTAAGTCGTTACATGGACAGAATTGGTGGTGGTGTGACTTATCAATGGGGCTCAAACAACCAGAATTCTGTTTCTGTTAGCGTAGAGTTTGACCGTCTCCCTTCTCAACGTAATGGTTTCTATAATAGCAGTCGATATGATTATCCTGTAAGATAAAGAGTCTACAGGTTTACATAAGGAAATAGAGTTTACAATTACTGCAGCTCATTGCTGAATCAGTAATTAGTAAACTCTATTTTTTATTATACTAAATTCGTCTTATTTCATCCACCGTAAGCGAAGACTGTTAAGTACAACACTAACACTGGAGAATGCCATCAGCGCACTTGCCCACGATGGAGTAATCTGCCAATCAATGCCAAAAGCATAAAGCAGACCTGCTGCTAATGGGATACAAACAATGTTATAGATGAAAGCCCAGAAGAGATTCTCCCAAATCATACGTACTGTATTGCGACTCAACTGTATCGCTTCAGGGATAGCCGACAAGTCATCTCCCATGAGTGTCACCTGTGCTACATCCATAGCTACGTCCGTTCCCTTACCAATAGCAATACTTACATCTGCCAAAGCCAAGGCTTGTGTATCGTTAATACCGTCACCAACCATTGCTACTCGCTTTCCTTCGGCTTGCAACTGTCTAACAAGATTCTCCTTGTCTTGTGGTAACGCCTTACTATGATAGTGTTTTATACCAGCCTTTTCAGCCCAATAGCGAGCCGCCTCGTCCTTATCTCCACTCATCATATAGACCTCAATCCCCTTCTTCTGTAGCTCATCCATTGCCTCACGAGCATTAGGCTTTAACGTTTCACGCTCTTCAAAAGGAAGGTTATCAGCCTTTGTAAAGTCGATATCCTTATTAGGTATGGTCAAAGTTCCCGTCTTATCGGTCACCAATACATCAACCTTACGCAGACTCTCTAAGGCTGCAGCATCCTTAATAAGGATTTGTTTCTGAGCGGCTTTACCAATACCAACCATCAGGGCAGTTGGTGTTGCCAATCCCATTGCACATGGACAAGCAATGACTAAGACGGCAACAGCTGACATAATTGCCTGTGGTAAAGCACTATTTCCTCCTATCAACCACCATAAAAGGAAGGTAGCAAGAGCAATACAAGCAACCACTGGGACAAATACTAAGGCTGCCTTATCAACGATTCGTTGGACTGGAGCCTTTGAACCTTGTGCTTCTTGCACCATTTTAATTATGTGAGCTAAGGCTGTATCCTCACCAACTTGACGAGCACGCATGCGGAACTTACCTTGACTTGGTATTGTTCCTGCCAACACCTTTGAGCCTTTTTTCTTCTCCGCAGGCGTTGGTTCACCCGTTATCATACTCTCATCAACATAGGCTGCATCAGCTGTCATAAAGCTTTCTGCCCAAATCACCTCACCATCTACAGGTACCTTTTCACCAGGGCGAACCTCCAAAACATCCCCAACCTCAATGGTTGAGAGTGGAACCTCCTCTATCTTGTCACCATCAACGATATGTGCTGTCTTTGGAGCCATACCCATCATCTGACGAATAGAAGATGCCGTACCGTCTTTAGCCTTTTCTTCTAACAGTCGACCAGTCAACACGAAGGTTATGATCATTACTGAAGCATCAAAGTAGGTGTGCCATACAACTCCCCTACTTGCCCATACGGCGTCTCCCCAAAACGTATTAAAGGTACTGAAGAGAAAGGCTATTCCCGTAGACAAAGCCACCAATGTATCCATGTTTGCACTGCCATGAAGCAACTGTCTAAACGAAGATATATAGAACTGCCGACCGCAATAAAGCATGTTTGCCAAGGCTATCAATAATGCAACCTGATTGGTAATATCACGTGAACCTAAGTCTATCCATCGCATAGACACACACATCACAGCGATTGAGAACAACCATGACAACACTGTCTTACGCTTTAAGAGTACATACTCACGCTTCTCTATCTCGTCTACCGACGTCTCCTTATCTATCACTAAGTCATATCCAAGCGCATTAATTTCAGCCTTCATCTTCTCAAGTGAGATTACCTGAGGATCGAAATCAATCAAGGCTGAACGACCAGGTAGCGAAACAGAAGCAGAATTAACACCCTTAAGTGTATTCAACTTCTTCTCTATATTGGCTGAACAGGCGGAACAAGCCATACCAATAACTGGAATTGTCTGTTTCATAATGATACTATTTTTATCTTCCCCTTACCAGCGAAGGGGAAGGATTCTACAAATGAAAAGAGCATAAAAATATGCTCTTTAGAGTACAAATAAGCTGTTACAAACTCAGCTCATAGCGTCCGCTGTTGTCTACAGCTTCCTTGATTTCAGAAGGATTAACCTTACTTTCATCATATTCTACTGTGACATTAGCCTCTTCAAGATTAGCTTCAGCAGAGGCAACACCATTAAGTGCTTTTAAAGCGTTCTCAACATTTGCCTTACAATGTACACACTTCATACCACTTACTGCATAAACATTCTTTTTCATAAGTCTTTCCTTTCTATTAATATTATGTGATTACTATTCTGTTTTCTTCTTATCGCTTGCAAAGTTACACATATATTATCTATCATGTCTTATAGAATTATGGATAAAGATTATAACTTCTCGCATCGGTTCTACAAGAAGTTCATTCATAACATGGTAAGAAAAGAGTCTAAAATATCATTATCCAAGTGTTGAAAATTTATTACATAATTTCGAACAAAAGCCTTAGAATAATACTAAAAGATAGGTATAAAAGTCGAGTTTATAACCAACAGTAAATCAATTAGTTACAAAATCGCATTTCAAAAGGTGCTTAACAAGGGTGCAAAAGGGCGTTAGTTCGCTTCCTAAAGGGCGTCTTTAAGAAGACTATTAAGGCTTAATTGAAACGCTGTTAGTGCTCTATTAAAATATGACGAGTAAAATATTACAACAAAACATTCTTCTTTGCATCATAAAACATATGCCCACTCTCCTCCTAACATCTGTCTATTTTCCTTCCCAAAAGTAAGAACAAAAATTATATTCCACCTATAAGCAGTAGACTTAACTTTGTAAATAGCAGCCTAAAGTTTATCTAAGGACGTTCGAAGATTATCTTTCATCCCCTTAAACTGACTGGGAGTCATGCCAGTTACAGACTTAAACTGACTGGAAAGATAAGCCACAGAAGAGTAATTCATACGAAGAGCTATCTGCGTCAAGGTCAACTCGTCATAACAAATAAACTCTTTCACACGCTCTATACGTAACTCAATATAATATCTTTCGATAGTCTTTCCTTCGACCTCAGAGAAGAGTTTTGAAAGCGCACTATAGTCCTGACGAAGTTCAGATGAAAGATAATCACTAAGATTAGTTGAACTTTGATTATCATGGTAATGCACAAGTCTGATTAAAGCAGACTTGATATGGTCGATAGTTTGCTGACGACGGTCGTCAAGAAGTTCAAAACCGAACTCTTTAAGGACTATCCGAAGGGTAGCTAATTGGTATGAAGATGGGACTTCTTCAATACTAACCTCACCTAATTCAACCTTCTTGGGGTGTAGTCCAACCTGCTGCAAAGTTTGGCTAACAGCCATTTTACAGCGATCACAAACCATATTTTTAATATAAAGTGTACTCATACTGTTGTTTTCTTTGCTGCTGCTTCACGTGTAAACTCACGGAAGGTGTAAATAACAATCGGTACGGTAAGTGTGAAAGAGAGCACATCACTGACGGCTTGACACATCTCAACACCTAACAAACCAAAATAAGATGGGAGGATAAAGATAAGTGGAATGAAGAATAAACCTTGTCGAGCAGCTGCCAAAATGTTTGCACGCCACGGTTTACGACAGGTTTGTGCGAGCATATTACTTGCCAAGATTAAGGAGTTGAGAGGGAAGGCACATAGCTGCCAACGCAAGGCTACGACTCCAATCGCAATCACTTTCGGGTCATCACGGAAAACTCCAATAAGACTGCCACTAATGATCCAGCCAATAATACATATTACTATAAGAAAGCTCGTACCAATTATTACAGTAAACCTGTAGGCTTCCTTTAATCTATCATATAACCCTGCACCATAGCAGAAGCCACAGACTGGCTGAAATCCCTGTCCCAATCCGATGACAACAGCAAAGGAAAGCATTGCGATACGTCCAACAATACTCATAGCTGCAATAGCTGAATCTCCATAAACACCTGCTGCTAAGTTTAATGACATCGTTGCTATACAAGCCAATCCCTGCCTCATCATGGAAGGACTGCCACCATAGAATATCTCCTTATAACGCTGTA
>ERZ772957.2016-NODE-2016-length-12189-cov-6.833773_pt1 | contig 12189 bp, 9 predicted proteins | sample MGYA00580682_ERZ772957 | MGnify/ENA primary metagenome ERZ772957 (study PRJEB29015, sample SAMEA2737921) | human oral metagenome | biome: human oral; feature: human-associated habitat; material: dental | place: China | collected 2025 ...
GCAACGCAGGAAAAGTCGATGTCTCCGGCGCTGCCGCCGCGATGGCTCTGTTGGGCGTGGGCGGCGGTTCTGTATCGTCGCCGACGATGAACTACATTGAGCTGATGAAAGCACGTACCGTGCTTGCGCCGATTATAGAAGCACTGAATTTCCCGCAGGATGAGAAACCGGATGCAAAAAAGTTCGCAAAAAAGTATCTTGATATCAAGAATACAAAAGGAACGAACTTGATCGAGGTGACTGCGCGCGGTAAAACGCCGGAGGAAGCGCGGATGATCTCGCAGACGGTCGTCGATAACTTCCTCATTATGCAGACGGATATGAACCAAGAAACACAGTCTTTGCTCGTGAAATTCCTCGATAAACGCATAGCAGAAAGCAAACAGGAATCGGAAGAGGCGGAGCAGAAGCTGGCGACTTTCAGCAAGGAGCATAAGGTATACAATCCTGACGAACAAGTGAAAGCGGCAATTGAGCAACTGGCCGTTTTTGATAAGGCGATCAGCGAAGCTGAGGTTCAGAAAAAGTCTGCACAGGCAGAGCTGGATACGGCTGAGGCGAAGCTTCTGGAGCAAAAGGTGAAAAGCAAGGCATACCGCATTTCGGACAACGCTGTTGTGCAGAAAATTCGCGATCAGATTGTCGCCAAACAAGTGGAAATCGTAGGGCTGGAAGAGCGCTATACGGATAAACATCCGAGTGTGCAGCAGGCAAAAAATGAACTGCGCCAATTGCAGGAAAGCCTCAATATCGAAGTTGTAGCAAGCGTTGACTCAAATGCGGCGACTTTGAATCCTGCACATTCAGAAATCTTGAAGAGTCAAGCACTGGCAGCTGTCAACTTAGCTGTTGCTGAGGCGGGAGAAAAGAAACTCAAGGAGCAGCGCGATGAAAAAGAGCGTGAGATCGGACAGTTGCCGGATGATGTGCTGGAATACATGCGTCTCGAACGTGAAGTAAAGATCAAGGGCGAGGTTTACCTGAACCTCGTCAAGCAGAGCGAGCAGAGCAAGATTCAAGAAGCGATGGACAGCATGGATATCCAGATAGTAGATCCGGCGGACTTGCCCGATGAAGATAAGCCTGTTGCTCCGCGAAAAAAATTGATCGCAGCGATCGGTTTTGTGGTCGGCGTACTTCTGTCTATGGGATATGGATTGCTTGCTTACAGACGGACAGCATAGTTTTAAGTGGAGGCTTACGTGGCGATCTGCTGATAGAAATGAAGAGGGGGGTCGACGAGTATGCGATATCAATTGCCAGCAACTGTTCGACGAATATGCGCCCCTCTTCTTTTTGTAATTTTTGACTATATCGCCATTTTGCTTGCAGAGAAAGTTGCTTTCGACCTGCATGATCTCTATGGTCTCTTTGTAGGGGATTCTTATCATATTGCAAATGCCTATGTATTCTTCTGGATCCCTTTGCTTTTTATCGCGTTCCTTGGCATGGCACAGACGTATACGAAGATGCAGCCAATCCTTGAGACGGTGCGGCAGATTTTCTATGCCGTTCTCTATGCGCTTGTTACATGTATTATCGTGCTTTACTTCTTGCAGGCGAGCCTTTTGGCATCGAGACTTTATGTCATCCTATTTGCCTGTCTGGTGTTGTTTAACGTATATGCTGTTCGCTATGTATGGTTGAAGATTCTTAAGATGACAAATATGCTGACAAGACCCATCATTTTAATCGGTGCAGGGAAAACCGCAGAGCAGGTATTGCGTTCTTTTGAACAGGATTTGGGCTATCGCTATAGAGTGGTCGGAATTCTCGATGATGCGCCTGTTTCAGATGAGTTGCCTCGGAAGTTTCTTTTGCTTGGAACTTTAGAAAAAGCATCAGAAATTATACATAAATCTGAGGTAAAGACGGTCGTGATTACGGTTCCAGGTATGGAGAAGAACAAACTTAAGCGCCTTTTGGAAGATATACAGCCTTATGTAAGAGATATCATCTTTGTACCTGATCTCGTCGGAGTTCCTCTTTACAATGTAGAAGCGCAGACTTTATTCAACGAACAGATTATGATGCTTTCGTTGCGCAATAATCTTACTAGGCGAAGGAACAGGATTATTAAGCGATTTTTTGATGTTATTGTTGGGAGCATATTGTGCATTCCGCTTATTCCTATTATTGCTGTGATTTCTCTATGCATCAAACTTGATTCAAAAGGATCGGTATTCTTTAATGCGCAGCGTATTGGAAAAAAGGGGAAGACGTTTACTTGTTATAAATTTCGATCCATGCATCTTAACTCTCAGAGGATTTTAGAAGAGTATCTTGCAAGATATCCTGAAGCAGAGAGAGAGTGGGATACATTTGCTAAACTGCGTGATTATGATCCGCGCGTTACGAGGATTGGCAAATGGATTCGTAAGTATAGCTTGGATGAACTTCCTCAGATCTTAAATGTCATCAAGGGCGATATGAGTCTGGTGGGACCACGCCCATATCTTCCGCGAGAGAAGGAAGATATGGGCGAATATCTTCCGACAATTACACTCACTGTCCCAGGAATTACGGGCTTTTGGCAGACTAGCGGACGAAATGATGTGAGTTTTGCAGGACGTGTTGCTATGGATACGTGGTATGTGAGGAATTGGTCGATCTGGCTGGATTTGATGTATTTGTTTAAGACGGCGAAGATTGTATTTACGGGAAAAGGAGCATATTGAGCACAAGCTGTCTTTATTAAATAGTAAAAGGATTGGTTATAAATATGAAAATAGCCATGTATGGTCATAAAAGAATACCATCTCGAGAAGGTGGTATTGAAGTTGTTGTGGAAGAGCTGTCAACTCGAATGGTGAAGTTAGGACATGCTGTGACTTGTTATAATCGTTCGGGACATCATGTGGGAGATTGTAAATATGATATACAGGCTGACCTCACTGATTATAAAGGTGTTCAATTGAAAAAAGTATTTACGATAGATAGCAAGGGATTGGCGGCAATGACTTCGAGTTTTATTGCTGCTATCAATGTTAGCTTAAATAGGTATGATATTATACATATCCATGCGGAAGGACCTTGTTTTTTTTGCTGGATTCCTAAGCTGTTTGGCAGAAAAGTGGTTGTTACAATACACGGGCTAGATCATATGAGGCTTAAGTGGGGGAGACTTGCAAAAACATATATAAAATATGCAGAAGTAGTTGCTGCTAAATGTGCAGATGAAATTATTGTATTGAGTGAGGGTGTAAAAAAGTATTTTTTGATGCAATACGGTAGGGAAACCATATTGATTCCAAATGGGGTGAGTAAAGGCAGAAAGAGGAAAGTCGCAGAGATAGAAACAAGATATCATTTATGTGCAAATGAATATATTTTGTATCTAGGAAGATTGGTTCCTGAGAAGGGAATCGATTTGTTGATAAAAGCGTTCAGACAGATTTCGACAGAGAAAAAGCTGGTGATTGCTGGGGGGGGATCGGATTCTAAAGAATATGAAAAGTATATATATGAATTGGCAAACAATGATTCTAGAGTTGTTTTTACAGGCTTTGTACAGGGGGCTGTTTTAGAGGAATTGTATAGCAATGCATATATTTATGTATTGCCGTCTTATTTAGAAGGAATGCCTTTGAGTTTGATGGAGGCGATGAGCTATGGAAATTGCTGTTTGACATCGGATATTTCCGAATGTGTGGATGTAACAAATGAATATGGTTTTTCGTTCACAAAAGGAAATGTCAATGATTTAAAAAATAAACTACAATATCTAATTGATAATCCATTGATTGTGGAGCAATATAAAGAAAACTCCTCTGATTATATTTGCCAGAAGTATAATTGGGATAACATAGCAAAAGCGACTCTTGATATTTATGCGAAATGTGTGGAGTGAAAAATGAAAAAATTAAATGGCACAGTTATTGTGACCTATAGATGTAATGCGCGTTGCACTATGTGCAATAGGTATAAAGCCCCTTCAAAGGCAGAAGAAGAAATTACGATTGAAACCGTGAGAAAATTACCACCGATGTACTTTACTAATATAACAGGAGGAGAACCATTCATTCGTACAGATTTAGAAGATATTGTAAGAGAGCTTGATAAAAAAAGCGATCGAATAGTTATCTCTACAAATGGTTTTTTTTCGGATAGAATAATAAAATTATGTAGAAAATTCCCGCATATAGGAATTCGAATATCTATTGAAGGGCTTGAAGATACCAATAATGAAATTCGAGGGCTGGAAAATGGTTATGAGCGTGGATATTCCACATTAGTTGAATTAAGGCGAATGGGCTTAAAAGATGTAGGATTTGGGATGACCGTGCAGGATAGAAATGCACCCGATTTAGTTCCGTTATATTGGCTTTCCAATGAACTGAACATGGAATTTGCAACTGCGGCATTGCATAACAGCTTTTATTTTGTAGAGGCGAAAAATATTATTCATGATAGACTGATGGTTGCAAAAAACTTTGAACAACTAATAAATGAATTGTTGAATTCTAACAGCCCTAAGAAATGGTTTCGGGCATATTTTAATCATGGATTGATCAATTATATTTTTAGCCAAAAAAGGTTGTTGCCATGTGATATGAGCTTTGACACTTTTTTTGTTGATCCGTATGGGGATGTCATGCCTTGTAATGGAACAAAAGAGAAAGAAGTAATGGGCAATATCAATGAGCAAAGGTGGGAAGATATTTGGAATGGCGGAAAAGCAGAAATGGTACGGAAGAAAGTGAGGGCTTGTGACAGGAACTGTTGGATGATTGGTTCCGTCAGTCCTGCTATGCACAAGTATATCCAGATTCCTGCATGGTGGGTACTGAAGCATAAATTTATGCGATTTTTTAAAAGAAAGAAATATAGCATGTATGAGCTGGATATTGTCCAAAAGTATGCGAATGGAAAAATTACAAAAGAACAATTGGATGAGATGTCGACGTGTGATTTACATGCACGGGTCAACAATGGATTAAGTGAAGCTTCAGAAGCAATGCTGCTTGCTCAGACTGGAGAGGAAATCGTTGACAACGATTTAAGGAATCAGTTTCAAGCAAAAGAAGGTGAATTAAGGTGAGAATATTAATAGTAACCACTGTCAAGATTGGATATGATGGATTAACGAATCATATCTTGACGTACATAAAAAATATGAGAAAAGATGGTTTGCAGATCGATCTAGTTTCAGCACGAGATATTGACCCAGATATAGTGCCGTTGTTGCAAACTATAGGATTTAATCAAATATTTAGAATAGAATGCCGAGATACTGCGCAGTTGAAGTATTTTTATAGATTAAGTTGTTTAATTCGGAAGAACAAATATGATATAGTTCATGTTCATGGAAATAGTGCAACCTTGGCTGTAGATATGATTGCTGCATATTTTGGTGGGTGTCGTCACAGAATAGCACATGCACATACTACGAGTTGTCAGCATACGTTTTTTAATAAAATCTTGAAACCTTTTTTTAAAATTTCGTACACAGAGGCATTTGCCTGTGGAAAAGAAGCTGGGGAATGGTTGTTTGGAAAGAATAAAAATGTATATATTATAAAAAATGGTAAGGATTTGGATCATTTTCGTTATAGTGAAAATATAAGAAAAAAAATAAGGAATGAATTAAGATTAGCGGATGATGTGATTGCAATAGGGCATATCGCGGCATTTGTACCAACAAAAAATCATAAGTTCATGGTAGAAGTATTCAGGCAATTAATTAAGCGAAATGATTGTTATGAGATGTTTCTTTATGGAATCGATGGTGAAACGAAAGCGGAAACTTTGGAACAAATAAAAAACCTTGGCATGGAAGGTAAAATTCATTATATGGGCGCAAAAGAAAATATCAATGATTATATGCAAGCCATGGATATTATGGTTCTTCCTTCGTGGTACGAGGGATTTCCCTCAGTAACAGAGTGGGAAATTTCAGGGCTTCCGTGTGTTTTATCCGATAGGATCACGCGAGAATGCAATCTAACGGGAAGCGTTAGATTTCTTCCTATTGATAAGGGAGAACAACTCTGGGTTGAGGAGATTTTAAATATTGATATTAGTGAGCGTGAGAAGTATAGGGAAAATGTAGATGATGTGTTTGCGAGAGCTGGCTTCGATATCAAAACGAATGCAAAAGAACTTAGAGATAAATATTTTCAAATAGCAAGGAGATAACATGATACAATCATCTGCAAATGGGGAGTTTTTGATTTCTGTTATTGTTCCGGTATATAATGTGGAAATATATTTGACAGAATGTGTTGAAAGCATACAGAAACAGACTTATAAAAATCTGGAAATCATTTTAATAGATGATGGATCTACAGATGGTAGCGGGATTATGTGTGATAGTTTTTCGAGTACAGATCATCGAGTCAAGGTGATTCATAAAGAAAACGGAGGGTTAGTTTCTGCGTGGCAATGTGGAACGAAAGCCGCTTCAAGTGAATATATAATATATGTTGATTCTGATGATTGGATAGAGCGTGATCATATTCGTGTTCTTGCTCAAGCATTGAAAGCATGTGACTCAGATATTGTTTCGATACCATTGCATGTGCTAGGTGAGGGAAAGGATTATTTTGTAAAGGGAAGGGTTGAATGTGGGCATTATGATCAAGAGGAAATCAGAAAATATATATTTCCACAACTTCTACATGCGGAAGATTTTTTTCAAATGGGGATTCCATGGTCAAGAGCTGGTAAATTGATTCGCAAAAAAATAATTATGGATAATTTGATTTATTCATATGAAAAAGCTACTTTCGAAGAAGATTTAAATATAATGTTTCCTGTTTTTCAGGATGCGAAAGCGATTTCAATTATTGATGTTGAAGATGGATACTATTGCTATAGATTACGGCATGGATCTATGATACATTCTTATAATAAGGAGATGTATCATAATATTAACGAAATATACCGAAGATTGTTTGAGTGCATTGATGATAAATCCAATAAAGATGTTTTTCGGATTCAATTGCACGAGGAGTATATGCATGCAATTGCTAGAGCTGTCGTTAATGAATTGAATAATCCAAAAGGAATTTGGAAAGCTGTGTTAGTATGCGACAAGTGGAAAAACAATCCTCTGATAATCGATAGTATGAAGATGATAGATAGAAGCAAGTATACATTGCCTTTTCAATTGGTGATCTCCTCGATACTCTTTAATAAGGCAATAAAGTATCCATTCTTTTTTTGTGTGAAAATCGTAAAATATTTGTTACGGGCTGTTTGATGTAATGTTTGGAAATTTTATAAGATGGCCTCGAAAACAGTTATCTAACGAAGAGGGATTGAAATGAATGTGATATATTATTTAATTTTAACATATCCGTTTGTTCAGCTGCTGATAGGATGTATATTTGAAGGGAAAAATCTTGCAACAACTGCAGTAATTTATATGATTGCATTGGCAATGATATTGCTGAAGCATAATAAAGTGGTTAATATAATCTGGCTGAGTGCCTTATTATGTGCATTCTTATTTCCTGTAATATCTTTATTGAATATAGGAAATCATATTGATTTTCAAGTGGAAATTTCTTTTGTGATTTATTTTTGTGTTACAATTGTTTTGTTATATGCATATTCAGATGGAATATTCTTCTTAAATCGATTTAGAGAGTTCATTTTATCACATCAATGTATTGTAGTATTGACCAATTTTTTGTATCTTTCTTTGCTGGGGGTACATGTTATGATATATGGCTTGTCTGCTGGTTGGACAACATATGTTTTACAAGGACCTTATTTTTTGCCACATTCTCTAGCATATGTGTTGGTGATGCTTCTTTGTTTGAATGTCATGCTTGTTATGAAAACAAAGCGGAGTATATATATATTATTTTCTTTAGTCTTTCTTGGATTGATTATGATGACCGCAGTCCGCACTATTATTCTTAATTTAATTGTAATTATTTTCTTTATATTATACAGATTGGCTATGCAAAAAAATATAAAAGGGATTTTATATTTGGGGATATCTCTGGTAGTGTTTACTTCCCTTGGGATATATTTAGATATATTTGATGCATTAATAGAAAAAACGGCTGCTGCTATTGTTGGTTCCGATGTAACTAGTGGTCGAGGAACTATTTTGCTGGGAAGTTTATCGTCTTTTCTTAATGACAGTGTCCCCTTTTACCAATGGTTTATAGGCGCAGGATTAAACGAGGTGATTTATAATAATGTTGTGTTTATGGGGGCGGCAATTCATGCGCATAACGATTTCGTGGATATTCTAGTTGCGTATGGACTGGTAGCACTCCTTTTTTATATTATGTTTATGTTTTTGTTTTCAAGAAAAAATTCCTTATTTAATTTTTCCTTTGTTTTCATTTTAGCCTATTCAAATGGTTTATTCATGTATGTAGATTGTTTACCCGTTCTTATTTATGTACGACTTTTATTTGAAATGGATGTATCTAAAGAAGGGAATGATGGCTACGTTGCTTAAATCTATAACGGGAAGATGAACCTTAGATATAATGAAATTGTAGATAACAAGTATGGGAGAGTACGATGAAATCTTTTGTTTTTTATAAAATAGCATTGCGTCAATATGTGCAAAAAAAACTATCTAATTTTCCACAGATAAATTATTTGCAAAGGGTTTGGAGACATAGAAAAGATGAAAATTTTGTTTCTCAGGTGATGAAAATCAATCATGATCCAGATACTATTCAGCTTAAATCCTTTGGGGAAAAAAATCAAGGAGAAAATATCTATCTAATAGATATATATACTGAAGATATCGGTATGGGAGGATGTTTGCGGCAAATATTATATGGCTTGTTTGATGCAGAGCAGTTGGGCTTTACTCCTGTTCTCGGATTCCGACGCGAATCTTGTTTGTATGCGGAAGATGAGCCAGTCAATGGGACAGAAAATCCTTTTGAATATTATTTTAATCAAGCTGCTCATGTATCTCTAAAGGATGCTTATCAAAGTTATCGTGTATGTTTATTTCATCCGATACATTTGTATCGGATAGAACGCGATTTAGGGAATTTAAATCCTAATATGCCATCTGGATATGTTGTTGATGATGTATATTTGGAAAAGTTGGCCAGAGTTTATAGGAAATATATATGCCTAAATGAAAAGACTACGGAGATGGTTTCCTTGGATATGGAGCATTTGTGTGAGGGATGGAAAAAGAAAAAGATATTAGGGGTGCATATTCGTGGAACAGATTATGCTTTGCAATGGTTGAATCATCCTAATATGGTTACTGCAGATGAATTTGTAGAAGCCATAGATGAAGCTTTGATAAAGTATGATTATGAGTATATCTTTTTGGCTACAGATGATGAAAATCGCTTGGCCGTATTGAAGGGGAGATATGGGAAAAAATTGATTTATTATCAAGATGTCGTAAGAGGCGATCGGGCATTAAATGCAGCGATGGAAAAAAATAACCGTTCTAAGCATCATTTTTTGAGTGGCTATGAGGTGCTTCGTGATATGTATACTTTGGCTGATTGTGACAGTTTGATTTGCGGTTTGTCGCAAGTATCAATTCTATCTAGAATTATTCGTCTAGCTAGTGAGAAATCTTATAGGTATAGCAAGATTTTGGATAAGGGGATTTATCAGGGGTAAACGATGCGAGTAGCAAATGTATTACGCAACAGCATGTACTCCATGACATTGTATGTCGTGTTGTCTGTCCTCGGCATTTTGATTCGGCAGGCGTTTACACGTCATTTGCCTATAGAACTCTTGGGTCTTGAAGGATTGTTCACCAATGTGATTGCCCTTTTATCCATTGCGGAACTGGGAATCAGTACTGTGATCAGCTATGGGCTTTATCGAGAGATTGCAAACAAGAACGAAGCCGAAGTCAATATGCTGATGAGTATCTATCGGTATATCTATCTCCTGATAGGCACGCTGGTTGCCCTGATTGGTGTCGTTCTGTTTTTCTTCTTGCCGTGGATTGTGCGAGATGAAAGTATCGCATGGGGTTATGTTCAATTTGTTTATGTGATTCAGATTTGCACAGTGCTCAGTACGTATTTCCTCGCATATCGACGCACATTGTTTGCGGCGGATCAGAAGGATTATATCTGTGTTCGCATCGATCTCGTCTGTACATTTGCCGCAAATCTTGTGAAGCTTGCTGCGATTGTTGTTTGGCAGAGTTATACGATGTATGCGCTCTCTACGCTTGGATTCAATATATTGGCGAATCTGATCATCTCGCATCGGCTTGGCAAGGAATATCCGTTCCTGCATACGGTCAAGGTCACGATACAGGATTTGCGACAGCGGAAATTTTTTGTGGATGTAAAGAATTTCCTGATTCACAAATTATCTTATGTTGTCTATATGGGGACGGATGCGATCATTATTTCCTCGATACTGGGCTTGCGTACAGCCGGTCTTGTTGCGAATTATGTTCTTCTCTGTGATGGCGTTTATAAACTCTTGTACAAGATGCTGCAGGGAATCATCCCTTCTGTCGCGAATCTAGTTTATACGGATGACAGGGAAAAAAGTTATCGTGTTTATCGTATGCTGGATTTTGCTTACTTTTTGATCGGAGGGTATATCGCTTGTATCTATTTCACTGTGCTTCAACCATTTGTGGCGCTCTTCTTCGGGGCAGAATTCTTGCTTGAGGATGCCTATGTGACAGCCTTGGCTGTCAATGTTTTTCTTGGCATGCAGTTTGAGAACGCATATAATTTCCGTAGTACGCATGGTTTGTTTGAAAATGATCGCGGCTATATGGTTCTGTCTGCTGCAGCGAATCTGATTTTATCGCTGATTTTAGCGCATTATCTTGGGGTTGTCGGTGTGATGATCGGCACGATTGCAGGTCTGTGGTTCATCGTCTATGGCCGCGTGCAGTTTGTCTTTCGTGTGATTTTTCGCCGAAGCATGAAGAAATATTGGTGGCGTCATGCGTGGTGGAGCATGGTCGTTCTTTTGGAAATCACATTGATTAACGAGATATTGAGTGCGTCATTTTTCTCTTCAACGTATACGGGATTGTTTGTCAAATGCCTATGTGCAGCATTGCTGATGTTGGGGATGCAGTTTCTTGTATTTCATCGGTGCGAGGAGTTCCGCAGCGTATGTTTGTACGCCGTTGAGGCGAAGGATGTTCTTATGAGCAAGATTCGGGGGAGGAAATCTCAGTGAAGAAAGCGTTGATTACAGGAATCACAGGACAAGACGGTTCGTATCTTACGGAACTGCTCTTGGAAAAAGGCTATGAGGTTCACGGAATCATCCGAAGGCAGAGCAGTCAGAATACGGAGAGAATCGACCATATCTTGCATGATTCGGCATTTGCCAAGCGTGTTTTTTTGCATTATGGCGATTTGACGGATTCCAGCAATGCGCATGGATTGATTCAAGCAATTCAGCCGGATGAGGTCTACAATCTTGCAGCGCAGTCGCATGTAGCCGTATCGTTCGAGGTGCCGGAATATACGGCGGAGGCGACGGGCGTAGGGACGATTCGTCTTTTGGAAGCAGTGCGGCAGAGCGGTTTGCCGATTCGCTTTTATCAGGCGTCAACCTCGGAGCTTTTTGGCGGTCTGCCTGAGACGGCTCCGCAGAGTGAGGCGACGCCGTTTTATCCGAAGAGTCCTTATGGGGCGGCGAAACTCTACTCATTTTGGATTACGAAGAACTATCGTGAATCTTATGGGATGTTTGCCTGCAACGGAATTCTCTTCAATCATGAGTCGCCACGGCGCGGTGAGACTTTTGTCACGCGTAAAATAACGATTGCTGTGGCACGGATTGCAAAGGGCGTGCAGGAGAAACTGACGCTTGGAAACCTTGAGGCAAAGCGCGACTGGGGGTTTGCAGGGGATTATGTAGAGGGCATGTGGCGCATGCTTCAGCAGGAGTATCCGGAGGACTATGTACTTGCCACGAATGAGACGCATACAGTTCGAGAATTTGTTGAGAAAGCTTTTGCTGAGACGGATGTTTCGATCCGCTGGGAAGGTGAAGGGAGCGATGAGAAAGGCTACGACGCCAAAACGGGAAAGCTGCTTGTCGATGTGTCTGAGCAGTTCTATCGTCCAGCAGAGGTCGAGCTTCTTTGGGGAGATTCGACAAAGGCGGAGAGAGAGTTGGGATGGAAGCGTAAGATTGAATTTACCGAACTGGTCAAGATGATGGTAAAAGCGGATTTGAAGAAATTATCATAAATCGGAGGATGATAGCATGAATTGCTCATTGGCTGAGAAAAAA
>ERZ772957.2017-NODE-2017-length-12184-cov-5.945173_pt1 | contig 12184 bp, 14 predicted proteins | sample MGYA00580682_ERZ772957 | MGnify/ENA primary metagenome ERZ772957 (study PRJEB29015, sample SAMEA2737921) | human oral metagenome | biome: human oral; feature: human-associated habitat; material: dental | place: China | collected 2025 ...
TGTCTCCTCATCAAACAGTCTGTCTATAAATTCCTGCGAATATTTATATTCTCCATTTAAAAATACAACTGCCTTCATGTCATCATCCTTTTTTATAAAATATATGTCTGTATTTTCTATGTAATTTTTTACTAATTGATTTCATAAAAAAACATGACCCTGAAAATTCTTATATTTTACATTTTTAATTTTCATAGGTCATGTCTATTTTCACCTCTTATTTTACATTTTAAAGTTTTTTTTGTGAGATACTTCTAAAATAATACTACTGTCTCAATTCTGCCATATAATCCTTTTTCATTTTAGCCAGAATCTTATCAATAATATCATTAATCTCCTTTTCTTCAAGAGTTTTAGAGTCATCTCTTAACAGAATACTTATAGCTACACTCTTTTTACCAGGTTCTACTCCTATTCCCTGATAAATATCAAACAATTCCACTTTTTCAACCTTTTTGTCTATTTTTTCAATTGTTTTCAGAACATCCCCAACCAGTATATTTTCATTCATTACAAGGGCAAGGTCTCTTGGAACTGCAGGATATTTAACAATTCCCTGATAAACAAATGGTTTATTTATGTACTTTTTAATTAGCTCAATATTAAATTCTGCAACTAGTACAGTTTTTTTATCCAATCCAAAATTTTCAAGAACATCAGGATGTATTTCCCCAAAACTTCCTATATATTCTTTTCCAACAAACACATCAGCTGATCTTCCTGGATGGAATTCAGTCTGTACAGATCTTTTTATTGAAAAACTTTGAAATTTCAATTTTGAGAAAATTTCTTCCACAATTCCTTTTAAATCATAAAAGTCATAGTGAACAGGCTTTGGATTCCATAAAGTCTTGTCATTTTCACCTGCCAGAATAATTCCCACTTTTATATCTTCTTTTGCAAGTTCTTCAGCTTTTTCAAACGTTCTGCTTACTTCAAAGAATCTTATATTTGAGACATTTCTGTTCATATTATCCTTGGCATTTTTTATAAGGCTGTACAGTAATGTAGGTCTCATTGTAACAAAGTCCTCTGTTATCGGATTTGAAATATCAATCAGTTTATCTTCTGAAACTCCTGTAAACTTCAGTTTCTGCAATGCATCTTTAGGAATAAAGCTGTAGTTTATAACTTCCTTCAATCCTACGCTTGCACATATAGTTTTTACCCTGTTAGTAAGTTTTGTAGTATCAAGTGTTGAATTCTTGTTTATATCCACCCTTGGAAGAATATTTTCTATATTATCAAAACCGTACATTCTTATTACTTCTTCAAAATAATCCTGTTCAAGTTCCAGGTCTCCTCTGTATGAAGGAGCTGTAAGAGTAAGCGTTTCACCATTATCTTTAACATCTATCTCAAGGTTTCTCAAAATTTCTATTACTTTTTCCCTAGGAATAACTTTTCCAACAAATCTGTTAAGTCTTTCAAAATTAAGTTCTGCTACTTTATTTTCATGCGGAACAGGATAAACATCCACATAACCGTTTAGAATTTCCCCTCCTGCCACTTCCTGTATAAGATTTGCAAGTCTGTTTATTACTTTTATTGAATCTTCTACATCAATTCCTCTTTCAAATCTGTATGAAGAATCACTTGATAAAGTCAGTCTTCTTGAAGTTTTTCTTACATTCTGAGGATTAAACTGTGCAACTTCCAGAAGAATATTTTTCGTATTATCTGTAACTTCCGAATCAAGTCCTCCCATAACACCACCGAGGGCAAGTATCTTCTTACTGTCACATATTACAATGTCACCATCTTCAAGTTCTCTTTCCTGCTCATCAAGAGTTACAAGTTTATCCCCTTTTACCGCTGATTTTACTTTTATTTCATTTCCCTCGATTTTATCAAGGTCAAAAACATGGTTAGGGTGATTCATTTCCATAAGAATAAAGTTGGATACATCAACTATGTTGTTGATACTTCTAAGCCCAACAGCCTCTATTCTTTCCTTAAGCCATTTTGGACTTTCCTTTACTGTAACATTTTTCAGTATTCTTGTCACATATCTTCTGGAAAGATTGCTGTCTTCTATGCTTACTTTTACATTGTCTGATGTTTTTTCTGAAATTTCACTTTTTATTTCAGTTTCAGGATATTTCAGTTCTTTACCGTAGTATGCTGAAAGCTCCCTTGCAATACCAATGTGCGAAAGGCAGTCAGGCCTGTTTGGGGTTATTTCCAGTTCAAATACAGTATCATTTATTCCAAGATAGTCCTTAAAAGGCACTCCTACCGGTGCATCTTCAGGAAGTATTATAATTCCATCCTTGTCACTTCCTATTCCCAGTTCATCTTCAGAACATAACATTCCATTTGATTCTTCCCCCCTTATTTTACCTTTTTTAATTGTAAAGTCTTCTTTAAGTCTTGCTCCCACCTGTGCCAGTGCAACTTTATCTCCTGTTTTATGATTTGTGGCACCACAGACAATTTGAAGAATTTCTTTTCCGTTATTTACCTTACATAAAGTCAGACTATCAGCATTTGGATGTTTTTTTACTTCCTCAAGATGTGCAACAACAACCTTATCAAGATTTCCACCCACTATATCAATTTTTTCTACTTCCTGACCAATCATAGTCAGGGCATTTTCCATTTCATTTATTTCTATTCCGTCTAAATCTATATATTGCTTTAACCAATTTAAAGAAATTAGCATTTTTCCTCCTTAATTTTCTTTTTCTTGTACTATTACAGTACATTCTTTTCTTCTTTCAGGAATTTAAAATCATCTGACCAATATTGAGATACAGATTTATAAATTCCTATTTAATATTAGAACTGATCTAAAAATCTTACATCATTATCATAAAATGCCCTTAAATCATCAATTCCATATTTCAACATTGTAATTCTTTCAAGTCCAAGTCCAAATGCAAATCCTTGATATTTTTGTGGGTCAATTCCAACACCTGAAAGCACTTTTGGATTTACCATTCCACTTCCAAGAATTTCAAGCCATCCGGTTCCTTTACATACTCTACATCCTTTTCCTTTACATACACCACATTCAACATCCATTTCTGCCGAAGGTTCTGTAAATGGGAAAAAGTGAGGTCTGAATCTTACATTTCTTTCTTTTCCGAATATTTTCTTTACAACATTTTCAAGTATTGCCTTAAAGTTTGCAAAAGAAACATCTTCCCCTATCATAAGTCCTTCCATCTGGTGGAACATAGGAGTGTGGGATACGTCATAATCAGGTCTGTAAACCTTTCCAATAGACACCATTCTAAAAGGAGGTTTCCTATCAAGCATGTATCTTATCTGCATTCCTGAAGTCTGTGTTCTAAGCACTACATCATCCTGAATATAAAAAGTATCTGATACTTCTCTTGAAGGATGCGTTTTTGGAATGTTTAATGCATCAAAATTGTATTTTACATATTCAATTTCAGGTCCGTCAACAATGTCAAACCCCATATCAGAAACTATTTCCTTTATTTCAGCAACCGTTTTTGTCAATGGATGAAGGGATCCTTCATTTGCTTTTCTTCCAGGTAGTGTAATATCTATAGTTTCATTTTTCAGTCTTTCCTGTTTTGCCATTTCCTTTAATGTATTAAGTTTTTCATCAAATCTGTCCTGCAGAACAACTTTTAATTCATTTGTCACTTTACCAAATTCAGCTCTTTTTTCAGCTGCAATTTCTGCCATTCCCTTCATTATGGCTGTAAATTCTCCCTTTTTACCTAAAACCTTTACCTTCAGGTCATTCAGCTCATCAAGATTTCCTACATTATTAAGTTTTTCCAGCACGTCCTCTCTTAAACGGGACAGTTTTTCCAACATATTTCCTCCTTAACTTATACCAAACATTTATACTTTCGTTTTATATATATTATTTTCATTTTATATTTAACTTAGATTATATCACAATTTATAACTAATTTGTACCTTTAAGAGAATTATTAATTGAAAAAGTTTTATATTAATGTTATTATCAGATGGGAGAGAAATTCATATTCAGAAAGGACAATATGAAAATAATATACGTTATACTTGGATTTGTTTCCATGGGGCTCGGAATTGCCGGCTCTTTTCTACCGGGACTTCCTACAGTACCTTTTCTTCTTCTGGCCAGTTTCTGCTTTGCGAGGGGATCTGAAAGATTTCATGGATGGTTCACCCAGACAAAGATATATAAGAATTATCTGGAAGATTTTGAAAAGAACAAAAGTATGACTCTAAAAACAAAAATAGGATTATTGTGCCTATCGAGTACAATGATTGCTTTTCCAATTTTTTTTGTAAAAAATAACTATTTACGGTTAGCACTTATTCTAGCTGTAATATTTAAATATTACTATTTCATATTCTGTATAAAAACTTCAAAGCCGAAGAAGTAATATAATAAAACTATCTCAGAAATGACTCTTACGCCTTTTATGAGATAGTTTTTTCTATATTATATATTTTATTTTTAAAAATGGCGGAAGTAGAGGGACTCGAACCCACAAGACGTTTAACCGCCCACAGCTTTCCAAGCTGCTGCCCTACCATTAGGCGATACTTCCGCAAAATTACTCACAAAAGTCATTATACTAAACTTATACTTAAAAGTCAATGGTATGACAGAATTATTTGATTTTATTTAAAGAAATATCCTTATCTTTGGTATTCTTACATTTTTCAATATTACTTCCTGTTCTGAATTTAAAAATTATTTCTTATTTTTTTCCTAATTTCATCACATTTTTAGGTTATTACTATTAAATAATTTCTGTAATCACTTCAAAAATCCAGTTTCAGGCTCTATAATATATCTTCTATTTAAATATAATAAGCAGAACTCCCGCTGCAACTGCAGATCCTATTACTCCGGCAACATTAGGTCCCATTGCATGCATAAGAAGAAAGTTGCTTGGATTTTCCTCCTGACCTATTTTCTGTACAACCCTCGCTGCCATAGGCACAGCAGAAACTCCTGCCGCTCCTATCATAGGATTAACTTTTCCACCACTCAGTTTGCACATTATTTTTCCAAACAGTACTCCCCCCACAGTTCCAAATGCAAAGGCAAACAATCCTAACGCCAATATTTTCAACGTTGTAACATTCAGGAATGTATGGGCATTTGCTGTAGCTCCTACTGTTACTCCAAGTACAATCGTTATACAGTAGAGCATGGCACCTTTTACATGTTCAACAAGGTTTCCGACTACTCCAGATTCCTTTATAAGATTTCCCAGCATAAGCATCCCTATAAGAGGAGCCGCAGAAGGTATAAGAAGCGTAACTACTATTGTTACTGCTATAGGAAATAAGATTTTTTCACCTTTACTTACTTCCCTCAGTTGTACCATTTTTATCTGTCTTTCCTTTTTTGTTGTAAGCAGTTTTATTATTGGTGGCTGTATTATAGGTACTAATGCCATATAGGAATACGCTGCAACTGCTATTGGACCAAGCAGGGCAGGTGCCAGTTTTGTTGTTGTATAAATTGCTGTAGGTCCGTCCGCTCCTCCGATTATTCCTATGGAAGCCGCTTCCCTTCCTGTAAGACCTAGCAATATTGCACCTATAAATGCGATAAATATTCCCAGCTGTGCTGCCGCTCCAAGCAGAAGGCTTTTAGGATTGGCTATTAACGGTCCAAAATCAGTACTCGCACCTATTGCCAAAAATATCAATGGCGGATATATACCAAGTTTTACTCCCTGGTACAGATAATACAATAATCCTCCAGGTTCCATCATTCCTTCATTTGGTACTCCTGGCAGGTTCACAAGAAGCATTCCGAAAGATATGGGTAACAGTAAATATGGCTCATATTTTTTTCTTATTGCAAGATACAGTAAAATAAGTGCAACTATTATCATTATAAACTGCTGCCACGTCAGCATGGCCAGTCCTGTTGTACTATAAAGTGTTTTCAGTAACTCCATTTCCTTCTCCTTTCGTAACTATGACAAACTGATAAGTAATGCCCCAGTTTCCACAGTATCTCCTTTAGATATATGTATTCCTTCCACAGTAGCATCTACAGGGGCAGCTATAGGATTTTCCATTTTCATTGCCTCAAGTACTATCAATGTTTCTCCTGCCTTCACCTTCTGCCCTGGAGAAACATTTACACCTACTACAAGTCCTTGCATAGGTGCTTCAACTTTTATATTTCCCATCTTTTGTTCTGTTATCTTATCCTCTGGTTTTCCCGGCTTTTCTTCTTTTATACTCTCAGGCTTTGTAGCTTCAATTTTTCCTTCCTTTTCACTTACTGCTTCCAGTTCTACTTCATAAACTTTATCTCCAATTTTTATTTTATATAATTTTATCATAACAATCTCCCTGCAGGTTTTATTTACGTTCGTTCAGGATAACGTATAATCCTTATTTTGTATTTTACCTGTTTACTGATTTACTTCCCTTATTGACCGTACCTTTATATAGGCATTGTCAATTTCTCCGGCTGCATCTATAACTGCGGCTGCAACAGCTGCGAGCATTTTCTCATCCTTTATATCTTCCGGTCCTATTTTCTTTCCTTCTGATACAGAATTTTCTGATGAAACAGAAAATGCATCTGCTAATGGTTTAACTGTTACTTTTTTATTTTCAGTTACTTTCTTTTCAGAAGGAAGATATTTTAAAAGGGATAGTATAAAAGAAATCAGAATCAAAACTAAAAATACTGTCAGCATACTCACTACTGTTATAACTAGCGAGTCTCCAAACGTTATCGGAGCATCTCCATATATTATTTTCATTCATTTCTCCTTTCACTTAAAATACTACATTTATAGTCTGTACTTTTATTTCTTCTTCAGGATTATTACGTTTTTCAAAATATGTCTGTGCCACCTGAGGGAACATTGCGTAAGTCAGTACATCCTCTTCATTTCTGGCAAGATTTCCCACTTCTTTTTTTATTTCATCATATTCATTAGTTAAAAGATCTGCAGGTCTTCCAGTAAATACTTCCTCATCTCCTATTATTTTTTTCTTCATTTCCTCTGAAATAGGGACAGGTGATTTTCCGTACATTCCCCTTACATAATCTTTTATTTCCTTAGGTATCATCTTATATCTTTCTCCTGTCAGGACATTGAATACTGACTGGGTTCCTATCATTTGGCTCATAGGAGTTACTAATGGCGGATATCCAAGATCTTCCCTTACTTTCGGTATTTCCTTCAGTACATCTTCATATCTGTTTTCCGCCTTCTGTGCCTTTAGCTGTGAAAGCATATTTGAAAGCATTCCACCTGGAAGCTGGTATTCCACTATGTTTGGCTCTGTACACAATGCCTGAGGATTTAATGTTCCTTTATCAAGATATTTTTTTCTTATTGGTTTAAAATATTCTGCAATTTCCTTTAACAGACTAAGATCAATTCCTGTATCATGTCCTGTTCCCTGAAGGGTTCTCACAAGGGATTCCGTAGTTGGCTGTGAAGTTCCTCCTGAAAGTGGTGAAATTGCAGTATCAACTATATCTATTCCCGCTTCCACCGATTTCAGGTTTGTCATTGCTCCGAGCCCTGCAGTATTATGAGTATGTACTTCTATTGGAACGCTTATTACTTTTTTCAGTTCAGTTACAAGTTCATAGGCTCTATATGGAAGAAGTATTCCTGCCATATCCTTTATTGCTATGGAATCTGCTCCCATATTCTGCATTTCCAGTGCAAGATTCTTATAATATTCTATTGTATGGACAGGACTTATTGTGTAACATATTGCAAGCTGGCTGTGTCCTCCATATTTTTTAGTACTTTCCGATGCCTGACGTATATTTCTTACATCGTTTAAGGCATCAAAAGTTCTTATTATATCTATTCCATTTTTTATTGATTTTTCAACGAATTTGTCTACTATGTCATCTGCATAATGTCTGTATCCCAAAAGATTCTGTCCTCTTAAAAGCATCTGAAGCTTTGTATTTTTTGCCCTTTTCCTTATTTCCCGTAATCTTTCCCATGGATCCTCATTTAAAAATCTGATTGCCGAATCAAAAGTTGCTCCTCCCCATACTTCGAGGGCATAATATCCTGCACGATCCATTTTTTCTACTATTGGTAAGATTTCAGCTGTTGTAAGCCTTGTTGCCATTAAAGACTGATGACCGTCCCTTAATGAAGTTTCTGTTATTTTCACTCTGCTCAAAGTTACTTCCTCCTTCATTTTCAATAGATACTCTATTTTAATTGTTGTTTATTATGCTAATTAATTGTATTTGTACATGATATGTCTTCTATATAATTATACTATCATTTTTCTAAAAAGCAACTTTATATATTTCTTATTTATCATTTTAATTTAACTTTTTTCGTATTATTTTATCTGTTATATTTCTAATTACCAGATTTTTTTATTTTTCTAAAATTAGTTATTTTACACTAAATCATATGATACATAACTTTTTCTGTGATCTTATAAAGAATTTTTCCAAATCTATTTACTGCTACTGTTATTTCTCTGTTAACTTTATGTGTTTTTTCTAAATCATTTTTATCATAAACTCCATATTCTGAAATACTATTAATATGTGAATTAAAATAACTTTCTCCTAAAGAATTTAAGTTTTTTAATTCGCTATCTGTTATTTTTTTTTCTTCTAATGTTAAATTAACTTCTTCTAAAAACTTTTTTAATTCCCTTATATATCCATCTGAATCTTTTCTCATATCTTTATATTTTTCAATTACACTTATTAGTTCTTCTACTGAGTCCCTAAGTTCTATAAAATCTTCTTCTACAAAATTTTTTCTGCTTTTTAATTCTTGGCATATCATAATTATATAGCTCCTTTCATTTGCTATTTAATAGGATAACTTTTTATTACTTTACCAAAATTTTTTGAATTTGGAATAAAATATTGTTCTTGATTTAATCCTCCAAGAAATGGTCCTCCTTGATAACCCACTGGTCCTTTATATTTAGGTATACCTTCTGGAAATTCAATATAATACATTGTATCCAATATTGATTTATCTGCTTCGAATCCTCTTATTTTTATTTCACCATTAGAATCAACCCACCATTTTTTGATGGCAAGATCTATTCTTGCCTGTACTTCTGATCAAACTTATATAACTCTTAAAATAATTCTATTAGTTAATCTAATAATGTTATTTTTTTCTTTAATTCTTCTAACTCATCATTTATTTTATTCATTTTCTCTCTATCTTCATCAGCTACATACATTTCTGTCAAACCACATCTTGGTGGAAATAATCTGCCTATTATTTTCTTAACTTCTTGATATTTTTTAATGTCATCTATTTCATCTGTATCTATCACATATATCAACTCATTTAGAAATTTCTTCACTAATCTTTCATTATAATCGTCTAAATCATATTTTTCCATAAATTCTAATAATTTATTTGCTGCATCTTTTAATTTTAAAAAATTCATTTTCTTTTTCACCTCTTATTATATTCAACTATTTTATTTTTTATCACCAGGAATAACTAATTCTTTTTTCTTTTCTAAAGGAAATGAAGATTTTACTGTTCCTTTTTTCCAAGCTTTTTCTATATAAATTTGTTCATTTTCTAGTCCTCCTAAATACCTCCCTTCTTGATAGCCAATAGGTCCTTCATAAACTTCTGTTCCAGCTGGAAATTCAATCATATAAACTCTATTTAAAGGTGACATAGAACCCAATGCACCATTTTGTTTAGTCCAATATAGCTTTACTGCACTATCAGTTCTTACTTGAATTGATGACTTTGGAAAATCCTTTGTATAATAAGAACCAAATTCTTTTTTATAGCCACCATCTCCTGCTCTAAAATATACTTCTGGTTTTTCTAAAATTCTTTTATTATACCTTCCACCATAAAAATTATTTATCTGTATTTTTAAATATATACCATAATTTTTTTTTCATATTCTTCTAATTCTTCACTTGTCATTTTACTTGGTATCTTTAACTTAGAAAATTCATTGATAAAATACTTAAATAAGAATCTATCTTCTGTCTCTAAAATCTTCATTAATCTATTCCTATCTTCTGTCTCACAATACTTCTCTATTAAATTTTTTAGTACTAAATATTCATCTTTCCAATATTTCATCTCTATTTCACCTCTTTTAATATTATATCTGTTCTAGGATTTGGTAAAATATCAAGTCTATCATATTTTATTATCATTTTTTCAATAGGAATCATTTGTAACTCACCACCTTGCCCATATTCAGGATAAGACTCTGTAAATGGCTCTAAGTCCTTCCCTGTATCTCCAAAAGTATATGGAATTCTTACTTTTAACTTGCCTGTTGTATTATCATATAATTGTAATGTATCAAAAGTTCCTCTTACTGCTGCATTACTCCAAGAAAGTTCTGGATTATTTTGATTATAATAATCATATCTAATTTGTAAACCGTCTCTTGCTTGATATGCAGTATCAAATTTTTTAAATCCAAAATAACTCAACTTTCCTGTCATATTTTTCTTTGTTTCAACATATGCTTTTGAGTCTAAATATCTATATGCTGTAGCTGGTAAAGTACTACTAGCTCCATCTGGTCCAACATAGAAATCTGTTTTTCTTATAATTTTATTTACTCCATCTCCTACTAACAATGGTACAGTTGCTAGTGCCCTACTTGTTGTTAATGGTTGTGTTACTAAAGTTCCATTATTAGTTACTGGTACAGGTAAGAATTTTGATTTATCATATAATACTAGCGAAGTATTTCCAGCACTATATGCTACTGGAAGGGTATTCATTGTTTTATACTCTAAAAGTAGTTGTCCTTTATTATTTGTTACTGGAAGCATAGAATTTACTTTATTTTCTAAAAGTAGTTGTTCTCCATTTGACACCCCATTAATTGATACTAAACTAGGATTTGGCTTTTTATATATATAAGTATTTGGTCTATTTAAAATTTTATATCCTGCTATATACCCTGCTAAATTTCCTATATTATATCCTAATTTCTCATCTTCTATTAGAGTATTATTGTGATATCCAGTCATGTGCCTCAATATAGCAGGATCTTCTATTTTTTTATTGTATAGTCCTGGTTTTATTTCTAATTGTCCTATAACTTTATATAAATGAGAATTATCTCTATAATACTCAGGGTCATTAACACTAATAGTAAACTAATCTTCTGCTGAAATTGGATATCTAGTATCTTTATAAAATTTTGAATTTTTCTGGTATCCCCTGCTCTAAATTATATATATTCATGTATAATTATTGAATACAAATCAGCATCCTCTTTTGTCATTTTTGAATTAGAAGAAAACTTACTAAATATATATTTTGGTACAAATTTATTCTTGACTATATCTAAAAGCTCTTCTTTTAAATCATCTGTACAATATTTATTAATTAAATAAATTAAATCTCTTTTATTTTCTTCATAAGTCCTCATTTTGTAATACTCTCCTTAAAATTTTTTATTTTTTATACGATTTGAAAAATATCTCCTATATTCTTACTTAGGAATAATTCCAAGCAGACTAAACAATATTGCTGTTTTTAATCCATCAATAGCTCCTTTTTTTGCATAATTAAGTAAAGGTCTTTCTGGATTACTTTTTCTTATTAAATAATCATAGTAACTTTTATAGTACTGTTGTTCATAATAATCAGTTGAATTCTCCATTTTCTTTTTTACTAGGAGTGCTCTTTTTCCAGCCTCTCTTTCTTCATCAAGTGCATCTTGAAGTTCTTTATTTATTTCACTAAATTCTGATTTTAAATCTTTCTCAGCCTTGTCTAAAATTTTTTTTATTTCTTCAGGACTTTTTCCACTTTCTTCAAGTTCTTCATAAAGTGCTCCGTATCTTGAAGCAGGTCCTACTTTTTTTAAAGCTGCTTTTAATTTTTCAGAATATTTATCAGAAGTAACTTCACTATCTTTATCCATCTTTGCTACATCAAATCTTGATGCACTTATTGGATTTTTATCGCCTTTCTTTAATCTATTCTTTATCTCATCATAGGCTATCTCTCCTGCTACTGTTGAACGTAGTTGTCCTTTATCATTTGCTTTTCCTCTTCCTAGCTCTAAGTCTTCTTTTATCTTGTATTCTCTTGCTATAGAAGCTCTTACTTCTTCATCTTTTGCATTTTGGTTTATAAATATCTTTTTAGTTATTTTATCATAAAAAGCTACTATTTCTTTTCCTTCTGCTTTTAACTCATCTATTCTTTCTCTTACTTTTTCTGATAATGTTGGGTCATTTGGATCAAATTTTTCTATT